>Ga0049107_10000410_pt1 | contig 12697 bp, 7 predicted proteins | sample WorMetilPIANOSA1_FD_61187 | JGI IMG/M metagenome (GOLD analysis project Ga0049107, IMG submission 61187) | Marine gutless worms symbiont microbial communities from Max Planck institute for Marine Microbiology, Germany - Olavius ilvae PIANOSA.1 | ecosystem: Host-associated > Annelida > Digestive...
TCAGGTGAGCCACCCCCCCCCCCCGCTTCACAAAACCACTTTAACCACTGGCAACACGTCCAACACAGAGAACAAATTTCGACTCAAACTGATCAAAAGCTGCACCACAGCACCACATTGGTCTTTTCTAAACTGGAAACTTCACTATACAGTAATGCCTTGATGCTGTGAGTCAACTCGTAAAAATTTATGACGAGGCGACTCGAGTCTTTCTGCTTCAACTGGCTTCAGTTTTCACGGCTTACCCAGAATATCTTGGGCTATTTAAGGGGCACAGTGGGGACCGGGAGAATGCAATATTTTATACGTACACTGCCCCTTACTGGTACTCAACCAAATGCATTGAAGAACTGATGGTGTAAACATTGAAAACAGCAAAATATCAGAAAAATGGCTGCAACAGATCAAATCATAAACAGTTTCCACATTAATCGCTGTTTATTTACAACTTCATTATTTCTGATAATTGCGATCAAAAAGAAGGTTGGTTGATTGGTTGGTGTTTAAAATATTTCATGATATAACACGTGAAGGGCCAAGAAACATGAAGTTTTGCACTATCAAGTCATGGCTGGCGGAGACAAGTGTTTTTTTTCTGTCAACTGCTTGTAGTGGTGGATAACAAAGGCCAGTGCAGCAGTTATGTGGATTAATTGCCAGTAACAGAACAAATTAACAGTAATAATTACGGTAACTAAAATACAGACACAAACGCTGTGACATCGTTGGGCTTGTCATCAGGATTAACTCCACTTGTAACATGTAAACTGTACATAAATTACATATAAATGTTATATGACAAAGAATACATGTTTATCATGCACAAATGATTCTGACATCAAACAACAATATAAACTCTGTTCAAACTCTGTGAATGATTCGTGCTAGCGGCCATGGATAAAAGCAAAATATTCACAAGGATATGTTACTAATGTGACGATGAAATTATATAAAAGCTCCATATGTTATGGACTGTCGACTGTTTAATTGGCAAATTATCTACATTTTTTGCACTAATGCATTCGACCATGCAAAAGGCTGGTTACAAAAATAAACACATCTAAGATAATCACAACAGCACTGCAGTAAACAATACACATTCAACGGACTTTGCTACTCTGCTCTGCACTGCCATTGTTATGCACAATGTTAAGAGATACTTCGCACGTAACGGCCTTTGCCTCCAGACAATTGATTTCAACTGAAAGTGCAGGCCCAGATCCGAAAGATCACTTTTGAGCGTGGAAAGTGTGGTTCTGATAGTCAGTGACCAAACTGCATGTGGTGGAAAATGCAGGATGACACTCTAAACACAATGACTAGATCAAACATACCAAGTTGCATTGAAAACGACGGCTCTAATCAACGTCACATTTACACAATTGTGGTGCGATTGTGACTCTGAATGCGTCATGCAAACCTCCGCTTTCAGCCAGCTTTGTAGTGCACCTTTCACCATTTACCATATACCCATTTCTACCTTATGATAAGCAAATAATTTCCACAGTACAACAGTTACAAACCCAATTGTGCGTATTCAGCCACCAGTTGGCTATACAGAATAACTGGCATAAAATGGTCGGCAGCAGCAGTAGCCAGTTGGCTTGTTCGTTTGCATGGGTAGAGATTACTGCTGGTAATGAATAATTTTATTAATAGTTAGTCGAATTTTGATTACGTTTGAAAATTTCAAAGTTTTCAAAGTTGAGCAGCAGGCATGGCTCAGTGGTTGGTTAAAGCACCTAGCAAACCTGGGTTCAACTCCCGCCAGTACCCATATCAGCCTCTGCATCCTGCCAATATTGCTCCTTTGTGCTAGTAAAAGTCCTACTTATCTTGGGAGGCACGGCTGAGCCTTTAAACAAAGGAGTTGAATAACATTAAATTTGGACGTTTATTTTTTTCAAAGTTTGTAAACACTAATGCTTAGTTTTGATAATGATAACATTTATTCATCACCATTCATCCAGTCTTGCAGGCAAACGAGCACATTGATAGCATTGAGCCTGTAGCAAGCGATGGTTTTTTGCTCACAATGAAACCTCTTCTGCTTCTGCTAGTGATGTCCAGTGTTGCTAATTGTCAAAAATCTTTAACAATTAACTGACAATTTCTGCTGCCTAGTATAAATAGTAAATGCTTTCCAGCATATAGTTACTGCACTGTGCAATCATATACAGCATCATCTCTTTCACTCAGTAACTGTTTCAGACAAACAAGCACATGAAATATAAACGTGTAGCACAGCTTGAGAGTAACAGTGGTATCAGACGTTCTTAAGATGTGTTCATTAAAAACAAAATTTACTCACAGGCCTGGTGCATGTTATAAATTATAGCATACAGCTTATGAGCAAATAACATTGACATGTGCCCATTTGCTTTCTTATGCTATCAACAGAATCAAACGTACAAAAATGGAAACAACAGTGTTTTTAAACAACATCTGGCAGCATGTCAGTGGGGAGCACTGTATCTAAGGCAGTTCACTCCATTAAACTATATGGCCACAAATCAAGATGGCCACTTTCCACTGAAAGCAATGCTGGCACTTGGCCCAGCTATACCATGTTGAAATGGGAATAGATACGACAGTAAACCAGATCTCAACTGCAGATTCTTAAGAACAATGATAAAAGGTGCACACTTTACAACAATATGTGGAGTGGGTGACGTACTAATGCACAATGCTCACACAACCCACCATGAATCATCATCACAGCCTTGTATCCATAATACTATCTGTAACACATTATCTACAATAATATCAATCCAGATCTCACATTTGCATAAAAGCAGAAAAACATTACAAGTAAAACAACTCGTATAAATAACACAACAGTGGTGTAAATATTGTGTTTGTATGTTAGTTGTCACGTGTCAAAAATACAACCTTCTTATTTTCAGTATCAGCGACGCATTACTGTACAGATAACAAACTGTGCAAATTATCGTTGGTTTTGTTTGAGCAGCCTATTTCTCTGAAGCCTACTGTTGACCACCAACAGTGTCAAACAACTCAACAGATAGACGACTAAACAGTGCAAATGTGCCTTTCAACAAGAAATTTAAACAAGTTGTGTATGTATAAGTTTGAACAGTTTTCTTACGTGTTCTTTTTAAAATTTATAACGACCAAGTAAAGGCAGCTTCACATCTGAAACAACAGAATCCTAAATACAACATACCATAGGATGTTAAATAGACAATATATAACTGTAACATATGTACACTGAATTAATAGCAACATGAAATAGAATAAAAAACACACAATAATGTACACGATGGAGTGGTTGTGCAAGTACTTACATAAATCACATTACTGACCAAAGCAGCAAATATAATGCAGATCGCCACTCCACTAATTATCAGCCACAAGTAAGTCATCACAGAAGCTAAACAGATGTGGTATCACGTTCACACATAACATGGCAAAGGCTCAACCAATGGCAACATGGCAGGCAATTAAATAGCATCATCATACGTGCTCTCCGAGTCATTGAGAAATATATGAGCCGTTAATGTCAGCACTCAGCTTTGCCTTCTGGCAAAGCTGACATTCTGATTTTGGCTCCTACATTTCTTGATGTTGTGCAAGACAGCAGATTACATGTTCTGTCACATCACCAATGGAGCTCTTCAAATTAGGATTTTTATTACAGTTGTGCAGAACTCCGCAAACAATGGCGTCACTGGGCCACGAGTTGCTGAATATGCAACAAGCTTCCACCAACGCACACATTAGACTTCTTTTGTAATCTAGTGGTGATTATGGTTTCAAAAAAATTACTGATAATTTAATAGTATGTTTGAAATTTCTTTAAGAAGTCGCAAAAATAACACGAAAGCGAATGTAATATCATTCTGGTCTGACAACCATGTTGGCCCAGCCCACTGTTAAGTTTAATGCATCAACATGTGCTGTGTCGGTTCTGCTGGAGTAAGTGACTCCACTCAATTTTTACAAACCAAGCCGCACCATTCATTGGTCATATGACAATATCCACAGTCTCTAGTACGAGTTGTCATTCACATCAAAATCACCTAAAAACTCAGGAAATGATTTAAATGTCATTAAAGTTGGTTAATCAGATGGCTCTTCACATTCATCGGAAGATTCCGAGTTGGATCCTAGCAGCGGCTTTGTAGACAAACCAGCGATTATGTGTCCATTTGTGATGTAACGTGGGGAGTACAGCCTATCAGCAGAAACGCTGTCGATAATGGCCTTGGTCTGTGTTCGTCGACAGATGCCACGCATATATGCACAAACAACGACGGTGCTGAGAATGGCAACGCAAGCAATAAGGCCAATAACTGTCAACAGAATTCGAAGCAGGCCAGTACAGACAATAACCGAGGTGCACTGCAAGCAGACACCAACGATGTCTGCTGGCAGCCCCGATGTAACGTTTGCTGGATAGTACATCAACGGACAGTCACTGTAGCAGACTCCACTCAACAAGTACTTGCCCGGCTGACAAGTTACTGCAACAGCACAGTACAGCACATACTGATAACTTTGCCTTCAATTAATCTCCACTTCCAAAATTGTTCTGCTTACGTGACACCGAACATCTTATCTAATCTGAACAAAATCGGACAGTATGGCTTACTGGAAAGACAAATAATGATCACAGTGATACAGTTATAGCTGAACTGGGTACGCACCAAGATAAGTGACCGGTTTGTGGATAGGCATGTGAGTATTTAGTCAGCAGTAAAGGCCATCTCAACCTAGCCATTCCTCTGTGGTTAAGTATAATGAGTACCAGCAATGGCCATATCTATCACTAAGCAAAACTGTCATGTTCTACAGTGCAGCAGACCTTGTCTAGCACAGGTAGTGTACTGGCTCACTGACGCATGTATACTGGCTTAAGAGAGTGAACAGTCTCATATTAGATAAATAATATCAACAAATCGGACGAGCTCCTCACATAAAGGCAGTGGCCTATAGCATTGTTTTTTTTTAATGTCTAGCACATCATTGGTGTGACATGGCGGGAATTAGCACTCTTGACTCTGGCAATATCACTGCTATGCAACGACTCTGAGCAATCTGTTCACGCACGCGCCCCTATCAATAAGCAGTGTACATATGTCGGTACAGGGCAAAGGACAGTCATGAAAGGCAAAGGTAGGCCTGGAAGAAGGCAGTGGCAGCACAATACACGATTTATGACCGTTGTCCATCCAGCGTACAGACAACTGAGTCCCAAAGCTTAAAGCCCGATTTCCATTACAACGACTTCCCCCATAACTTCATCGTCTGACGAGCTCGCAGGGAAGTTACGAGGAAGTTACGGACTTGTCGCCAACTTTTGACTGTCTCCGCGAGGAAGTCACGGGGAAATTGGGCACATCAGACCATCTCGACGTGTTAAATCATGTCTGCGGACAAATTGGCAACAAGTTGTGTCGTGTCGTTGTAATGGAAATTAGGGAATGACACGACACGAAATGGCCGACTTTCTCAGTCAGGCGAGCGCGTCAACCAATCACATTGGATTGTTATCACAACGTCATCACTGACGTCACTATTTGTATATGAATATTCTACGTTCTCTAACTTAATTGACACAATTCAGAAAGAACCCGTAATATGGGATACTACAGTGAATGCATCGGACCAATTAAGGAGGGCAAAGACATGGCGTGGCGCCGAATTTCCGACCTGTTCGGACAGCCGAGTGGTAGGTTCTGCAGTCTGCACACATCATAGGCCTAATAGGATGTGATAGATGACATTTTTCACAGTCGTAATTGGGACGTGTGTAGTTTACGAGGTGCCATAAATAATCATTAGTGAAGAAATGATCAACCAGGGGCTCTGCCTCTGGACCCCGCTGGGGGAATACTGTACGCTAGACCCCTGACGTACCTTTTATATGAGAATAAACTTACCCCCAATAAACTTAGTAACCCTAACTCTAATGCCACTCCGAAGACGCTGCCTTGTAAAGTACACACTACCCCTTCACTGTTGGAAGATAAAATACTGAACTACAGGCGCTGTCAACAAGTTAGCAACTTGTCCGTAACAAGTTGGCACCTTGTCGCCAACAAGTCCGCGGGGAAATGTCACCGACAAGTCGCATCTTGTCGCTGTAATGGAAATTGGGCTTAATCAAGTTTGGAACAACCATAACCCTTAAGTGTCTCCTGTACAAACTAGAAATATATAACAGCAAATAAACATCACGGCTGGTTGGTTGGTCGGTGTTTAATCGTCTGTTAAAAATAGCACTCCCAGGTAACTGTGCAGCAACAGAAAGTAATACATATGTCTGGTACTACAACTCAAGATTCATGCATCATGATAGTTATGGTATATTCATATCCTCAATGTACTTAATTTCAACTTTATGTATTTATAACATTACCTGTACCAGACACCAAATTATTGGCTACAGTACGTGACAGCCATGTACTAACTAGAATTGCACACACTCATGCCTGCACTTCTTATGGACCAAAACTAATTTTCAGACTTTATGACCCTGTGAATGTGTCATTTGACCTTCGGGATCAAAAGCATAATGACAACAGGTAGAGAGAAGGTCAAGCTCTGTGCCCAGTTTGGCGACTCAGCTTGATTTACTGATAAGACAGTGTGTGCTCACACTCACACATACAGATGCAAACGCATGCACACACACACACACACACACATAGACAACACTGACCACCCTACCCATGCCTCCACTATCTATGGCATGGGTAACTAAGCAACTGCACTGTTACCTGCAAGTCATAAAACTTGCAGCAACTAGAACAATCATATCTAATACTAATACTGACGATTCTACACTAATGAAACAAGCGAAATAGGAAAAGCCAGCAAGAAGAACACATTAGTTCAGTTCCGAGATAACACCAATTATTAGTTCCTAACTTTAAATGACATTATTTCCAAGCAGTTCAGCAAACTTGTCTGAAAAAGTTAGCTACTACAAACAGATTGCACATCAGCATTCATCTACGTCAAATGCTATGAGCTTACATAAACAGCACACATATTCCACAGATACTCTGTACTGCCCCATCAACTGACTGTACTGCTGAAACCATGTTTTGTTCTGTCTTCACACGGAAAATGTTCATATCTGCAATTCCCATAAAGGTCGGCCAAGGTCATATTATACACACACATACACTGTGCTTTGTGTTTTCTTCCCGATTTGTATTTGACAACATATGACCCCGAACACTCATTAATGGCCACCCAGGGTCACTGACAGCACGGCTACCCAACATCTAACACTTATCTTTGTATTAACAGCTACCGTATATTACTAGGCTGCATCATTTTAAGCTGCAGCTAGATGCATCATATAGTAAGCACTGAGCAGGAACATTCACTCAAAATCAAATATACACAGTGTTTCAAAAAATGTCCCACTTTCATTTTTTTGAACTAGAAGCATTCGGAGAGTGCAAGTACTCATGGAAACATCTGCCAAGGGAAGCCATGTATGCATTCAAGTTCAATCGTATACCTAGTCCAATGTTGCCTTCCTAGCGAGTTATAGTCTATTGCATTGTGACATCAACCCTCCTACCTTTGATCATCAAAACTGTCAGTTATATGGCCATAGTCACATTTACAATTATTTAGAGAACTGGATAAGCCAGATTTTAATTTTTGTGGCAACTCTGTACAACTTTGATGCGAGTTATTTTCATAAAGAAAACGATTTTGATCTTTTGATCTCTAGTGTCATTGAACTTGGGTCAAGGCCACTCAAAATGCAATCAAATGGTCCATGGATTACGTCCAACTATTCCATAAAGATCTGATCAGTAGTTTTTGAGTAATCCTAGACAGACAGACAGACAGACAGACAGAGGTGAAAACATAACCTCCTTGGCAGAGGTAATTAACACCGAGACATCAACAGATTTTAATAAAATGTGGCACGCAACACCCCGAGGAAACACTATATAAATGGCTTATAATTTTGTCCACGTCACCTTAAAGCTGTAACTACACTATCTTGTGAAATACATTAGTCTTATTTCAGCAGTTTACAACAGTATGATGATGTCAGAAATGTCACTGACAAAACACATTTAATGCAGTCATCCAAAATCGCTGTATTCGTGCACAAGATCATTCCAAAGTACCTGTTTGAAATGACCTTGTGTACAAATACAGGCATGTTTCGCCACTGGACAATTGCTTCGTCTATTTCATTCTGCTGGAAGTCAGCCCACATGCTCATCAACCTCTGCAGCAGCTCGGCCATGGCTTGTAGTGGAGTTTGTAGTCTCATTCCTGCACCACTCCACAAATACGGTAATCAACTGGATTAAGCTCTGGACTGCTGGGTGGCCACGTGTTAGGAGCAATGAATTTAGGAGTCACAACAAAGCAGCTCCACTGTTTGACATGCACAATGAGCTGTGCATTGTGCTGCTGAAAGACGTAAACTTCATTGGCGATGTGTCGGCTGGCTAGTGGCTAGTAGTAACAGCAGTAAGCAGTTTGTCTCGATAGTAGGCACTGGTGATTTGTGTACCAGGTTTCACAAAAAAACATATATACTCAAGCCAGAAAATGTTTTTGCCTTTCCTTTGGTGCCCTGATGCTGCTGGTTGGGTGACAGGAAGAGCATCCAGACTGTAAAAAGCTGCGTGTTATTTGCAGTGACAATGTGACTGGAACTTTGCACACCTTACAGCTTCAGTTGTTACTGCCACTTTTTTATCTCCAATAAAATCAAGAATAGAGATACTGTGGTAACGGCGTATACAGGCTGTCCTGAAAAATGAGTGTTGTGTGTCGGCCAGAAAATGTTTTTGCCATTCACAGGGTAGACACTTGTAAGCACATTCATGTTGTAAACTGTTGGAATAAGACTTGCATATTTCACAAGGTAGTGTAGTTACAGTTTTCAGGCGAGGTGGAGAACAATAAACTCATTTGCAGCCAGTTTCCTTTGGATGCTGCACGCCAAATCTTATCAAAATAGGCTGATGTCGCAGAGAGTTATTAAAGAAATAAGAAGAGGACGTTTTTACACATGTCAGCATGCTAATGCATGCAGAGCACAATACTGTTATAGCAAATCTGTCTGTCTGTCCGTCCATCACACTCTGCTTTGTATCTAAACGAATGCACACATCATCAACCTCTTCCACCATCTGGATGCATGAAGCTAGTTTTTTTTATTGCTACCACTGCTATAAAATTCCAACGGGAACCCCCTCAGCAGGAGTGCTAAATATGTAGGGGTGGGAAAATCTTGCAATTTTCGACTGAATTCGCTGTTTATCTCAAACGGTACGAGATAGGTCCATGGTTACTATGGATCACTAATAGGAAGTCATATGTAGCCAACTGATCCGTGTAGCCAACTGATCAACTGATCCTTGAGTGACCGTGAAAGGCGGGGCATGAAATATTAATTTTTTTCTGGCAGATTTCCGTTAATTTCGCCCATATGGTTTGACCTAGAATGACCAAATTTGACACAGTAACACAACTGTTGGAGAAGCGTGTTTCAAAGCTACACCCCATCCCAAGGGGATGTGGCTTCAGCATCCCCAAAATCTTTTGGGATCTCCATACCTACGCCCAAACAATTTGACCTAGAGCGATGAAATTTGGTATGACAATACATGTTGAGGAGTAGTGTGTTTCTAGGGGTCAGCCATGCCCCAGATCACAAGGGGGCAAGGCCCCAGCTTCCCCAAGCTTTTTTGGACCTCCTACATGCACACATACACAGTATAAGAAACAACAACCAATTTTTGCTCCGTGATCATCAAACCAGCTGGGAGGAAAGTTTTTACTCGGGATCTGTTTGTGGTAGCTAACCTTCTGGTTGAAGCACACTGCACATGTGAAAATGCCAGTAAATCCGAGTACTATTTTCTGTCTGAAGAAAGTTATTCCAGTCATGTTAATCAGGCTCCGGTTTCTGAGGTATTACTCAAAAAGTAAGCAATATGTAGGCAACAGTGCAGAATGCCTTCAAATGTCATCAAATGGTGCTAGCTGTCAGAGTATACACACAACTAACTGTGTTGTGCACAGTCGCCATGTCCACCTTGCACACGTGTAAGACCTGCATTTGCACTTGCAACTGTTCATTAACATCATGTGTATGTACCAGTGTACAGGTGGCAGTTTGGTATACTGGTACTGGTCTGGTCTTAATCAGCAAAGTTAACTCTGTTGAGCCCAGTCAATGCCGCAATAGCTGATCATCACTGTATGTAATCAGGCACCCAGGTCAACTTGGCCTGGCCATCCATCCATGGATAGGCACAACGTGAGCAGCAACATAGGCTGGAGAGGTAATTGTAGGTCTGGTGTTGCACTGGCAATGCATCACAGGCAATAGGATCACGGGATCAAGGCTGTAGTGTTGGCCACAGACAGGGAGGGAGATGAGCACCTCACCAACATTACTAACAAATGATACTGAACAGTAACTCAAGATACATCCAATAACTAAAGCCCACATGTGATTCCACTTTCATCTCTGGTAACACATGCTATATATTCTGTGATATATGATTTTGAGCTACACTGTTTACAGACAAGACACACACACAGTAAGCATGTGAACTGTTTATTGTTAAGGATTAACATAGACACTGAAACACAGTTGTACTGACCCGTGTTAGTGGACAAGGACTCAGTACTGCTATCAGTAACAGATCTGTCTGCAGCTGCAGCAGTGCTGATGTTGTCATGAGCAGTGTCGTTAGAAGACGTAAGATGTGAAACGGATGATAGCGGCGACGTCAACAACCGGCTTCTTGTTATTCCTCGTGTGTGCTCCACTGTTGTAAACCTTGACGCCAGGTACTCTGCAAGGTAACGTGGAGGTTCTGCCGTGCCAAACAGAATCAAAGACCAGCTGGTGAGCTGAGCTGCAATGCACAGCCACAACAATCAATGACCCATTCACTACAGTCAGCATTTCCATCTTCAAATACTGCAATAAAGATAAAAGAAATTTTACAATGTAAAAAGAAAACAAAAGCAAGCACATGACACTTGAAAACATGGAACCCCACGGTACAACAGTTACACTTACAAGCTTCCCGTTATTGCTTGCACTGCTCAACTGTTGCAGCACACACGTGGAATAACTTCCGGTGCTAATTTGTATCTCCAAAGAACAACCTCTAAGGATTGCTGGACTGGAACAAGGTATGGGATACCCTTTCCACTGCCCATCTAACAATGTCAGAGAACTCAAGGGATATTACTGCTAAAGAAGCAATGAGGTGTGAGAACTCAATTATAAATAATTATTTTATGTAGTGGCAGTCTGACACTGTTGGTTGTGCAACAGGAAGGGCATCTGGCCTGTAAAAAGTTGGCTGTTGGTTTGTTGATGGTGACAATTTAACTGGAGCTTTGCATGGCGTATAGCTCCAGTTGTCACTACCACTTCCATCGTCCTTAGCTTCAGTGAAACCAGCTAACCCAGGTTCACGTGGAAAAAATGGCCATTAAAACGGAGAGAGAGAATCTGGAAAAGTGGAAAGGGAGTCAAACTTGCATCAAAGTGAAGAAAAGTCTGATGCCCTACTCCGCCACCAAGCCACCCCAATACAAACTGGATTTTGCAAAAATATCTTTCATCGTAAGTAATGATTAATTGTTAGTTTTTGAAGTTTCAATTAAAAAAAGACTAGTTACTCTCAGGTCAAATTACATAAACTCAAGAATGGATGCTGAGAATGGCAAGAACTCAACCACAAGTGAGCGAGTAATTTCTTAATGGCGCATCAGCACACAAGAGGTCATTCATTAAATTTTAATTGTTTATAACATTTGAATGGTACTAGTTGTCATCATTGTCACCATTCAAATGTTATAAACAATTAAAATTTAAGTAAATATGCATAACAAACTCAACCACAACTATAACCGTAGAGTTAAAGCAGTCGGTACCTGAAGAAGACGTGGTGGAAACTGTCAGAGTCCAATTACCACGAGGATTTTCACCCCAACAGTGCACAGTCATCAGTGACCAGCCATTGAGACCCTGTGCTGATACATCAACATTTCGCCGTGCAAAAAGTATCTGGCGTGTGCCACTCGGCGACGTCAGTGACAATTCGACTTTGCCGCGCTGTGAGGCACTCAGTGTCACCAGAACTTGCACATGCTCCAGAGAATGCACGACGTTACTCGTGTCGGCACAGCCGTCCGTCGCTATTACCAAATCTGCCATTGAATTTGGACCTAAACTCCTGGACCACAACACAAGTATCTTTTAAATACACTACAACCACCACCACCACCACCACCACCACCACCACCACTACTTTCGGCTTTTGTTCAACCAGCTTATTTTTCCAAAGAACACTCCAAGTTTTGCCGGGTCCACTACTACAGGTCTCCCAAGAAGAACCATTGAGAAATACTGGTGCAAGATGTAATACAGGTCGGATGCCCCTCATGTAACCTACCCAACAGCACTGTCAAAGCACTGAAGCACTTGAAAGTACACGGTGTCTTGGAAATGCCTCAGTTAAAAACCAGGGGCCAAATTACAACAAGAAGCTCAGCTGACGCTGACAACGCGCTCGACGCTAACGAGGCAGTGCCGAATAAGTGACGGGCTGACGGCACACACAACACTTACCAAAGCTATTAAATATTCAAATATTTAGGGTATATTCAAATATATATGGGTCGTTTTGTGGTCCGGACGCAGTAGGGG
>Ga0049107_10000411_pt1 | contig 12684 bp, 4 predicted proteins | sample WorMetilPIANOSA1_FD_61187 | JGI IMG/M metagenome (GOLD analysis project Ga0049107, IMG submission 61187) | Marine gutless worms symbiont microbial communities from Max Planck institute for Marine Microbiology, Germany - Olavius ilvae PIANOSA.1 | ecosystem: Host-associated > Annelida > Digestive...
TACGGATGATAACGCATTATAATTGCACTTTTGCACCATGTATTATTCGTTTGCACTAGCTGGGCATAGAGGCACATGCCTACGCCCATTACACATCTTTGCTTTGCTTGCTTTGCTTTATAGAAATGTTAGGGCTATATTATGATCAATTTTCTATTTAAATGATCAATACCATAATATAGTTGCAATTACGAAACAAATTAACACCTTGCATCATTTGCAGTAATGTACATAAATTAAGTCACAGCCATCATCAGCGTATAGATGTTTATAGACATGGTTATCACATAGAATTTTTTTTAATCCTTTAAGAAGAATAATTATTTAAGTAGCATCATACGAGGATACACTTAGGTGTTAAATAAGTTTCACAGCACAACATTCATGGAAATAAGTTCAAGACAGTGTGTAACAGCATCGAGATAATGACCGACACAGTGTATGACTTATGCACTGCATTAATGGACAAATATTAAACTGTTTATTTGCAATTAACTTTTTTTTTGCTTTAAGACAGCTAACTTTAAGGCCATCGTCGTCGGCATCATCATCTTCATAATCATCAGGAACAGTTTTGGCTCAGTGGTTAAGGCGATGGACTTTCATAAGCCTCACCCGTGGGACCATGCACATCTGGCCAAAAATGCTTCCTCTGGCATCAAAAGACACACACCCTGTTCCTACAGATTTCAGGCTCTTTTGGCTTCTGATTTTCTTTACAAGTGCTACTTCTCCGTGTACTTTCATAATATAATTCTCATAACATGCCTGTGGTGTATGCAGTTGTGCTAAAGTTAGCTCAATTTTGCCATCCGTGCTAAATTAACTCTTTAGCTAAAAAAATTAGCTAATCTTAGCTATTAAGAGATTTTTTTGTCTTTTAGCAAAGAACTTAACTAGAGCAAAGTGCAAGCGAATGTGGCCAGCCTCTGGTTCCAGGTGATGACAGTTACCAATTATCATAAATAGTTATCATCTTGGTTGTCATAGGCAATGCAATTAGGCCCACAGTATAGACACTAAGTACAATAGAAAAAAGTAATGTTAAAAAGCTTTGGCGAAATTTAGCCGCAAAATTAAGCACATCTTAACATATGGGTGACTGCTGTGAGGACAGCTTTGAGAAACAGTTTTGCTAAGAATGTCACAAAATATAACACCAAGTGAGGGCCATCTGAACAAAAAGATTAAAAATTACTCAATTACGTCATCCTTTTCCAGTCATCATAGTTGGTGCTATGATGAACATATGAAACGGCAAGCATCTAGTAGAGCAGTGGCCTTCAAATTGTGATCTGTGGACCAAATATGGAGTGAGTAGGGTTTAGCGTCCCCATCAACATATTATAGTTCATTCTGGACACGAGTCTTTCCAGTCAATCACTTGCACTGGTACTCACAACCTAACAAGAACAACCAAGAGACAGAACACACAAATAACACAACGATAAAGGGGCCCTAGTTAACAGCACAACAGACACACTCAAAAATCTAGGCTAAGAGAGAGGACAGACAGAGCCTGGTTTAGTCGCCTCGTATGACATCCGGCCAGGAAATGGAGCGGGTTTATTCTTTCAACCCCGGAGCACACACGGGGTGGACCAAATTTGGAGAATTAAGGAGGCAACTGGCTAAACCCACGTGCACATGGAAAATGGTTGTCAGAATGGAGTGTGTGTTGTCTGCAACCATTGTGTATGGTCCACAAATGGTATGGTGGGGGACTATGACAAGAGTCCTGAACATACTCATTAACACTGCATGGCTTTAGCATTATCAGCCTGCATTTTGATAAACACGTAAACTTTCTTACAGTATGCATCGAGTAACTGGTTTTTGGCAAACGATGTCTCTGATTTCTGGAAGAGGACTCTGTTCCATAATTATTACAGGAAGTCAATAAAAGTGTATTCAACCATTTTATACTATATAGTCCTCATCCACATAACCAAGCTGGGGAGTAATGAGTGTTTTATATTGGTCAAATTTTAGATGGAAAATTTTACTATTGGAGTACTGAGTTCTGCCAAGCTGCGTCCAGAAGAAATAGAGGTCCCTTGTCTAAAAGTTCAATAATAACTGTGACATTCACATATTTGGACAACGAAAACCACTGCAAAGACAAAAATCATTACAGATCAACAAGTCAGAAATACTTGCACATGATACAGGCTCTAAGTACATCTGCCGGAAAATTCTCATGCAGATTTAGTACTAGTTTAGTTAAACAGAGAAACAAAATTTAACCTTCTTAATAGTTAAGAGAATGTCGGCATTCTTTGACAGAATTTGAGAAGTAACAGGGAGTTTTTCCAACATCGACATTGCTGTCAAACAACTGCTGATGTCCTATGAACAAAACAACCAAAGCAGCAGTTACAACTAGGATTCGACATTCACTCCGACTCCTTTTCAACGTGATTTGACAGTCAAATTGCATCAAATGGCGTCAAGTCGAAGTTATAACCACTGCCTAAGCAATACATAAAGCAGATGTAATAGGCAAAACCAACTATTCATAAAGATGCACTTATACAAATATAAAGATAACAACAGTAAACAAGAAGGTTAGCTACCGCAAACAGATTGCCCGTCAGCATTCGTGGTTGACCTCTCTGCGTTTTAATGGCCATTTTCCAGGTGAACCTGGGTTAGCCAATTTTATTGAAGCTGAGGATGGTGGAAGTGGTGGTGAAAACTGGAGCTTAAGTCCTGCAAAGCTCCAGTCAAATCATCACCACCAACAAACCAACACCCAGGCAAGAAAATTTTCCTCACATCTAGCATCTTGTTTCATCACCATGCAAAATTTGCTTGTTGTTTCTCATACTGAGTGCACACATGAAGGATCTCCTTGGAATTTTCTAACAGCAGAGGGCTCTAAAAACTAGAACAATGCCCCGGCCAGATTGTCAAAAAGCGTGACAATATGTGCATTCGTTTAGATACAATACTGTCATTGGACAGACAGACAGACAGACAGACATACAGACAGACAGACGGACGGACAGACAGAAATGACAACAATATCGCATTCTACATGCATTGCATGCTGACGTGCGATAAAAATACAATGTTCAAAATATACAATATACAAGGTGGCTCAGAAAAAAACAGGTGGTAATTTGAGGCAACATATTTTACAACAATTCGGTTTCAGCATTCATCAAAGCAAATGCAGAATCGAGTACTGTAGCCAAACTGATATTCACTGCAATATTTTTTATGTTTAATATTCTACGACTCAATATCATATGGCAACGAACAACGACAACAAAGCTTTCACAGCAGACTTCCAAATTTCTGCAAATGCATTTGCCAGACTTTACTGAATCACAAAACTGCCCCTCCCAAATAGCCAGGATTTAAATCCTGTGGAATGTTTAGTTTAGTTTAGAGAGCTCCAGAGTAGTTTTTCTATCCACAGAATATTGTGATAATAAAAGTGGCCTACTTTTTGAGACACGGGGTGACTATGAAAAACATGAAAATGCAAAGTGGTCTAAGTGTTGAGTTGGTACATTAAATGCTTGCACTTAAGGCATATTCAGGAACGACAAATAGGTTTTGCTACAGCGGGTCTGCAGCCATGAACAAATGGTGACTTCAGGTTCGGAGACAAGAACTTAATGCAGTATTTATCAGAAAAACAAGGCATACATACCATGTGATCGACATTAAGCGATCTCTTTATCTTGCAACATATACTTGACAATTGGTCCAAAGTATGTTTTGCTGTACAAAAAACGAAAGTAAAAACGTTATTCCAATGATAAAATTAGAAAAAAGGCACATAATGATATTGAATTATACTGGCATTACATCAGTTTTCAGTAGCTGATATAACAGTAAACAAGGATCTGTTAGTGACATCGAGCACGTAAATGTCAATTTACATTAATCACTGAAAAATCTTAATTCAGTTGTGAATTTTTGCAGCCTATGCTAAACAACAATCGACAGAAATACAAAACTACAACTTGCCAATTTACTGCATTACTTCCAGTCCCAAACATTAAAATGATTCACCGAAATATACTTACAGTTTCTATCACTGTGACTAGATGCTCGGTGGATCTGTTTAGCAGACTGTGGTTCAGTCAGTCTAGACACCATTACAGCAGGCAATGCAATCATTTCAATGTCACCAAAATCACAGACAATTGAAGGGCTCCGTGAAAGAACCGAACAAGTTCCACATCTACGAAACTGAGAAAATCACTCGTAAAGCCAGTGACATGGCAGAATATATAGAGTTGTTCGGTTCTTTCACCCGAGATCGTCATGCACGACGCATTTAATGTTATTCTCTGAACGTCCGCTGACATATGCATCATCATGCATGACGATCTCGGATGAAAGAACCGAACAACTGGATATATTCTGCCACGTCACTGGCTTTACGAGTGACTTTCGTCCGCCGCAAACGTCCGCAGATATAAGCGTCGGGCATGACGATCTGGGGTGAAAGAACCGAACAACACGTTGTAATAGGTTTTGGACAGCTGGCTGCAGTCGAATTCTCTGAATGTCCGCCGACATATGCGAATAAGTAGATATTTGTTTAGTATATTAACCATCGAATAACCGAATTTAACTAATAATTTTTAAAGCACTAAAATCTGACACTCCCCTTCTACCAGTAAACAGAACATCGGAAACAGAACACGACTGAGTGATGGGCGGAAAAAAAGAAATATATCAATATATTCGGTTCTTTCACAGAGCCATTCAATTACATTACACTATACAAAATACTAAATTTAACATCCCTTTCCAGGCAGACTGGTAGCCAATATAGTCTGCTGCACAACAACAAGCAATTAACAACAAGAAACTCAACTATTGCTGACAAACTGCGCAACGCATCTGTGCAATAATCAATGGCTTGGCCGACATCCAAAAGGATGCACCTCCCCTATGCATCCACACCTAATTTGGTCGTTCTATGTCAAAGGGTGTACGCATAATTAGAAGGGAAATCCCAAAACTTTGGGAGCACTGTGGCCCCACCCCATTGGGATGGGCGTGTGGCTGACCTCTATAAACATGCCCCTACTTTATGTGTTATCCTGCCAAACTCGGTGCTTCTAGGTCAAACGGTGCCAGCATAATGAAACAGATCCCTCTTTAAAAGAAGACCGCTCGTTTTTTAGGGTCACTCAAGGTCATCAGAACTGACACAGATCAATGGTATGGTATGGTACAGTAGAGTTTAACATCCCACTCGACACAGTATAGGTCATTTCGGAGACGGGGGGCCCTGAGCAGTGACGTGCATCTCTCATTCAGTAATGGAGGGCCAGCGACATAATAACCCCTTAACCCATATTGGTTTTGTTTACAACGGCCCAAAAGGGATGGAACTAGCTCCTAACCCACGGTATAGTGGAGGTAGCTAAAGCTCTAGGAGGCTCATTTAAATTAGTTATGCTAGCGCCAAGAACTGTAAAGGAGATGACTCAACTGCCCAAGGAAACACAAAAGAATGGGGACAGACAAACAAATCAAAAAGCACAAATGAACAAGCAAAGCACAAACCTAGGCAAAGTATAGGAAAACACACTCGGCCCAACCGGGCTGTATGAACTGGTCCTGGTAGCTGTGCACATGGAAAACTTCCAGATGTACAGCCTAAATGCCAGGGGCCACTTCAACTGCTATCCTCTCTTTTTCTCATGACCAGCACCACAAAACAGATGCGGCCAAATGGAAAAAGGGGGGCAGACACAGTTCAATCAGCTGATGCAAGCATGGGCCTATCTCGTACTGTTTCTGAGATAAACAGCAATTCACTCTATCAAAAATCACAAGTTTTTCCCACCTCCTGTGTATTTAATGCCCCCGCTGCGGGGGCATTAAATCCAAAAAAGTAAAAGTATCTCTGTCAGAAAACCAGTGTGTAACATATGGTGAGGAATTATGGAAAACGAGATTTTTAATCCCAGAGTCAATGAGTGCAGGAATGATGGAATGTAATGAGGATAAAAATGACGAACTGGTATCAGTATTTCTGCAACATTTTGAGGTTCAGTTGCAGCCTGTGTGCCAGTAAGTTACTTTCATTACTTAACTAGCTGTGATTGCATCCCTGGAAGTGGTCTATTTTTGAACGAAACATTACTTATTTTCAGTTTCAATTTCCAATTTTGGTCTTCTTTTATTCATGGTCTACCGAACACAAACGCAGTAGCTTCAGATTTTCGATTCGAAACTTTCGTCGAAGAGTAACTTCTCAACATACAGTTAATGTGAGAGAATTATGTACCAAAACATTCCGGGATCATTATGATTCAGAATATGTATCATGTGTGGGGTAGACCGTAAGGGAGCCAAGGTTACTGGTAACAAACAAGTTCACACACTCACATGAAGACACTCTGCTTTATATATCAGTCCAGGTCAACTTAAGTAACTTCACCGAAACCAGTTATCAACCATGCAGCACTCTCAACAACCAATACTCCTGTAACTGTTAAAACACAGTAAGACGCGACAGACATAGCCTATGTATTCTTGCCATCTGCCATATGAGTTTGTCATTTCTCTGGCGCTAATCCCCAGAAATGCTGTCTAATACTACTACAATCGTCATCAGTAATATCATCCACTCATCTCACCTTCAGTGTTCTTACACAAGATGACAGGTCACCAAGAATAAAGGACTGGTAAAACAAACGTCAAGCACAAAAAAAAGAAATGGAAAGGTAAAGAAACTGATTCCACTGTTTCGTCAATATCAATTTCTAATACACCAATTCTACCATATCAAAAATGTATACTTTTGTGGTGACCCTAGTTTTATTGAAAGTGCTCAGACACTGTTGTTTGGGAGACAGGAAGGGCATCCGGCCTGTAACAAATCTTACACTGGCAATCGACAAAGGTTCTTCTTTGGGAGACATTTACGTGACAGCCTAACTTACAGCATACCAACAGACACATCAAAAAGTTAACAGTAGTATTAGCAACAGCAAAGAAGTAGAAGACAACCTTGAGCTTGTACGTGAAAGTTTCTTTCTCTCTGTTGTATCTGAGGTGGTTTCAACATCAGTGCCTTGTTTCACTGTCTCAATCTTCACAGATTTCTGTCTGATCCTGTGTAGATCATCAACATGCAGCAGTTCACGTTTCTCTTCAACTGAAACTGTGCCATTTAACAAACCGGCAGAAATATGACCAACATCCTCGGCTTTATTCTCGCTGCTATTCCTCCGGCGGGCCCTGCTGTTTCCATGACTAGTCCTTCGACAGTGACGAGCAGCTCTTGTTCTTCTCAATGGTGAACTGAACTCTGGGGAATGACTGTTGGAGATGGCAGCCTGATGAATGCCATCAATTAGAACTCCACTGTCTGCACTTGTGGCAATAACTGCACTGCAGTAGAGATGATGTTCATCAGCAGTCACACAGTTAACTGATGCTACCGCTGCAACAGAAATTTCGCTAGCTTCAGTATTATCGGGCTCTGCATCGAATGTACTGACGAAGTCTGGATTAGGCAGAAGAGGAGAGATGCTTGCTCCATCAGTGATATCAGCAGTCATGCAATTAATTGACGCTACCGCTGCAATAGAAATTTCGCTAGCTTCATTATTATCGGGCTCTGCATCGAACGTACTGATAAAATCTGGATTAGGCAGAAGACAAATGCTTGCTCCATCAGTGATATCAGAAGTCACGCAATTAATTGATGTTACCGCTGCAATAGAAATTTCACTAGCTTCAGTATTATCGGGCTCTGCATCGAACGTACTGACGAAGTCTGGATTAGGTAGAACAGGAGAGATGCTTGCTCCATCAGTGATATCAGCAGTCACGCAGTTAAGTGATGCTACAGCTGCATTAGAAATTATGTTAGCTTCAGTATTATCCAGCTGTGTATCGAGTGTACTGACGAAATCTAGATTAGGCAGAACAGGAGAGATGCTTGCTCCATCAGTGATATCAGCAGTCATGCAATTAATTGACACTACCGCTGCTACAGAAATTTCGCTAGCTTCATTATCGGGCTCTGCATCGAACGTACTGATAAAATCTGGATTAGGCAGAACAGGAGAGATACTTGCTCCATCAGTAATATCAGCAGTCACGCAGTTAACTGATGCTACTGCTGCATTAGAAATTATGTTAGCTTCAGTATTATCCAGCTCTGCATCGAGCATATTGACGAAATCTAGATTAGGCAGAACAGGAGAGATGCTTGCTCCATCAGTAATATCAGCAGTCACGCAGTTAAGTGATGCTACTGCTGCATTAGAAATTTCGCTAGCTTCAGTATTATCGAGCTCTGCATCGAGCGTACTGACAAAATCTGGATTGGGCAGAACAGGAGAGATGCTTGCTCCATCAGTGATATCAGAAGTCACGCAATTAATTGATGCTACCACTGCAATAGAAATTTCGCTAGCTTCAGTATTATCGGGCTCTGCATCGAGCATATTGACAAAATCTGGATTAGGCAGAACAGGAGAGATGCTTGCTCCATCAGTGATATTTTCCTGTTCATCCGTCACTAACATTTCAACCATTTCATCAATACTGGCATATGCTGAATTACCCTGAAATTGTACATAATCGGTATTATAACCAGCTGTATCGGTATCATCTGTGACTGAGTTCAGGGCCTCACAATCAACGGAAACTAAGTCGATGTCACTTCCCACTGAGATTGTCATATTCTCTAGCTCATACATGGAGGTATCAGCATCATCTGCAGTCTGTGGAAACAACCAGTCAGATTCAACAGCGCCTGTGAACGTATCATTTTCAACATTACAGGCATCTACAGCCGAACTATAAATGTCCATATTATCAGCATTGTTCTCATTCAAATCATGAATGCAGCTATGTTCATCATAGTAATCCGTTGATATGTTGTCCATTTTGTTGTCTGTTTGTAGGATGTCAGTTGCATTACTACTGTCGGCCATTCCACAAAAATCAACGGACTTGCTGAGAACAGGCTCGGTTGTAAGTGTATCTGCAGACTGTGAGGCAACTGCTATATCGCCAGTCTGATCAAAGTCGCAACAAACTTTCTTAGCTGGACTTGGTAACCGACAGTGATTCGCAGTGCCGTCTGTAGCATATGAACGCTTCAACATGGGGCTCTTACTTTCTGAAGACGAATGGTCTCTGTCGAGAGCTGCATCACAGTTCAGCGTACCATATTTACAATCATCTGTTACCACGCATGTATCCTCTTCAATTTCCGTCACTGCAATGTCTAAGATCGGGTTCAAAATGTCCGGGTTTGATTTCTGCATACAAGTATTTCTGCATTCATCAATCTGTGTGTCAAAGTCAACCAATGGATCCGATACATGCAAATTACTCTCAGAACTCTTCTCTACAAATTCTGTTGTACAGTTCTCACTCATGTTTGCAGTCAATAAAGTACCCTTGCTTTCAGATACTTTTATACAGCTTTCAACATCAGTTCTCTCACTAACGATCTCCGCATCACCATTGTTAACTTCAGAAGATGTATTAATTATGGATGCACAATTTGCAACAGTTTCTGGAGCCGTCAGCTTGTTCGCAATTGTTTTCTGTCGTCTGGTCTTAACAGGGTAGTTGAAGATAAAACAATTGTTCATCAGTCGCCTGTTCTTCACGGGCCTTGATCTTCTACTCGACAATATTCCGTTATCAATGTCAGTGTTCGGTTTATCAGATTCGGAAACAGACGCTACGTTGGCCACCTCAGCAGCTTCTGTCTCAATCTTCTCGTCTTTTGTTTCAGTCAGTATCTCTTTCATTCTGCAGTTATGTTTACGTGACTTCGATTTTGACGTAACCTTTTGGCATTTACGTATCTTTATAAAATCATCTGCAGGATCAAACTTGTCACTATTCACAGTAAGCTCACTGCCTTTATCCATATGTTGATCACAGTCTGTGGCCATTGCATCAGTAAAGTTAACCGTATCAGAATGAACTGCAGTGCTGTTACCTATATGTGCCACAGTATCTGTGACACCAGCTGCTGAATTCGCATTTTCACTGTTTTTGGCCTTAGTAACATTTTCCTTTAGTGCAGGACTGTTCTTCCTGCATACCCGTGCAGTTCTAGGCCTTCGGCTGGCTGTTTTCCCGCCTCTTCCTGCATCCGATGGACCACAGAAACTGCAGCAGTCAGCACCCAATACTTTCACACACTTGGAGTCTTTTTTCCCATTGACTTGATTCTCACCCTCCTGTGAACCACCTAATCCAGGAACAATGACATCATTAAGAACACGTGCAGGATCGGTAAATTTATTTCGTTTCTGCCTGCCTCTTCCTCTGTTCCTTTGTTTTGCTGCACTAACGGGTTTGCGGACGGTTACTGAAATTTTTGGTTTCCGCCTGCATGCCTTCTTACACCGACCGCTCTTTATCTTTTTATCAAATCCACAGAATGTGCCATGATCTGACACACTCAAAACCTGCCACCTTTCAGTAGTACTACTGCCAGTGTCTCTTGCAAGACGGAGCACTATGTGGCTGACTGCATCCTCAGCAGGCTCCACATGATCACATCTTGCCTGACTGGAATCAACCTGAAGCAGAAACGGTTCAAATCATGTACTTTTAAGCTTGCTGGACATAGTTCATATTTGTTTTGAATGGGAATAGAAACCTATGTCAAATAACATTACTAGTACTGACTACAGGAAAAGTTAAATCAACATCATTATATGAAAAAACAGCATTACTGTATAAATGAATGTACAAATAGCTTTATTGAATAGAGAGTGAATATAGCTTCAACAAATACAGAAGTGGAAGAATCAAAAACAGTTATAGCTGTCAGACCAACCAATCAATCAACCCTTGTTAATTGCCAGTATTACAGAATAACCAGGGTAGGCCTGTACCAGAACGTTAAGCCATCCTGGGTTTTTCAACAGCAAGATTACAGATATGACAGATAGTGACGAGACACATAAAGCTCCAGTCAGATCACACCATCAACATACCAACATTCAAGTTTTTTATAGGCTGGACAGCCTTCCTGTCGCCTAACCAACATCATCAAAACAATGATGGCAACTACAGCCATTTAATTACAGTAATAATATGGTACCCTGTGTTTCATTCTGTCGTTTGTCCAACATCCTTAATCACAGATAGTCAGTATTCATAAATAAAGGTGCAAACTTTGAAATGCAACTATCTGCAAAAGAAACAAAATCCCAATTAGTACAGGTACACAATGTATAAATGGCATCTATTAACACTGCAGTGCAACGAATATATTTCCTGGATTCCATGGCCCTGTGAAATGCAATGGCTCCAGGAGACATAACACATGCACAACATCAGTTATAAGGAAAAGTGGCACATTTGTAATGTTACTCAGTCGTCCATGTTCCATATGGAGTATCACGCCCTCTCCCAATAGCAGTGGTCATGTTTTGTCATGCATATTTCACAGTTCCGCTGCACAAATAAAGCTTCCAGTCATTAAAGCAAGTATAATGCAAATCCACACAAATTCGAGAACAGGAACTATATACGTATAGTTATACATAAAAAATAACTTTGAAACCATGAGCCTGACAAGTCACATTACAAATGAATAAAGCACTCAGATAGACGCAAAGACTCTATGCTGGCTGTAGTAAGGCAGAGCCAAAGATTTTCGCCCCGCCACAGACCCCCTTCCCGGGATACAGGGCGGCCAAAATTTAATTAACTGGAGATGGTCACTACCTTTACCTACAGACCTAGACAATTTCGAGTTATTGTGGTAACACACCCACAAACAAACAAACAAACCCACAGACAGAACTGATTACAATACACTGCACCGCAGCTAGCGCGCAGTGTAATTACAAACAGTTGTGCACTGGCCAAAATGCAATGCCCAGAAATTGCTGTAAGTGGGAGTACAGCTGGGACTTTTTAGCTCACAATGAATTTTATTTCCCATAATTCATTGTGAAACTGTCCTCCACAATAGGCCTAATGAAAGAACGGGCAAAATTAGCTATATTATTTGTTTAAGTCACGATTTATGTGTTATTATATTATTTTGCACTAAATCAGACTCAATGGGAGAGATGTCTGAGAGATGTCTGAGTAACTGACGATGTCAGCTTATTATTACTAAGCGAATTGACACAGTTAATGCTTTTAAATATACCGGACCGACCGGTGTGTGTTTTGATTTTTTTAAATGTCTATCATCTAGTAAAAATTGCTGCGCACAGCGGTGACACGTTTCTGTATGGAGGTGGTGTTCGTCTCTATGTAAGGAGTTTACGAGTGTACAGACACAATATTTTGTCTACATCACACCTGGTTATTGGAGAGCCGTTTGTGGGCAGTCATTCTAAAAATGTGATCAGTGCGTACAGTGTGAGCGGCTGTTAACTGCACCCTGCGCTGCCTGTGACCTAGTGATCTGCTCGCCAAGAGTGCGGTAAAGGGTTATGGCCACTGGAACTGAAGCGAGCATCTCACACAATGCGGCGAGATGACAGGCTTCTGTGCCCCCATGTGTTGTGCCTGTGATGCTGATTGCAGTACACTGCTCACCTCCATATGGGCAGGGCATGAAGTAACCACTCTGTGTGGTCTAAGCAGTGTTAATTGTTCCAAATTATTGTATGCATAGTGATAGGTGCAGTGCCCCAGATAGTCACTAGGTGGCACCATGACATAACACTAACACTAACCCTAACCGTAAAA
>Ga0049107_10000412_pt1 | contig 12680 bp, 8 predicted proteins | sample WorMetilPIANOSA1_FD_61187 | JGI IMG/M metagenome (GOLD analysis project Ga0049107, IMG submission 61187) | Marine gutless worms symbiont microbial communities from Max Planck institute for Marine Microbiology, Germany - Olavius ilvae PIANOSA.1 | ecosystem: Host-associated > Annelida > Digestive...
ATATATCACATTGAAATTTCACGACAGTATTTAGAGTAAAACTGGAATGGCAGCTCTACTCGTTGACATGAAATAGGTTGATATATTGCCATCATTTCAAAGCGTATGAATGATTTGAAATAATAAACGAGTGCAACAGATGAAAATTGCTGTAGCATATACCTTGTTTTTGCAGCATTATGCAGTAAGTCCATTTACTTATAAACAAATATCATGCATCAGTTGTAACTAACTAACAGAGAGAGATTATAGTCAAGACCACAATTCCAATATCAACCAGACTAAGAATGGGACAGAAGTTGGACAGCAAGGGAGGCCAAGATGAAGCCATACTTTTTTGGTCACGAGAACATCATGAAATCGAGACTGTGGTCTTGAAAGCAGGACGTTGACAAATGCATCTCTGTAACTTGATGCTAATTGTTTCACGTACCACCGTTGCTAACTCACGCATCATGCTATCAAAGAATTTACAGTACAAAATGTGGGAAACTCATTCCAATCATCCCGGACTGCAATTCAGATTCACCAATCAGTCATTCCTGAGACAATTTTTCAAGCTAGTGCTAGAAACAGTTGAGCAGCGCTGTCAATAATGTAAAATTTCGACAGTCACTTTCCAATAATTAGCAATGCAAACTAACAGTCACTATTTCAATTAACAAATGTTCCACAAAAATAATTAGCAACTTGGTTAAATATGTGACAGTCTCATTGGTTTTTGCACACAGAAGTGTTTCAAATACATGACAACAGTTTGTGCAGTCAATTAACAAATAAAACTATTTTAATCAGCTCACCGACAAAGAGTGTGGCTTGGGGGCATAATTGTTAGGATGCTGGACTTGCAAATAACAGGTCACGGGTTCGAATCCCAGCCAGCATGCTTTACAGTGCAACCGTAAGCAATTTTTTTCACATACTTGCCTGTTCGAAGCAGTATAATTGGTACAAACCAATGGGCGGTGATGCTCGGCAGCTGGGAAGGTAACCGTGGGCCTGGAGAAAGAATGGCAGCCTACTGCTGAGTTTATGGCTTCAGTCACCTGTGAGCGGATTGCCTAGAGAATGGGATACACTCTCAACCCCAATGATTGCACGAGCACAGACATCAAAATCTTCAAACGTTTAACTACTTAATTGATCACAAGGCCTTTGGAGGACCCGGTCTCATTTGATGCTCCTGAAAAATCGGCCAGAAAAAAAAACAAAAAAGTAGTTGCAGTAATAACAGATGATTGATGATTAAACTTGTGCAGCCATATCCAAAGAGAAACAAAACTGAATCCAGTTTAGTAAACTCAATTCAGTAAATCAACAGCTGAAATTCATCAAACATTTGCGAATACTACTACTACTAATAGTAATAATAACAAAGTGTTTATTATCAAGGTGTCAATGACATTGTGTTACAAAGTATAGAGAGAAAACACATCATGTAGTGTATTGACAATCACGCTATCCGTGCATGCAGTGACTGCTGAAACAGATGCTCAACAGACAGGTTTCGCTAATGGAGGAACACACATGATAACAGCAATGACATGCTCAAAATGCCTGCAAAGTTGTACAAAATTAATACAACAACGTAAAAATATCACAACCGTAGTTATGAATACTTTGTCTACTGAAATGTGTCTACTGTATCATTTAGTTTAACCTAGCATGCTGCTAAGTGCCGCATATACAGGGAACAAATTAAGCAGTTTTTACTTTTAAGGACTCACAGAGATCATAAGATACAACATATTGAATGAAAGTCGACCTCCACAACAGTCTTACTTAATTACCTACGTGCTCATAATGGAATTCTGCAATGCACTGACAGGTAAGCAACCGATGCTATTTTTTGTGATCAAGCAGGTGAGCATGGAAGTCGTAGTTGGTGGCAGCCTTGTGGTCACAGAAAGAACATTTGAGTGGCGCAAGGTCGCTGTGGCACGATCGATGCAGCAGGTACAAAGCCGACTCCATGTAGCTGACGCCGCAGTCGCACGTACGCAGGCCGCCGCGACGACTCAGCTCTGACCACAGCGTCTCGGCTGAAAATCGATGGAGTGAGTACAAGGAACGGCCTGACGTCGTAACTGTTTGCAGTACTGTCGCTGCTGGCAGCGTTGTTGCTGCAGGAACAGCCTTTGCCACACCGATGACCGGGACTGACCGAACTGGAGCTGACGAAGTGACCACCAAAAATGTCTCATCCGCAGAAACTGGACTGCTGACCGATATGTTACCGGAATTAGTCACGGGCACCGGCTGAACTTTCGTCACGCATAGAGGCATCTTGATAGCTGGTGACGTGGTAGATTGGCAGAAATTCGTCTGCGAGTGCGAGATGCTATCCAAACTGGGATTTCCTCTTGAACCTGAACATCTCGCTGGCACGGATTCACTTCTCTGATTACCAACTGTACCAGCAGACTTTTGAGTCTCGGCTATCGCACTGCTACCAATGTTCACTGATTTCACCGAGAGATTCTCTTTTCGCTTCGTGGTCAGTGACACACCGGGTTTGGTGACACCCGATGTTCCTTTTTTGCTAACGTTAGACAACTGAGCAATGGGCTGTGTGACACGCTTCTGTGAATTCTGAGAACTTTCAACTTCTTCAATCTCAGAGTTTGAATCACTGACAGTAATTGCTTCTTCAGCAGAACCAGTCTTACTGTGAACAGATCCTGCCAACGGCAACTTAGCTGTTTCTGACATGCTGTGTTCTCTGCGTGATGGAGTGGATTGTTTCTTCTTGTCCAGAAAATTGAAAGCCACCTTCATCGGCTGCGTTGTCGATTTTCTGGCAGTGGGTCTCTTCTTGGCAGATGTATCAGATGAACTTCTCAGTCTTGGCATCTCTTTACTGGTGTTAACAGAACTGGTTGCTGTCGCAATCTTAGGAGCCGGTGCATCCAGTGACTTTCGAGGTTGTATTGTCTGGTCAGAGACATCATCTGCAGATGACTGTTCAGAATTGAGTCCACTGAGGCACTGAGATGAACACACATGCTTTGCATGACCATACCACACTAGTTTTGTCGGACGACGTTCAATGGCTCCAACTTTCAGCTGGTACGACGGGCTTGGAACACCGTTGTATAACCAGCCAAGTCGCTGCGAGTATGAAGCAGTTAAGCTGGCATGGCTCTGTGGCTTAGGGATCTTGTTGTCATTGACATGGCCCTGTAGCTTAGGTGTCTTGCTATCATTACTGCCACAACAACGGGCTAGATTTGAACAATGTATCTGCGAACTCTGGTGATTCACGAATAAATAACGGCGAGTTGTTTCAAACTTGCACGGTACGCAGCTGTACACCGTCTCGCCAGCACGAATTATATTGTGTACAAGGGCAACATGATTCCTCATTGTGTCATTTCTAAAAAATGCAACATTACATATCGGACATTGTGATTTTTTGCCATCTGGCACTCTGGGAAAAACCAAATCTCCCGAGTAGCACTGTTCTCGTGATATCAGCTCCTTGCCATCTGCACATATTGTCACGCGTGTTGCATATTTCTGACTGTCACTACTTCCATCGCAACTATCCGGACATTTACTGTTGTTCTCACTTGGAGGCTCCGACTGCAATGAAACTGATCCAGCCGGTGAAGATTCAGCTGCATGTTGTTTATCACTTCCATTTCCACTCGTTGACCGATCTCGCAATGTTTCTGTCTTCGAAGAGTCTGACATCTTCTTCTGCAGTACACTGTATGCAGAACTCGGTACAGCTTTTTCATGTTTATGGTACTCGTGATCCAACATTGTTCTCCGGTAGCGGAATGCCTGGTTGCAATGGCGACAGTGAAAGTGTCCGTGTCCTCTCACTGATCGAAAACCATTCGAACACCGGCATACAGTCAGATGCTGCTCCACTCGGTTCTCGGAAGAATCCGACACATCTGCAAAATGCAACATCGCTTTCTTTCTTACATTTACACTTACACTGAAAGCATCATGCAATAAAATAAATTAAAAGTAATTTGCTATTAAACAGCAATGCCTCATGCTTCAAAGAATCAACATGCTACAATAGATTTACTTTTTGTCACCAATCTACATCCTACAAAGACTCATACTGTTAATACGGATCTTACGGTAAAAGCTTTTTGGATTTTGGTAAGATAATCCTAATATTACACCACTGTGTTAATTTTGTTGATGTGGTGTGTGCTAATTTTTTGCCAGAACAATAAACAGTAACTGCACAGAAACAGCCGTTAAGTCCAGCCAGTGATCAAATTGTGGGGGAACGAGGGGGAACAGTGTTCCCCTAGCTTATGATGCATGATTTAAAGTTACACCTTTTGTCAATAACGATAACTTTAAATCATGCATTCTGTAATTTGTAGCGGCCTTGGCTCGTTTTTGTAATCATAAAATGCACGAATTTTGGTCAGTTGATTCCCAGGAAAATTGATCCCAGAAAAATTATTAAAATTGTTGCCACCAGATGTCAGATTTTAAAGCTAAAATGCACCAAATTAGATTTCGGCTGGGGCTCAGCCCCAGACCCCGCTGGGGGAGCTTACAGCACTCCCCAGACCCCCTAGCCGGATTATTTAAGGGACCTACTTCTAAGTGGAGGGAAGGGAAAGGGAGAGGGAGGGGAAGGAACGGGTAAGGAAAAAGGAAAGGGGAGGGAGGGGAAAGGGAAAGGGAGGGGAAAGCGTTCCCCTTGCTCTGATTTTACAATTTCACCACTGAGTCCAGCGGTCTAAAAATGTCAGTCACTGGGGTTTTCATTGCTGGGCGACATTCACGGCACCCAGTTGCAGTGATACACGATGCTCTGATTCTGATTGTGCTGAATGCCTGCTTGATCGCTGTTCAGGTCATCATCGCCTGAACTAGTGGCCGGAGAAGCTGATAGCTACATGTCTGGGACTGACGTATCCGACGATTTGCTGCAGTTCTGGCGAAGCCAGGCACAAGTCTGGCCAAGACTTAGCAAATGTGTCCAACTCATCCTGGTGGTTCCAGCAACAAGCACGTCGTCAGAGCGTGCCTTTTCTTTGGCTGGGGGCCACGCCCACTAAGCGACATACTCAGCTAAATCCTGATACTGTTGATGCACTGTTGTTTCTGCACGAACTTGACTAATTTGACTACAGCTCTGAGCTCAGCACAGCTACAGTGAACATTTACACAAACATGTGTTTCTGTGTCGGATTTTAGTGTTCCTTTAACTTTTACTACTTTGCTCTTAGCAAAGTGCAAATTTTTCATTAGTTGATGTACTCTATATACTGTGAAGCTGTTGGCAATAAGAAGATACATCACAGCTGATTTACTGGGGATGGGGATGAATTTCATGGATGGCCATGGGGTTAAAGATGATGGGAATGGGGTGGGATGGGGAAATTTTTATGGCGATGGGATGAGGCTGATGCCCAGTACCATGTGTCACTCTTTAGCTACCAGGTCAAATTTGGTAGTTCTGCGTCAAACGGTGTATGCATAAATAGAAGGGAACCCCCAAAATTGCAGAGTGCTGGGACACCACCTCCTTGGGGTGCGGGCATGGCTGACACCTTAAAAACAAGCTCCTACCCGTACGTGTTATCATGCCAAATTTGGTCATTCTAGGTCAAAGGGTACGAGACTTGTTAAGGAGATCTGCCTGAATAATTTGACTCTTCTCGTCCCAGCGTTCAAGGTCACCGAACCAACGCGGATAGATCCACCATCTGTGACTTCCTATTAACGTTCCACACCAACCATGGGCCTATCTCTTACCATTTCCGAGAAAAACGACAATTTCAGTCGAAAATCACACCCCACCCCCGTGCACTGAATGATCAACTGAAGGGTTCTCCTTGGAATTTGGTACGGCATTCAGGGTCACAAACTAGAATTATGGGGATACCAGATTGAGAAACAAGTTTGACGATATCTTTAGCAGTTTGGATACAATACATGAACATGACGGAGAGATGGACATATGGCAAACAACAGACAACAACAAAGACAGCGCTTATTCATAGCGCCGTATGTTAAAATGAAAACATAAATATATAACAAATGCCTACATGTTACTTTATGCATATGGCTATTGCATATGCTGATGCTAACGTTATTACTAATTTCACACTGGGTACCCAAGGCTCTTCAAAGAAGAATCTTTGAAAAAGAACAAAAGAGATCATTTGTCGATATATATATTATCAATAGTTCTTGATAAACATACCATTATGGCTGGCAGTTTTTGTGACGAGCTGTGACACTTTGGATTTCTCAGCATGCTGTATAAACAAACTAATAGATTAACAACTTAACAGTATAAGATGATTTCCAGGTATCACAAATCAAAGTAAGCATTCCAGAACTAATAACAATTCAGTTTTTGCTATGCCGGTCAGCAGCCATCCCAGGTTAGGCCAAAGATCTACCAAAAGACAAATACTGGAAATTGTTGGAGCAACAATATCTATATGCTGGCTGCCACTCATGTCCCTCAAAAATCAGCATCAAAGCATTGACAGGGTCACTTTTTACTTTTTTTATAGGTAACCTATTTTCCACCACTCCATTTTGGATTTTACTGGAGCTAAGGATGATGGAGGTGGTGGTGACAACTGGAGCCATAAGACGTGCAAAGCTCCAGTGAAATCGTCACCAAACCAACATCCAGCTTTTTACAGGCCGGATTCCCTTCCTGTCACCCAACTAACAGTGTCAGAGCACTGAAGGAAAAACCTCCATTATCTCTTGCGGAATAAAAATCCACAACGGTTTGCCATTTTAGTACCAGCTTACCCAGCTTGTCCACTAGCCATTAAATGAGGATGTGTGTGTCTGTATTTCCACAACTGAACATCAACAAACAGGGATTCTTACAATACATCCTGCATGAGGCTTTCTACCGTTGAGTATGCTCTTGTAACAATGGTTCATATTTGCCAGCATGTGAAGTGAGACTTTTATAGTGCACAATAGCCTTTGAAGTTCTGGATGTCTTTCCTGATGACGACCAATGATTCACATACCTCAACCCAGGTTAACTGCATGATAGTTCAGCACTTTTAATCACGAACCAACAGCTACGTAATGATGCAAAATGCTGTCTTTTACCAGATGCTCAAAATTAAACCAGCCAGTAGGATACAACTGACATTTATTTAATATTTATTGACACTCACTCCCAATCTGTTTGCAGTAGTCTCAAGCATAATGTCGGTGCCAACTGGAGTTGTTGCAGAACTTGATGTTACTACTTGCTTATCTTTCAACTGATGAGACTTTGCGTGGAGTTTTTTCTCATGCCTCTTAACAGTTGTTGAATAACGGCTGAGATATCCGCAATAACGACAGCTGTAGAAACGGCCGGTGCTCGGCTGCTTTGGCCGAGCTGGCTTGTCGGCCGACGATGCTGTGTGGACCTTCTCGTGTTTCAATACGTTGTGCATTAAGCGACAGGAGAGTCCGCAGTGTCGGCAATGGTAGTGGCCGTAATTTGCCGACGAGAAGCCATGTGGACAGAAACAGCTCTGCAACACTTTCGGCAACACTTTCTGACTTTCCAATGCAACTTTCACGTCCTCAGTCTTCTCCTGTTTGACGACTATGTTAGTTTCAACTGCAACAAGAACAATTATCTTCAGTATTATACACATTCTATGATGGGACACTACTGGCGTCATAAGGGCAGACAAGAGGCTCGGTAACCCTCCCCAAGGAAACCCGGAGCCGTTAGTGGTCAAAGTCAACGTCAGAAAACCCTATGCGAGCTTCGGATGAGCAAGTCTGTAGAATGTGATACTTTTTCCATTCAGTGCTTTGATACGGTTGATTGGGCAACAGGAAGGGCATCCGGCCTGTAGAAAGCTGCATGTTCGTTTGTTGATGGTGACGACCTGACTGCAGCTTTGCATGTCTTACAGCCCCAGTCGTCACCACCTCCATCATCCTTAGCTCCAATAAAATCCAGAAGGGAGACATTCTGGTACCAGCTTACCTGGGCTGTCTTGGATAAGCGCCGTTAATTAATTGCTGCTATACACATTCTAGCAGTGAGCCAATGCTCCGCAGTGATTACTGTGACTCTGAGGCCCAGGCACCATGTGATGGCGGCAGTTAAATAACCCAAAAAATTCCATTCCCACGGTTAAATTTTGTAGTTTTACCTCGTACAATACAAGCATGCACAGAGGAAGTAAGTGGACAGATGGAAGGAAGGAGACAGGAATTCAGCAATTATGTATTTACACTTTTACTAAGTAGTATTTATATATTAAATCACTGCTCAGCAATAATAACTAGAAACAATTGCATCACCTCGAAGGCAATGCATTACCGGCAGGATAATATGCTGCTACACGACAGTGGAGTTAATTACAATGTAAATAATAACTATACGAAGTATTTGGCATAACTCTGCGGTCAAATTTTTACGTTTTGGAAAATTTCCACCACAAATTTGCGATCTTGTGGCGCCACCAACCGATATAACTACGAATCGTTTAGTTAATTGTAAAGCATATCTAGTCCTCTTGGCGATGCTATCCTTCCTCAAACTGGTAAAAAAATTGATCAGAAAATGCGGTTCGGAATTTGGCGGTTTGCTGTAGTGCTATCTGATGCCACAGAGAAAAACTGCAACATAGGTGCACAACTACAATCCCTCACATGCATAAAAATACACCAAAGATGTTTTGGAAAATTTACTTCCTGTATGACCTTTGGTGCGCACAAACTTGTTCATTCCAAGCCGTTATTGGACGACCTATATGAAATTCGACACTTGCTGTCAGCGCTATAGACATGCGTAAAAAAATTTTTTACATAGGCACACATCTACATTCTCGGTCCTAAACTACTGCAGTGGAATTTTTTCAAATCCCTCAGCTACCTATACGAAGTAGTGCGCACAAACTTTTCTGCCAATTTTTGGACTTTTCACAATTTTTGACCAAAATTTTGTGACACCATTGTGGCGCCATCTAGCGATGAAAATGAGAAGTGTGTAGCACTTCTGAAAGGGCAATTCATCCTGAAAAAAGTTGAAAACCGGATCAAAATCGATTCATAAACAGCAATGCAATGATCGTTCAAACTATGCACCCCGTCGAACACACAGCCCGCCGGATCGAGCATGACAGATAAAAAAATAGAGACAAACACCATATTTTTGCACCTACAGCCGGCATGCATAGTACGATCTCCTCCAAACTTTGCATGATGATAGAGGACGTCAAGACCATTAAAAAGGTGGGAATCATTTTCGATCCAATGCAGTTTTTCCTACAGGGTGCACGGAAAAATTTGGGGTAAATGACTGTCGTGCGGTTTCTCAGCAATAACTCCGTAACCAGTGAAGTGAATCATCTCAAATGTAAAACACTAATGCAGGGTAGTTGAGCATAAAAGCCCTAACAATTGTAGAAATCGATCAAAGGGTTCGCCCCTGGGGGCAACACTTTACCAAAAAGTGGAAATTTTTGCCATATTGGGGGCCACGTTCCCACCCCCGTTCACCGATTGTCATGAAATTTTGCTCGGCCAAGCGGACCCATGTGCCCCTAGGCAGTGCCAGATTTCACATGAATCGGTGCAACAAGTCGCTGCAGTGGAGTGAAAAAGCTGATCTTTGGCCTGCGAGTAAATTGGCAGTTTGCCGCTCTGCATAATATCCTATGAAATTACTACAATGCACCAGAAGTCTATATGGTCCTGTTTGCAGGACATTACAAAACGACTTTTTCATAAATGCTCATCGTCTACTACTACTATTATTATACTACTTAAGTACTGCCAGTTTTTGCTTTAACTGACAATTTTCTGCAGTCATACATATTCCCAAAAGGCCTCCTTAAAAATAACTGAGAAATAATTAAGAATCACTTCTTAACAGACCAGACGACCTTCCTAATGCCCACTTGTGATTAGTTGTTTTTGTTTAAATATAAACATATCCACGACGAAACATGACACAATCTGCACCATCAAAATGGTAGGCCAACATGGCAAAAGACAATGCCAATTTTTTCTGTCAAAAGCGTTATGGTGGTTGTCTCATCCATGCCCCTACTGCTGCCAATTCTGTCATGTGCTTCACTAAATCAAACAAGTAGGATTATTCCAAAATTTTAAACGGCAATAATAAAATTACTCAGTTCAGAATTCCATGGTTAATTACTGGTACTTAAGTCATTAACCGCTGCTGTTTAGCCATTCCTACAATAACATGTATCTCTGGCTTTGGCCTAACTTCATTAAAACTACACATACAGTTAACGGATCCTTTATCGATGTCCAGTCATAGCAATGTTTAATAAGTATGTTGTAACTTGTAAGTAAACAGTAAAGCTATGTGGCCAGTGCTAGCATATAGTCACACCATCTGCTGAATGTTTACAAATCGCTCATGCTACAGGCACAAACAGGCAGGATCTTTGAGCCATAGGACCTTTGATTTTCTGGACCCCAGGCCAGGAAGCCTCAACATAATTGTGTATAACAAATTTGGCAACTCTATGCCCAACGGTTTTGGAGTTATCATGCAAAAAAGACGTAGTCGTACAAGTGATATGGTCATTGCCGTTATAGCCATGCTCCATTCCACAAGGTTGAATAACATCATGCAACTAGAATGTATGGACACTCTCTGGAGATGTAAATCGGCTCTGACTCTCTAACCCCGACCCATGTCCTTTTGAACCCAAGACCGGTAGGTTGTGAAACAGTGTCGAGAACTACTACTGTGCCAAATCTCAAGTCATTCCGATCAGGGGTACACATGATCACCAAGACACCCATCCACATACTCACACACACACACATCATGACAAACTCATCACAGTATCGGCATTGACCACGTAGCATGGCGGTGCAAACAACATGTACTGGATACCTGAGTCAGTGAACGTATCTTCCACATCCGGCAAAGCATCAACATCAATAACTTCCATACTTCTTTTCCGCTGCAATCAAAAAAGTATGCAATAAAAATTACATTTAACTATGTAATAATGATGTGACTCGATCATCGGTTATTCAGTGACTGGTTATATAACCAATCATCGGTTTCAACGTGTCTGTGAACTGGATCAGTGTCTAAAGTAATTCGCTTCTATCACACCTTAAAATATTTGTCTGGACTCCGGGCACAACTTTTTACCCGCATGACACAATGCGTAAGCATAGTTTTTACCGTGGAAACGTATCCGTCTATCTCATGCCGGAATTGTGTCTAAACAGTTAAGCGATATTAAAACTTTTTTCAACCAACTGGTAGCCCCATCATTCTAGTTGACCCCCTTAGGGCGATATCCAATTCCAACGGGAACCCCTTTAACGGGGGTGCTAAATGCACAGGGGGTGGTGGGAAAAAATTTTGATGGATATCGCCGTTTATCTCAGAAACGGTACGAGATAGGCCCATGGTTACTATGGAGGAAGTCACAGATGGTGGATCAATCCATGTTGGTTCCCGTGACCTTCAGTGACCTCTGACCCCGATTTCAAGGTCACGATAATTTTCGACATTGAATATCTCAGAAACGACACGAGATAGAGCCATAGTTACTATATAACATCAATAGAAAGTCATATGCACTCTATCGAATGGTGACATTTCTAATGACCTTGACAGACCATAACCCGATTTTCAAGGTCACAGCATTTTTGAAATCGAATATCTCAAAATCATTGCATGTTAGGGACAAAGTTTCTATAGAACACTAGTAGGAAACCATACTCGATCTATCGAATAGTACCACTTTCAATATACCTCGAGTGACCTCTGACCCTGATTTATGGTACAATATTTTTTGACACTAAATATCTCAGAAACGACACGAGATAGAGCCGTAGTTAATACAGAACGTCAATATGAAGTCATATGTGCTCTATCAAATGGTGATATTTCCAATAACCCATATGGACCCAAAACCCAGTTTGCAAGGTCACTGCATTTGTAAGTCGAATATCTCAAAAACAGAGCATGTTAGGGACAAAGTTTCTATAGAACACTAATAGGAAACCATACCCAATCTATCGAATGGCACCACTTTCATTGACCTTGAGTGACCTCTGACCCAGATTTCAAGGTCACAACATTTTTGAAGTCAAATATCAGAAGTCCCTGTCTAATATGTGGAATTGGAATGGTACCGTGTTTACTGACCTCTAAATACATTGCTGCATGGATTTGTCAGCATCAGCTGAGCTTCTTGTTTTAACTTAAAGATGTAAGTCGAATACCACTTATTTGATAGTTAATCGAATAATTGGTAGTCGACTTACATCTTACTTACTCACTTACACACAAAAAAATCAACTTGATCACGTCATGTTCCTAGTGAAGATAGTGACTTTAAAATAAAAAAAATAGTCCCATGGGAGACTGACGGTCGACTTCCCTTGATTGGAGATTTTCGATCCTTGATCCTTGAATAGAGTGCGACATTCCGTCGAGCATCACTCAGCAGCCTTTGCCTACGTAGTAATTTTGTCTCGACTGAAATTAAATTTTTACAGGACACATTTTCTTCCAAGTTTAAAGTCACGTGACAAAAAAACTAGGATAAATATCAAAAATCCGGTGCGATCAAATGTAGATATTGTGCTCTAGTTTAAGAATTAGTGGTCATTTGCCAGCTCCCATTGTAAATGGCGGAGGATATAGGTTTTGAAAATGGAAGGAATTCAAACTTTCAAGGGCTCGTGACCTTGAC
>Ga0049107_10000413_pt1 | contig 12659 bp, 11 predicted proteins | sample WorMetilPIANOSA1_FD_61187 | JGI IMG/M metagenome (GOLD analysis project Ga0049107, IMG submission 61187) | Marine gutless worms symbiont microbial communities from Max Planck institute for Marine Microbiology, Germany - Olavius ilvae PIANOSA.1 | ecosystem: Host-associated > Annelida > Digestive...
GACCTCTAAACGCGTCGCGCCGCTTTGTCATCGAAACAGAAGCTGGGCTTCTTGTCTTGAACACAGTGTACAGATGTGCTGTTATGGCCGTGTCGCTGTGGATATATTGACATTGTTAACATGCCTGAAATTAAATCAAATCCAAAACCGCTTACAGTAAATGACCAGCGGTGTACAATAAAATGCAAGCTAGTAAAATACACAGCTAATGTAAAATGAAGAAGTAACACAGCTGAAGAAGTAACAAAGAAAAGAAAAATGCTAGTATAGCATAATTTAAAATACTAGTTATAAAATGCTTGCTGAAACAGTTCGGATTTCAGTCGCCACTTAAACACTGCGGTGTCAGTGAGTTGATGCAATGCAAGCGGCAGACTGTTCCAAGCAGCTGGTACCGAATATGAGAAAGCGCGTTGGCCGAAACTGAGTCTTGTGCGTGGTTTCTCTTAAGAGAGACTGCTGCCCGATCGAAGTCTGGAACGTGAGCTGACTGTAGCAGTTTGAGTAACTGTGTCACAAGGTAGGAAGGTGCCTGACCTGTACGAATAAGATGCATTAGAAAACATATTTTGTAAATTGATCCGATATTGTACAGGTAACCAAGGGATGTCTCGGAGTGCAGTAGTGATATGGTCATGTGGGGCGATTGAGACACTCAACGAGTCTTGCCGCTGCATTCTGAGCAGGCTGCAGTGGTGCAATGGTAGACTTGGGGAGACTGGAAAGTAATGCGTTACAGTAATCTAATCCGCAGCCGTGTCTACGTCATCCACAAATGATCACAATCCACGGTGCGGACGACTGTAGGGGCCGGCGTATGAATGTGTAGCAGCTGCTGTGTGTAAGGTGTGGTTCGACTGTTGTATGTTCTGTCACAGTGGTATCGGTGACAAGCACATCTGGTTCTCCATCTTTGGTCGACCTTGCCGCAGTAACTTCACGCGCGCTCAGCGACTCATCTGCTGTTTGACGCTCCTACTCGGCTACCTCATCAGTAACATCATGTTCTACGGCATTGAACCCTCACCTGACGACTGGCGCGTTCGACTTGGTCCCGTCGACATCAGCAGAACTGAACTTGCCATTGGTAACTGACTGACTACGTACACTGTTGTACTTTAGCAGCGTGAATCTTGAGCTAGACGTTCTTGTTTAACCTACGTCTCTGATAGATACGTAACAAACATATTTTAGCGTCACTGTTGATGTCAACTGAAGTAGTTGTGACTTGGCTGTGATGTTTCACCAGTGGCTTCGTTGTACGCCGTGGCGTCAACATTTCGTTGTAGGTATGTTGCGGGTATAGGACGAAAGTGAGGACGTTATGCTAGCGCGGTCTTTGCCGTCGAAAGATGTCTGTCCGTCTGTCTGTCCGTCACAGGCCCGGTATATTGTGTCTAACGGTTAAACATATTTTAAAACTTTTTTGACCATCTGGTAGCCCCGTCGATCTAGTTTTTTACCCCTACGCCAGTACCAAATTCCAAGGGGAATCCCTTCGTGGCCTGCTACCTAAAACCAAAAGTTGACGAAAGGCGCCAAGGCGGAGAGAAAAGGGAAGCGTATCCATCCTCATCCAATGGTCTATCTGAGCGTCAATAGCGTCCCCACCATTGCGCGGGGCGGAACCCTGGCCGAAATTGATTTTAGTAAAATGTTCGGCTAGAGAAAGCCATCTGGTGCATGCTGAGCCAGGCCGACCGGTAGTAGTCTCGGTGCTGCAGGAAGGTACCGCTTCAGCGGTGGTAATTGTGACAGTTCTGCTCGCCTGCATCAGCATGCTTTAGCATCAGCTGATTGGTCCGATTCGTCACGACTTAAACCTCCTTCGAGTATGCACAGGATGACTGAGTGTATGACTGCGAATTAAAAAACGATCAGCACAGTTCTAAACTTGTTTCTATTTCACTGACATCAATCAGCTACAGTTTTGCCTTCAAAATTATCGGGACAAAATGATGTGTTTAGTTTTGCGAGCACCGAGACAAACTTCCCGGTTGTCCTCATGGACTCGATTCATATGTTTAACGTGCCCGGTGTGGTGGAATGTAGGCCCTATAGGCAGTGGCGTAGCCAAGGGGGGGGGGACATTGGTGCATGTCCCCCCCCCCCTTAGCAAATTTCTGGCTACGCCCCTGCCTATAGGCATTGATAGACGAGCGACGCGCATGTCGCGGCGCGTCGCAACCTAATGACTGACATGGCACGGACACAAAGTGAGGCGGAGCCAATCTAACCAACTAACGAATAACTGAGCGAGCATGCTGTTTTTGTAGAATGTATATAATCTGTGTATATCGTAGATTCAGGGATTACACCACGCTGAGTTCACGGTGTATAATGTGTCGATATTATAACTGTACAAAGTTACAGAACGGTGTCGTTACGTTAATGCCGTCGACAAGTAATTATTATCATAACGAGTGAGCAACGAATAATCGGTACTCGAGTAATCACGTAGAGATAGTCACGTGTAAGAGACCAGAGGAATAACCAGTAAGCCAAAGCTACCAAAGCTGTAACGACAAAGATTCGACCAGCTAATATATACTACCGACACGCTACCGTAAGGCCCCCGAGAGCGAGAGTGAACAACAACAACGCGCCAGAGAGACGAAAGCGACGCGACATGGTGGCACGGAAAAACGGCGACTTCAATACGAATGTGACCGTCTTCATCTGAGTCGACGACGCGGCTTCTTCTACGACGTGGGTTCATCGTCCTCCGTCGACGGGTATCGACCGCCGACGACGCTGACGTGTGTTTTGTGGGACGCCGAATTCTACTGATCAATATCAACGACTGTCTTCAAGAGCGCGGCAACAGAAACGACTCCGACAGCGATCCACAAGACGACCGCCACGTGGGCGAGTTACGTATTTTGTTATTGAGTAATATTATGTTTTACAGTGTGTAACGCGTATACACATTGTATTTTAATTTGACTGAGGTGTATAACAAGGCTCATAATGCCTGCGTATTCACGTTGTACCGTTGCTGAATTGCGTGAGATTTGTACACAGCGTAATTTACAGTGTGATGGTCTCACAAAACGAGAAATGATAGAATCCTTTATTGAGTATGACAGTCAAGTCATTGAAACTGTAGCACACCCTGACTGTGAAGATGTGGCCAGCGAAGGCCAGTCTTTTGGAGACGGGCGACGAGGTTGATGGGCGTTCTCGTGTTGATGACAGTGTCATTACGGGACAGGGCCCTGACGTCGCGGGGAGGCAGGAATCAGAGTCTGTACTGCAGCTACGTTTGCATCTGGCTCTGGTCCAGGAAGAGCACAGGTCACGGGAAGAGGAGAGACTGGCACGGGAACGAGAGTGGGAAATAGAACAGGAGAGGATGGCCATGCATGTTCATGACTCCACGGCTACGCCACATCCAGGAAGTGGACCAGACCTTAAAAAATCAAATCCCTACTTCCCACAATGCAAGATAATGACGTATTAAGTTTCTTTATGGCTATGGAACGTGTATTGGAGAGTAACGAGATTGATAAATCTTTATGGGCAAAGTTATTGCCGTCGCAACTATCAGCCAAAGGTATGAAAACATTCGCACGCCTAACATTGGCTGAGACTAAAGACTACGAGGCGATAAAACACGCATTCTTGCGAGCTTTAAACTGGACGCCAATGCTTATTTACGAATGTTTCGTTCTACTGCGTAGACAGGGCTCGCTGAACTACAAGATGTTTTTATCCAACTTGCGTGAAATTATGTTTCGCTACTTTGACTCGAAACAGCTGGATACATTTGAGAAACTAACTGATTGTTTCCTTATCGAACAGTTTCTTGCTTCGTTGCCTGAAGGGGTTAAGCACCTTGTGTGTTCCCGACGGCCCGTATCAGCGGATCAAGCAGCCGATTACGCCGATTTACATTTTGAGTTATCGCAACTTAATCGCGATTCGGTAGGCAGCGCCAAAGCGCCACGACCGCATGTACCCAGACCGCATGCTGCATTTCACCCAGCATTGGTATGGGATTGCCGCCGCAGCGACCTGGATTTCTCCACAGAACTAGATCTATGCAACGTTGGCAGAATACCGGTCCGAGACCTCCGGTAAGCCAATACAGACCGAAGGGTCTTGCATCAGCGACAGGAAATGGGTTCCGAGGCCGTCCTGTGGGACGCGGCGCTCAGTCGTCAGGTCGGGGTACTTACTTAGCTAAACCATTTGAGGCTCCGTCGTGATGAATATATGAATGATGCATGGTGTAATGCAGATACTAGCGACATTGCTAATGATTGTTTTCATTATGTTGCGCCTGATGATGATAATTGTGATTATCACGCGGAAAGCGATGACCACGACGCACGCATGACTGATGGTACTAACACTGATTAGGATTTTGTGATGCCGATACACCTAAACGGCATGTCGTTCGATGCTTTAAGGGACAGTTGCAACTTTGGGCCAATCTTAGTGGACAAAAGTTTGATACCCGAAGCTTTGATTCATTACGACCGAATTATTGCCTGTGTTGGAGCTTTTGATGATGGCAGACCTCACCGACTCCTAACGGCTAAAATTACACTCAGAAGCCCTACTTTTGGCACAGACCGCGAGGTCGTCACTACAGCTGCTATTACTCGTTTACCCATAGGTATCAAATGTGTTATTAGCAACAGCTTGTATAAGGAACACCCAGACTTGACCGACATAATAATGGTACGGAAACTTTCATCGCCGCAGCATGAAAATAAATTGTCAGATTCGGCTAAAATGGATGTTTTACTCTCTCCGTATATTATAGGTGCTCAGTGCAGTACGGGAGCTGATAAAGATCTTAACTTGACAGCCAATGATTTGATTAACTCATACAGCCCACAGGCCCGTCCGCTAATCCAGTTCGATTCGGATTTGGCACAGACTGCTACGCGCCCGCAGCGCAACTCCACTGATTATGTTACTGACGGGTAGATGGCAATGACAGCGCTAATCGCGAACGAGCTGTAATTGACACGACCGACAGTATCGTTAATTCGATTAGATGTGTTAATAATCTTAACGAGACACGGCAATCGGCAAACGCGATTCCACCCCGTATGGAGAACAACGATTATACGGTGGCCGAGCGAGCAGACAGTACGGTACAGGCACACTTGACGGCCGATAAGTGGAATGACAGACATATGCCACAGCGCACGGTCGACGGACAGGGGCGTAACGCGACAGCGCGCCCGACGACTGACGTTAATAATACGCGCGCTCATTCGGAGCCAATTAAAATGTCGACAGACCAATGCATACAGCAGACCAAGACGGCAAAGAATTAGTGGCGATAGTCGCAAGACAGGACGTGACAGGACGCCAGGCGGCGACGCAATCTAACTCAATTACCGCAGACATACCACTCGACAGGGCAGACAGAGACGGCAGTGAGTTAGCGGCGATAGTCACCAGAAGTGGTGCGGCTGCAGCGGCGACGGCCAGTGTAACTGATACCAACGCAGATGGCGACAGCGGCGAGCGGGGTAATAAACGAGGCAATAAACGCGGCCTGCGAGACGGGGCTGGACGGTGCGACTCCAGTACGACAGGCTCAGCGTGTCATAGCGATACGGTGACACGTATGGATACGCCCAATAACCCTGCAGGCGATGACCTTTCGGGGGATAATCTTAATAACGTCCAGCACTCAAATGACATGATCGAACGCAGAGACGCCGAGACAGACCTGCACCGAATATTTAATGAACTAACCAATATTCATATATGTCAGACGTCAATTATGACGACGGCAAACAGACCGACGCACTGGGTGACGCTGATAAGTTCAAGTTACCGCAGCGTCAAGACAAAACCCTGGAGCACTTGTGGACGAGAGCAAGGACAGGGAGCTCAGAATTAAAGATTATTGGAGGCTTATTTTATAAGAAGATTCAAGTCAATGTCACATCCACTAATGAATACGCACTTGTGGTACCCCAGCAGTGTAGACGCGAGTTAATTGCTCTGGCTCATGACAATATGACAGGGGGTCACATGGGATGTAGAAAGACAAAACAGAGATTAGAAGCGCATTTCTTTTGGCCGAGGATGCACAAGATGATATCTACTCATGTACGGAGTTGTCACAAATGTCAGCTAGTGAAACCATTAAAGGTCAAAGAGAGACAACCGTTGCAACCAATCACTATTTGCACTCATGCCTTCGATGATATTTCAATGGATATTATGGGGGAGATCTAGCACGTTCCAACAAGGGCAATAAATATTTGCTAATGATTTTGTGTAATGCATCAAAATTTGTTCATGCAATTCCTCTTCGAAATCTGCGTGCCCAAACAATTGCCACGAAATTGGTGGACTTTTTTACTTTTGTTGGTTTCCCGTCCACCATACGATGTGACAATATGGGAGAATTTCGATATCATTTGTTTAAAGCCATTAGCGAGCGATTTGGAATTGATTTGGCTTTTTCCGCACCGATGCATTACGAGTCACATGGAGGAGTAGAGCGCGTACAATGTACGATAGAGCAGATGCTGAGGAAATTCATACATGATAACCCAACTCAATGGTGTTCCATGATTCCGTTTCTACTGATGGGTATTCCAGAATTTCCCCATAGCAGCACACAATTCTCACCGGGAGAACTGGTATTTGGCCGTAAGATGAGAGGATTACTGGCGGTAGTGAGAGATAAATGGGAAAACAATGTTACTGTACCGGCACCCGGTAATATTTCCACGCCCAAATACATGCAAGACTTACAACACAAAATTCAGACAGCATTGGAAAGCGCACAAGACAATGTGACAGGCACAAACGCGAACGAAACGTAATTATGATAAGAAATCGTCAGCGAGACAGTTCGAACCAGGTGATCTAGTAATGATTCTGTTGCAAACGATTACAAACAAACTTCTGACAACTTGGGACGGACCACACAAGATTTTAAGACGATTAGGCAACAATAATTACCAGATTGACATGGGTAGATGGAAGGCAATATATGCATATTAATAATTTGCGAAAATAACATTTGCGTAACGATGACACGAGTACGACGGCAATGTTTGTGAGTGAAGACGTGGACAATTTGGCACATTCAATGACCGCGGATACTGATACCGGACATGTAGCCACTTCGATAATTAATGCTTCCGACGGCCAGGCGCACTTTACGATTGACCGACAGTTGACTGAGCAGCAGCAGCGTCAGCTAGCCGACTTACTAAGCGAGTACACTGACGTTTTCAGCGAGACGCCGGGAAAATGTGATTTGGTGCAGCGCCAGATACAACTTACGGATGACCGCCCAATCTGGCATCCGCAATATTGCTTTCCAGAGGGACTGAAGGGCGCAATAGAGACTGAACTGCACTATATGTTGGAGCAAGGCGTAATACAGTACGACTATGAATCTAAATACAACAGTCCATTAATGGCGATACTCAAGAAGGATGGCGGAATTAGGTTGGTCAACAATTTTGTTGAATTGAATAAGCACACTGTACCCGAACATTATCCAATGGCTAATGCAAATGAACTGCTAAACTAGGTCGCGAAAAATGCATATCTATCAAAATTGGATCTCAGAAAATTCTATTATCAGTTGGATATGGCGCCTGAATCCAGACAATACACAGCTTTTTCTACGCCATTTGGACGTTTTAGCTACTTGCGTATTCCAATGGGTTTAGCGGGTTCTCCCAGTTCAGCGCAGCAGGCCATCGATATCCTGCTACGCGGGGCGCATCGATTCGCCGGCGCGCTGCAAGACGATATTGTGGTTAGTAGCACGACTTAGGAGCATCACTTGAGTCACCTTAGGGACGTTTTGGAACGACTCAAAAATGCTGATCTCACCGCCAATGTCAGTAAATATGTTTTTGCAGCCATGAGGATTAAAATTTTGGGACACATTGTAGACAATGGCCGTATAATCCCGGATGACGAAAAGGTAAAGGTCATTGAGAATTGGAAACCGCCCAAAAACAAAACTCATCTACGGACATTTTTGGGGATGGTAATTTCTTTTCCCAATACATCCGCAACTACGCTGAAATTGCAGCACCACTGACCACATTGCTGGCTAGAAACAATCCTGACAAATTAATCTGGACCGACACAGAGCAAAGAGCATTCGATTTGCTAAAAGGGGCGTTGGTCTCAAAACCAATTCTGCGACCGGTAGATATGTCTAAGGACTTCCACTTATTCTGCGACGCGAGTTTGACCGCGTTGGACTTGGGTTGCGCATTAATGCAATATGATAAAGAAGCGAACCACTATTATGTGATTGAGTAGGCATCGAAAAAGTTGTTGAAAAACGAAAGGAACTATTCGATTATTGAATTAGAATTGTATTCGATTGTGTACGGACTTAAAAAGTTTCACCATTACACGTATAACAGCAAGGTGCATGTTTATTCGGACCACAGGCCATTAGTCTGGCTAAATTCAATCGTCAAACACAGCAACCGACTTGCTCGATGGGGAATTCTGCTTCAAGAATACAACATCACTGCTACATACATCAAGGGCACAAAACAGGTTGCAGATGCACTGACAAGAATGCTGTATGAATGATATTGTGTTTTAATGCTGATGGGATGTACAGTGTAATGCATGGAGATGTGTTGTGTGTGTTTTTGTTAGCGCGCTGGTAGAAGTTCACCATCCAGCACGACGACGCTGTAAAGATCGGATGAGATGAGATACGCGTGAAACCTTGGCGTCACACAACACCGCACACGTGAAACCTTAACATCCCAGCAGTGCAGACACGGTCGGCTGTCAAACCACCTGCTGTGCGGCAGAGGCGGCTAGCGCATGTACTGCAGGCAATTAACGTCGGCGTAGTTCCGATTTCCACTGCGCGTAGGACCTGTCTGTGTGGGAGGGTGTATGTGTGCACGCGTCTGATGTGTGGTTGTGATTGAGTGGGGATGAAATCTCATCCGATCTGACTAGTCGTCGAGCTGTAGTATTAGTGCATGTGTTAAGATATTCACGATATCATATGTTGTATGAACTGAACAATCAATGAACTTGTGCTTATTATATCGTTTTGAACTGTGCATTATTTCATTCTTATTTTACTGTCGAACGTGATAGTGGATATGGCGCCACGGAGTTTCATAAGTGGCCGTACAGAATGTTGATTGATAAAGTGATTGTAGATTGTGAATCAAAGACAGTTGATTTTTTGCAAGCAATTACGATGTACGAAAAAGATGTTATACTGTGTGAAATAGGCTATGTACGAACTATTGTTTGTAACATTACGCTGAACAGTTGAGTAGCATTTTTGAATGGCATAATTACTAGAGACAGCAGTTAGGCCTATTGCATGCTCCAGTGACAATTAGTAGATATAGTTATATCACTTTGGGTTGTATACTATATTACTAGTTATGGTAAGCCTGTTATCATCACGGGGTGACTAAGGGACGGGGAAACTAACCTCCAGAAACCCTTATACCACCACCGATGCCTGAACTCAAAAGAGATGAGTGTGTGGTGGAATGTAGGCCCTATAAGCATGGATAGACGAGCAACGCGCGTGTAGCGGCGCGTCGCAACCTAATGATTGACATGGCACGGACGCAAAGGGGGCCGGAGCCAAGCTAACCAACTAACGAATAACTGAGCGAGCATGCTGTTTTTGTAGAATGTATATAATCTGTGTATAGCGTGGATTCAGGGTTACACCACGTTGAGTTCACGTGTATAATGTGCCGATATTATAACTGTACAAAGTTACAGAACGGTGTCGTTACGTTAATGTCGTCGACAAGTAATTATTAATATCATAACGAGTGAGCAACGAATAATCGGTACTCGAGTAATCACGTAGAGATAGTCACGTGTAAGAGACCGGAGGAATAACCAGTAAGCCAAAGCTACCAAAGCTGTAACGACAAAGATTCGAACAGCTAACATATACTACCGACACGCTACCGTAAGGCCCCCCAGAGCGAGAGTGAACAACAACAACGCGCCAGAGAGACGAAAGTGACGCGATACCCGGGAGCACGAGTCGTTTTTGTGCGTTGTATCAAGTGTCAAGCCCGCATTGTTTTTCCTGCCACTGTCTCAAAGCAGTCGGCTATCGCTGATTTCTGCAGCGCTAAAATGAACAATAGCTAACGTGGTTTTGGTAGAAGATGGTTTTATTTCATATAGCAGCCATAGGCTGGATTAGTCCACAAACAGGTTACAAAATATACAAGGTAGCATATCTACACAAAACTGAACGATATAGTTAAAACAAAAATCGGAAATCTAAAACCTACAGTCACAAGCAAGATGACGCTATAGAACCAAATAAAAGCCTAATCATAATGGCTTAAACAGTATGGAATAAAAGAATTTCGGAATTTAACAGTTCTAAATTTGAGTGGTTCAAAATTTCTGGCATGTCGAACCTTCAAAAAGCAATTTTATAGTTTTATTAGGAACAGGATGTTGTGAAATGCGCAGAGATATAGTGAACACTTCACTTTATGCATAATTTGACCATTACTTCTCACTTCATTTTATTTTGGTGGTGATGATGATGATGGAATGAGTGAGTGGGTGATTAAGGTTTAACGTGGTTGGTGGAACAAGACAGAGGGGTCGTCTGAGGAAGACTTCATGAGACTGCGTCAGTAGGATATGACGTGAGTCTGGCATGTCTCAAGATGATGAACAGTCTGTAAATAAGTTAAGAAGGAAAATCATGAAGGCAACCGGCTAACCCAGGCTGACCCAGAACAATGGTCAATAAAACAGTGTGTGTGTGTGTGTGTGTGTGTGTGCGTGTGCGCGCGCTCGCGCGTGTGTGTGATGAAGGTGCTGATACTGGTAATGCTGTGGCGTGTAAATGACAGCTATTCAGAGTTCAGTCATCATGCTGCCCGGCAGCATCCTGCTGGCGATGGTATTCCGCAACATTCGTCCGCGACCGAGTGAGCAGAAGTTGATCAAGGACCTGGTTGTGTTTGACGAGGACTACGCGTACGGCGACATGGTGAAGAAGTATGAAGAGCGCAAGCATCAGATTGACAATGACGAGTTCAAGTCTCTGTCATCGGGCTCTTTGGGGACAGAGAGCTCGTACAGCAAGTCTGCTAGCCCATACACTGTCCCATCAACAACATCTACTGATAATGCTAATATTAATGCTAATAATGTTGACGATGACGACGAGTCTTCGTCATCATCATCATCGTCGTCGTCGTCGTCGTCATCATCGGAGTCTGATGAGCCGCCAAGCGAGGATGAGTTTGTGACGCCGATGGAAGCCAGTGAGAGTCTGGCAACACAGAGCACGGCGCCAACGGTCACTGCAGAGACAGGCTCGGAGTTCGGTACAGGCATTGAGACGGACATCGACACGTACAGAGCCCCGTTGCCGTGGTGGGTCAACATTATCGCGTGGTCCTTTGCGATTGTGACGGCCATAACGTGCGGATTCTTCATCATCCTGTACACGTTCAGCTTCGGCTACGAGGCGTCGAAGGCGTGGTGCATCTCGGTGCTGGCGAGCTTCTTCTTCGGCTTGCTGATGGAGCAGCCGGTCAAGATCCTGCTGATGGCGTTTGCGCTGGCGTTCATCTGTCGTAAATCTACGGAGATCTACCCCACTCAGCTGGATGTCGTCGCTGATCACAGTGTTCGTGGTACGCCTCTTTCTTCTCACAGCTCTCCTGTCAGCTCTTATACACCACTCACGTTTCTTCTTTGCAATAATCGTTGTGAAAATATAGCACTGAGGTTAAGCTATTGAAATCAATGTTAGATGGCAACAGACCAACGGCAACGGGGCTGTTGCCATCTAAAGCCGTTGAATTACGTATATGAAACGGAAACATTCTAGTGCTCAGGGTTCTGCGTACAGCATAAAATGCCAGCGAATGAGTTCATGAAAATCTAGACTGACAAGAAATTCGTTGTCATGTGTATACATTGTCAAATGTAAACACTTGTCGCTATATTTTGGTCATGTCATGAGGCACAGCTAACTTGAGAAAGCTCATTCAGGGAACTTTGCCAGGAAACGGGAAGAGAGAGAGAGAGAGAGAGAGAGAGAGAGATCATCAAAGACAAAGTTCTCGAACACCGTCACAGATCGGACAGAAATAGAGCACTGAGAGCGTCAGATAACAGAACCAAATAGATAAGGACGATCCATGGTGTGGTGAACCCGCGGATTAACGACACGAGAAATCGGTACATATCTTCGTCTTCATAAACTTGTTTCCAGTGAACTAACTGCTGTTATCAGCACTTGAAGTAAGGGGAACTGCAGTTAGCTCAGATCCCCTGCTTCGGTTTCATGATTTCATCCCCATCTACTTTGAAATTACCCTGCCTAGTCAGTTGACAAGAAACTCAGCTATCGATGACAAACCGCGCGACGCGTTTAGATGTCAGTCAAGGTCACCAAACATAGTACCATTCCATATGTTACGTATGGTTTCCTATTAGTTTACTGTGTTATAGTAACTTTGTCGACTTCAAAAATGTCGTGACCTTGAAAACTGGGTTAAGGGTCCATGGTAAAGGTAAAGGTAAAGGTGCATACACTTGATATAGCCCCTCTTCATAGTGAATCACCACCGCAGAAGCGCTCAGGTATGGCACGTGTTCTCAAGGGATTTCACAGTTTTACCTGCACACCCACACGTTCATCCGCAATC
>Ga0049107_10000414_pt1 | contig 12658 bp, 6 predicted proteins | sample WorMetilPIANOSA1_FD_61187 | JGI IMG/M metagenome (GOLD analysis project Ga0049107, IMG submission 61187) | Marine gutless worms symbiont microbial communities from Max Planck institute for Marine Microbiology, Germany - Olavius ilvae PIANOSA.1 | ecosystem: Host-associated > Annelida > Digestive...
TACGTTGTTATGTTTTACCCAGTTTTGCCCACTTAAGCCCGGTTTTATCCGGTTTAAACCGGGTTTAACACACTGGGCTGGGCAAAACCAGTTTAACCCGGGTAAAATGCCAACCCTGACCTACTTTCTAAACATAAAAATATGACACACAGTACATAGATGCTTACTTAATCCGCTTAGTAACTTCTTCTTCGTTTTAGCCTTTTAATTGAGTTAACATAATTGATTAAGTTGATTAACCGGATTAATCCGATTAATCATTAATCAGATTAATCGATTAATGATTAATCATTAACCGGATTAATCGATTAACGATTAATAATTAATCGGATTAATCATTAATCAATTTATTGATTAATTAATCGACACCTTGCTCGATTAATCGATTAATGAAAATTTTTCGATTAAATGCCCTAGAAGAAACATCCTGCAAAGGCCTCAAAACAATTTCACATGTTACAACCTAGCCTACTTGTGCATGCTGTACAGTGTGAATACAAAGTCCTCTTGTTTCACAGGAATAACGAAATGGACAGGCAAACTGAAATGTACTTTCAATTTAAATGCACCTTTACAGTGATCTGTGAATAACAATACCTCAATATATGCAATGAAAGTATGAAGTCACTGTGACATTAAAATTAATTGAATTAATTAACATTTATTAATTAGCACACTCAAAGTAATGGTACTTAGCAGCTTTAGCGTTCACAAGTACAGGTTCAGAACTGACACAGGTTACACTAGTCACAAGAATTAAACTTAAAATTAAAGAATTAAAGAACCTTCAGTCCGACTAGAAAAGTGACAGAAAGCAAACTGAGCACTGATGTTCTATCTGAGATTGAATCAGTAATCATTGTCAACATCAGTATTGCTGTGACCACTGTTATTACTGTGACGTTCACGGTCATTGTAATTGTCATAGACTGTCATGAAAATTATGATAAATGTCACTGTTTAAAAGTTCATGATTGTGCCTATGCCGTTATTCATCAGATGTTCGAGAAAGATCACATGCCGTATATCACCATATCGTGGAATTCATAATTGGAGCTCCTTTTCAACAAATGTTTTGTGCTTCTTTCGCCTGTAACATTGCTCTGCTTGAGATTTCAACAGCACTGATCTTACATTGATCAAAATAGCTCTTCCTTTTCTACTGGCTACTGTGCCACGTGTGATTATGTTGTTTTTAACATCAGAAAGTTCAGATTCAGAATGAAAAGAAAATTAGTTAAAGAGTTGTTTTATTAGGCATTTGATTGTAGTTGTGCTAAGTGCACAGACAGGAAACACAGCAAAAAGTAAAAGTAAGCTAAGATTCACAGTTTGAGTATGGAGGCATCTGATTCCGCTTGTAAGAGACATTTTGAGATAGTTTTGACAAAATAAAGGATGAGTTGGTAATGAATGAATTGCTTAGAGAATAATGTTAAAGGGCTAAGGGAGGCTAAGGACCTATTGCATGAACAGTACTCAGCTTCATGATTAATACTATATTAAAGAACATGCAGAACTTTAAGTGTTACTTAAGTATAAGTGTCGTTCACACAATCGATCCTAGGAAATCTTGGCAGTGCTGTGAACTGCTCGAGTATTTGGTGGATTTGGGTAGATGATATTTGTAAAGGGTTCTATATTAGGAACTTAGAAATGGAATGATTAAGTTATGGATGGTGCTGAAAGAGGATGAATGACTGCATTAATAATGTTGTTACCCAGGGTTAAAGTGTAATTTTAAGGTAGTGGTAATGGTAAAATCCCTGGGCCCCCTGTAAAAATTTGCGGGCCCCTTTGAATTTTGCAGTGCTCCCTGTATTTCTAGCCAGGCCGTTATCATGACCAAATTCAGATTGACTGGTTTGTTAATAATGGATAAAACTATCTTTCTGGCTTGGGAACGTGCATTCCCACAGAAAAAACTCTTTGAGGCCTGGGAATGCCAGATTGCAGAAGTGGCGGGCCTGGGAACGGCGCCCATGCGTTCCCAACCACTTTAGCCCCTGGTTGCTACCTATGAAGTAGTGGTATATATTAGCGATATTATTTCATTGTAGGATTGCAGCAGTCAGTGACTGGTGGCGTGTCACGTCTGTCTTACAAACAGCCGCTGTTTAGCACATCAGCATGTCGGCCTTATGGCGGTCTCATCACTCAGTGTGTGTCGGTCGCGCACTCAGTGTTTGGAAACAGCATACTGCCATCGCTGAAGTTAGTACTGTGATAGCTTGCATGCCATACAGTACACGATTTTGACCTAAAACTGCAGGCCTGAGAAAGGGGTGCAACGTGCATATTGTCCTACAAAATTTTGTGAAAAGCTGCTGCTATCGGCATGCAAACAACCAGGTAGATGTATATTTTAGTTAATCACAAATGCAGATGTGGTGACTGACAATGAAGGGATGGAAAAAATGACCTTGAAGGTTGTAAGGTTAGGCATAAAACTCCCAAACTGGTTCTTTTCAGAGCATCCCACCTATTACGGGAGAAGCAGTTCAGCATTGATTAACCTGTTCTGTGTGTCGGTTATGTGACTTTTATCACTGCTGCTAATACTGTCATCATTTGTTTAATTGGACAATATTCACCACAGGTAGGGCCTGTATTTCCCTAGCACAGCCATTTATAATTGAAGGGCTCTGTGAAAGAACCGAATAAGTTCCACATCTACGAAACTGAGAAAATCGCAAGTAAAGCTATTGACGTGGCAGAATATATAGAGTTGTTCGGTTCTTTCACCCGAGATTGTCATGCACGATGCATTTAATGTTATTCTCTGAACGTCCGCCGATATATGCGTCGTCGTGCATGATGATCTCGGGTGAAAGAACCAAACAACTCGATATATTCTGCCGCGTCACTGGCTTTATGAGTGATTTTTGATCGCTGCAAACGTCCGCAGATATATGCGTCTGGCATGACGATCTCGGGTGAAAGAACCAAACAACACGTTGTAATAGGTTTTAGAGAGCTGGCTGCAGTCGATTAGAATACGTAGATGTTCGTTTAGTATATTAACCGAATTTAACTAATAATATTTTTAAACATTAAAATCTGACACTCCCCTTCCACCAGTAAACAGAACATTGGAAACAGAACATGATTGAGTGATGGGCGGAAAAAAAGAAATATACCAATATATTCAGTTCTTTCACGGAGCCCTTCATGCTGTACTTACCAGCTGGATGCCTGCCCTGATGCACAACAATGTCAAAGCAGCGAATGACTGGTCCTGTTTCTTTCGGAACTTTACATGGTGCTTGTACTTGTAGGTCATCAGCTCCATTATTGCAGCCACGCCAACAGATCATCCAGCCTTGCCGTACCCTTAAGAAAATAATATACACTCGGATAATGTACCGACTTCGTGATGGTGAGCCAGAGACTTACCAAGAGGCTATCGATCGGTTCTTCCGTCTACACAACGGGCTGTGGATACGTACTCGTGCCGGCCGACATAAGAAGCTGTGGCGAAAGAAGCACAGGCGAATTAAGCGACTGCGAGAGCATGTTGTGTGTAATGATACTCAATGTCGCATGCTCGACAAAATGGTCAACATAGAGTACAAGAAGCCGACATATTTTGTTGAGGATCCATATACACCGTACCATCGAAAGTCAAATTTGCCAGACTACCGCTATCGCCCGCCTAAGTTCCTGCCATGACTTGTGTGATATGGCACTACGTCTGTCTTGAAACACTTTTGATTGCATTGGCCTGTAATGGTTATTTGAGAATTCTTATATTTCAATGTGACATTTGAATTCAGTTTTGCTATATCAGTATGCAAATCTTGATTTATGTCACTTAATATTGACGTTTAGAGGTTGTGAAAGTGACTACAGAGCGATTACTGTGTGTATATTGGAAACGTTTGGCTTGCAGTTGTTGTTTTGTGATTGGTCTTTCATATCTGGAAGACGGTAAAGCTGTTGTCGGTTCTGGCTACTACAATCATGCATTCGTAAAACATTGCAGAAACGCATTATGTCTCCCACACTCATCTGTTTCTGCCTTTTTGATTTTTGATGCTTGAAGTAACTGAAATTTTGTGGATGGTAATATTCTCTCACTGAGCCTGCATTGCTATGAAAACAAAATGTATACATATGCATTTGTCATTGAGAAAATTATGCCTTTTGTGGCCTTCACTGTATATGAACTTCAGATAACCTTATGATACAATAGACAATGTTTACTTTACTCCAAAACTAACTGGCAGCCAGCTTAGTCTACCGCGGCCACTCACTACTTTCAATTTCTGTTTAAGCAGCCTATTTTTTCAGAGACCATTAGAGGTTAGACTGGGCCCCCAATGGTCAAAGTAAGGGGGAATGCTGATGCAATATTTTACTGCAGGCCACAGTTTTCTTGTCTGCCACCCAACCAATAATGTCAAAGCACTGAAGGATAAGCCACCTTAGTGTAACTAAGTTTTTGGATACCTTCTTCACGTGGGAGTTTGAAGGATTTAGAAAGAGAGGCTGCCCAAAAAAGACCTGGTGGGATTGTGTTAAGAATGACATGGAAAGTTTAGGCCTGTTCCAAAAGGATGCGCACTTCAAGAATAAATGGAGAAGGGGAATAACGTGGCAACTGGCTAACTCTGGTTTACCTGGCAAATGGCCGTTAAACGAAGTGTGTATTCACCGCAGTCTCTTAAATATAGTGCAGAGAACACGATCAGCTGCAAATATGGATGTCGCATTTGTACAGTGCATCGTGGGATGCTTTGACATTCGATGAAATTGTGACTAGGATATCTGGGCATAAGTTAGCTTAGACGAAAGTGCTTCGTGTTTGCATTTTGGCTGAGTGTCGAATAGAGCCTTGCACAGGCCTAACAAGCGGCGCGCCGGGTCGCCTTACCTTCAGCCTGCCCCAGGTCATTCTCTTGACAGAGATGCCTTGAAATTTATGACAATGTGGTAATGCCTCGGCGGACTGTGAACTTCAAATTCTACCAGCTGCTATCAAAATTAGGTCTACAACATACATTTTTACAGTAACATGAAGTCGATGCCGACGGCGGAAGTCACTTTATTTGCTCAAATTTTTCCAGCTGAGCGGGCCAGGTTGGGCTAAGTCGGCCGTACAGGGCTTAGGGCTTTAATGTGCCTAAAGTTGTGAGAGAAAATACAATTAAAATGGCACGTACTAGAGTGCTCAGCTCCATCTTTGGTACCGTAAACACAAGGCGACACGATGGCGAAACGCTACACATCCTTGGCCAGGGTTCATGTGCCATCCTTGAATGCAAGGCCAGCTTTGAAAAGTCCTTGAATTTCAAAAAAAAACTGAAAAGTCCTTTAATTGTTTTGGAAAAAGAGTGGAAGGCCTTGAAAATTTTGAAATTTGTATCGTGCTTGATGACTTAGTGACTGTGCACACTTCCTGTCATAGTTGCTGTAAAACTGGTAGACGAACTGTTTATAGACCGTTTTATTAATAAATGTCATGAATGCCTCAAATCAGTGTCTATTTTTCTTGAGTATCAGTATGGCCGTATGCTATAGAATGATCGACTGGAGGAAGGGCCTTGAATTGGCTTTCAATTATTGAATGAAAAGGCCTTGAAATGTCTTGAATTTTTTTAGGATTTCTGAAGCAGGAACCCTGCTATTGGCGTCAAGTTTTGCATAAAACAGACTGCAATAAATTGTCATAGACTAGTTACAACTAGCCTTACGATTCGATGCCTTGCCGTTCGACCGTCGAAGTGTAGTCCGTCGCCTTGGAGACTTAGAAACGCTGACTGTAGGAGAACGGTAAGTGATGATAGGTTGAAATATTGTACTGCGTCAGCGGTTTGGTGATAGACTGAACGACCCCGGACTGCATGGTCGCTGGTAAACTCGGTCAACGGCAATCACGGTGATCTGTCGCTGAAACACAGCTGCCGACAAACTACAGTTGAACGTGAGCAAGCGAGATGTATGCGGCAGCATAATTTAGCCGCAGCTGTTGGCAGTCTTAACACGTCACGCGTGCAGTACAGTACAGTACTGCGATACAGTAAACTAACGGGACCACGGCGACGAGATGCGAGCATAGACATCATGAATATGGATGCGAGTGGCTGAATCATTTAATCACTGCCGTATAAGATTAGCACAGCAGTGCAGTGCAAAGCCGTATGTACTCAGTCTGCATGGGTGCACCCAGGGGGGGGGATTGAGCGGATTGTAGGTCCTCTTACGCCTGCAGCTAATGGCAATGGGGACTGTATGGCCTCGGATGTTCCACTGGGTTGAACGTGTGGAATGCGGTCAGCGACAAATGTCAAACATGACGGAATTAATGGGTCATCCTAACGTCACCTTCGCTCGCCCAGGCTGCCCTGTTGCTGCTGCTGCTAATTTAGTGCCTCACCATAAAACGTTTGTAGAGCGGCGCCGGCCGCGCATGGCGTTTGTCGTCGCTTACAAACAGTCGCACGCATCAATGCTAGACGTGATGTGCCCACAAATCTCGACCGACATGTCTGTTGTCTGTGCGTACCGAGTTGCTTCTCTCGCGCGCACCGGTTGCACTCCAGTCTCCATGGCTAGCCGGCTATAGAAAACAGGCAGATGGCAACAGGAATTAGAACTCAGAAGTCAAGCATAGGCCTATATCACACTGGGTTAAACGTGAAATCGCCATGATTATAAACGCTGTGTTCTACATACATATACTATGTATGTAGAACACAGCGTTTATAATCATGGCGATTTCACGTTTAACCCAGTGTGATATAGGCCTATGCTTGACTTCTGAGTTCTAATTCTAATAAACGAATATGTATAATGTATGTATGTATTACATAGGCCTACATACATACATATTCGTTTATTATGCCCCGCCCTCCTCGCGGGGGCATTAAGCGATGATGCTGTCTGTCGCGTACATAGGGAATTTACTGGAGAACAGAAGCCTGGGAAGACCAAAATTGGCACACCGGTAGCACACGTCACACGTGACTCGGACACCACTTTCAGGGTCAAAGGTCAACTTGCAGGGGCGTGGGAATATTGTGGCAGACTCACGTACAACGTTAATATTCATTAACAGCTGTTCAAACAGCTTGTTTAAACAGTTGTTGTCAGACGCAACTTTGGACACAAAGTCAAACAAGCTGTAGGCGGGCGGCCGCCACGGTATGCCCCGCCCATCTCCTCCCCGTGGGCCGTGGGCGCCGAAGCGCCTTACGCCGCCGAAGAGACGGTAACGTAGCAGCAGTTTCCCACGGCCAACACGTTCTCACGCCCACCGCTGCAGCCGCCTGACGAGCCAACACGGCTGTGAGCAAAGCGGCCTGGTGACCTTGACCTTTGACCTTTTGACCTTGAAAGTGGTGTCCGAGTCACACGTGACGTGACGTGGGCTACCTCTGTGCCAATTTTGGTCTTCCTGTTCTCTATTCTCGACTTAGGCCCGATGTACGCGAGAGGCAGACGCCAGACAGACGTCAGACAAAAGCATCGCTTAATGCCTCCCCCTATATTAGGGGCGGGGCATAATAAAACAGTACGGTGATTATGATAAAAAATAAGAACGTGACAACGATGTGTTTTAAAAGTTAACAAGTTGACCTTTTGACCTTAAAAGTGGTGTCCGATCGAGTCACGTGTGACGTGGGCTATCTGTGTGCCAATTTTAGTCTTCCTATATAGGCCTCTCTGTTCTCGAGTTAGGCCCGATGCACGCGACAGACAGACATACGTCAGACAGAAGCATCGCTTTGCCTCCGCCCTATGGGGGCGGAGGCATAACAAGCTGTAGGCGGACGGCCGCCACGATCTCCTCCCTCTGTGTGCGCCGCCGAGCCGACCGCCGCGCATGCAGACGGCAACGTACGTAGCAGTAGGTTCTCATGCTCAATACGTTCCCACAGTCACGTACGCTGCAGCTCCTGATGCGTTAACCCGCGATGAGTAAAGCGGCCTGGTGACCTTGACCTTTTGACCTTGAAAGTGGTGTCTGAGTCACGTGTGACGTGGGCTACCTCTGTGCCAATTTTAGTCTTCCTATATAGGCCTGTCTGTTCTCGACTTAGGCCCGATGTACGCGATAGACAGAAGTCAGCATCATCGCTTAATGTCCCCGCCTTATAGAGCATATGGATTAAAAAAAGTCGTGTTCGCTTAGATTGAGTGACTTAGGTAGTAGATGTTTATTGTGGGATCGATTTCTGAGATAATATAAAACGAAAGATCTTTCAGGAAGAACGTTTGCAATATAAGATAACCGTTAGTTAAAAATACTCTGCAAAAATTTATCGTCTATCGCTGAATAGTTTTGTGACTGATGGAGTGGAGTGGAAGAGAAGTGTGTCTCTTGCATCGCCGCAGAAAAGAGTCTAGTCGGGCCAGATCTGCTGTCGAGCACCAGTCAGACTATACAAACACAGGACAACAGCTTTGCTTCGCAATGATCGTCGCTCAAAACACGTCGTATAGTGACGCAGGTGGTTGGCAGTGATGTTAACAAGGACTGGACATGCAACGACAAGGACTTGACGCACAAGGACAAGAACTTAAATTTGGTCCTTAAGGAGTCCTTAATGACAAGGACAAGGACTTCACTTAGGCCTACAGTTACTGCAAGTTGCAGCTATACCTACAATAGCTATCAAGCAACAACAATGAACAATCAGTACAATGCGTGCTGCATGCTAAATTAAGGAATAGGACTTGTCAAGGACTGGACCGGCAAGGACAAGGACAAGGACCAATGCCTACAAGGACCAGGACAAGGACTAGACTTGCAAGGACAAGGACTTAAATTTGGTCCTTAAGGACAAGGATTAACATCACTGGTGGTAGGCATACTGCGAAGGACACGGAGAGCATACAGTAAACTGGCACAAGACGACAGCAAGCCGTTGACGTGATCTGTTGCAGTTAGACTGTCGTTGGCGACGACTCTGAGTACTTTGAGACTGATGACTCGTTCTATGTTCGGACATAGTGACGATATGGCTGCGCTGCTTACCACGTGTTCCTCTTATAGTGAAGATGATCTCATTCGACTTCAGACAGTTAAGTCTCGGGTTGTTGTCCATAGCCCATTGTTCACTGTGTGATTTCATTCAGCCGTGAGCTGATGTTTACAGAAGGGACGACTAGATAGGCCTATGTGTCGTCTGCGTACAAGATGCGGTTCCATGTATAGGCTACGATGTAATTCTTCATAGTGTGTTATTTTTTGCACTTGCACCGCATCAGCGTATTACTGTAAAATTGTTCTCCTGCATAGCCTACAGCAAAGGGTGGACAGCTTTGATGGGCTTTAGCCTTTCTGGTAACCTGGCATTGAACAACGTGTGTATTGTCTGAGACTGAATATATGTTTGCATTTTGCAAATCAATCAATCAATCAAGTTTATTTCAGGCACAAGGCCCATAGCACATATATACAAAACAATGAGATGGAAATAAACTTTCTTCTTCTTCCTCTGCCGTAAGTTTATGAAAAAATATCAATAAGGCTCGCTGAAAAATATCGTGTATTTTGTATCACGATCACGACCTCTCTGTAGCTTTCGATGCGACTCACCATAAACTCGTCTTTCTTCTTGGCAGTGACGCTTGAATGGACAGCAAGCCATCGGACATGCATGTCCATGGTGGCATGGTCTGTCGCGTTGTCATTGTCAGATGCAATGTAGTAGTGTAGTTCTTTATTATTTTTTTCCGATCTCCAAATTATGAAGAAGATCAAGGTCATTTTTTGCGCCAAAAGTCTAAGCCGATAATAATTGCGCGCTCGGCCTCGGCGACTGATTTGCGGCTTTCTCTGTGCATGTCAGGTTGTCCTTCGCCTACATTACGGACGCATAGCTTTTTAAAACCGATTTTCAGTAAATGTCGAATATAAATAACCTACATCACAGAGCAAATTTTGTGACGTCATTGCATGGTATGCAGACCTGACTACTTGATAAGCTTAAGTGGCAGTACGAGGCCTATTATAGCCGATGCACCGTGGCGATAGATTAAGAAGCAGTGAACACTCGAGCAGCTGCCGCAGCTGATGACGTCGTACGGCTCTATTCCCGTGATGAAGCCGTGTCACACACACACACACAGGCGGCGCCACCGCTGTCACCTTGTGACGTCAGTCGGCGGTGTCACTGATGACGTACATTGAAGCGGTTATTCCGCGAACTGCATGCGTCGTTGTCATTTCGTCGACATCGAATGAGCTTTATACGAGACACCGTTATGGAACATGTGTGCTGCTGCGGACTTGTATTTAGTAGGCCTACGCGTATAGCAGTATATATCGGTTACATAGATAGTGAGATGGCGGAGTAACGTTTTATCGATATTTACGCAATGAGGCGAAACAAAAACTTGTAATTCTCCAGTTGACCATGCATGATGTCCAACGTTTAGTACTATCATCTAACAGTATTTGGTTGGAATTTGGAGTGACTACATCCATATAGCTCGTGGATACTATTTTAACTCCTTTCATGCAAAAGCAAACTGAAATACTGGAGTTGTTTTTCATGATAAATACATCAACAGCTTTCGTAGGCTATGTATACTGCTGTGAGGACAAATAAGACTTTGAGGCGCAACCAACGGTAGTTACATTTCTCACCAATTTCATGCCTATAAACTCGATTTGTAGAATGATTATGGCCAGAATTTACCTTAGCTAATCCGACACCTAATCGGATTTTTTATTTGTATTTTATTTCTTTATCTTTTATTATTTTATTTCTTTAGTTTGATCATCACTTAAAATTTGGTTGCTATGTGTCATAACGTGTGGGCGTATGTAGTTGGCTTAGTAGGACCCAAAAATGGAGACGGCGAGGCTTCGCCGTCGTGGGAAAGGAATCACGCATGATCCGCTATAAAGACGCCCCTCCCCGACGTGTTACCATGCCAAATTGGTCGTTCTAGGTCAAACGACACAAGCCGAAAAATTGGAATCCTCGCGTCTCGCCTTTCAAGATCACTCAAGGTCGTCAGAACCGACACGGATCGGCTATCTATGAATTCTTATTAGTGATTAGCAACCGTGGGCCTATCTCGTACCGCTTCCGAGATAAACGACGATTTCGGTCGAAAATCACAATACTAATTATTATTTTCCACACCGTGACGCAGACGGGTCCTTTTGGACTTTTGTAACGGTGGTGGGACTCAAAAAAACTAGAATGATAACCACACCGACATTGGACAGACAGACGGACGAACAGACGGAAATAGTAAAGCAATATCGTGTTCTGCATGCTAGCGCATAGTGACGCGCGATAACAAGAAACAGCTATCGTTGACAAACCGCGCGACGCATGTGCAATATGCAATGGCTTGGCTGACCGCCTGAAAACAACGACTTCTGTACGTCTGTTATCGTGTCGACCTCCGTCGTTTTAGGTCAAAGTGGTCAAACCGTGTAGGCATTAGTAGGGTACCGAAATTGAGGAGCGCTGGGGTGCCACCCTTTGGGACGGGGCGTTGCTGACCCCTAAAACACCTCTTCCTATATGCGAATTACCATGCTGAATTCGGTCGATCTAGGTGAAATCTAGGTCAAACCCAGCGCACCCAAAAATCGGACCCTGTCCTTTGGGATAGGGCATGCCTGACCCCTTGAAAACTCGACCTACCACCACGTGGGTTATCGTGCGGAATTTGATCGCTGTTGGTCAAACGGTACAAGCGTACGTATATGCGATACGCCGGAAAACTGAGCCCTTTGCGTCCTGTCTTTCAAGGTCAAGGTCATCGGAACTGACGCGCGGATCGATCGGGTACCCATGACTTCCTATTAACTTTCTATACTAATCATGGGCCTATTCCAAGACGAGATAATGGCCGAACATTGTGAATTTTTCTGCACCCATGCACGTTTATTTAACGCCCCTGCTGAGGGAGTTCCCCTTGGAATTGTGTCACGGCGCTTGGGCTCATAAAAACTAAAATAAAGGAGCTACCTTACAAGAAACAGGTTGATGATATCTTCAGCCGTTTGGACACAATATATGAGTGTGACAGACAGACAGACCGACACCGGCCGTCGACTACAGTACCGGGCTTTCGCATAGCTTCGCGCGGTAATAATCGAACGATCTTTCTCTGTAGGATTCCGCCAAAGTAGGCGTAGCTGCACTGTTAGTTACAGATGATGTATCTGACAGGAGCCAGCGCGTAGTGGATGGCATCATTTCCCATCTCGTCGCTGTATGACTGGCGAGTGAAGGTGAAGCGGCTGCGACCGAGAACGTCTGACGCCGACGGATGCCGACCTCCTATAGAAACCCCACGTCACTCTGTGGCAGCGCGGTCGGCGGTGATCTTGTTAGCAGGGCCGTAGAACGTGGGATGAGACGGTTGCAACGCATTTGCTGAGCAGCTGCAGCAGCAGCCGCATCCGTCAAAACTGCATGCCGATCAGCAAGCATTGTATATCTTGAAGTTTTTTTGTCCGTCGAGCAGGGCGGAGCAATGGGGTGTGTACTATTCGGGCCGAGTACATTCCGGTCCAGTAAAGCCGTGGCTACAACTAAAATAAAACTAAAATAAAACAAAAATAAAACAGTTTTATTTTAGTTTTATTTTAGTTTTATTTTAGTTGTAGCCACGACTAAAATAAAACAACAATGCGGAATCCGGCAGTCGCTAAAAATATTTTTACTGCATTGCGTGG
>Ga0049107_10000415_pt1 | contig 12648 bp, 6 predicted proteins | sample WorMetilPIANOSA1_FD_61187 | JGI IMG/M metagenome (GOLD analysis project Ga0049107, IMG submission 61187) | Marine gutless worms symbiont microbial communities from Max Planck institute for Marine Microbiology, Germany - Olavius ilvae PIANOSA.1 | ecosystem: Host-associated > Annelida > Digestive...
CGGAAGTAAACAAAGGCGCTTGGCGGATTTAACTTTTAAGTAAGTGAACACCACTGTTGATCTCCACAGTAGTGATGTTCCAAGCACAGAATAGAGAAACTATAAATAGTATCTGAAAAGTTGCTGTGTCCTTCAAGATCATTATGACGACGAGCGTGACAATACCGTGTTTCACAACACAACACCAGACCTGCAAGACCAAGACCAAGACCGATTTTTTTTGGTCTCAGACCGGTCTTGTCCTAAGACCGACGGTCTCAGACCACATCACTGGTTGTAACCATCGCACATCGCGACACTGCTGCATCGAGGAACACAGGCGGATCCAGCGCCGTTGACCTGTGCTCGCGCGATTAACTAAAAATAAAACGCGCACGTCGAATGACAGCTGCCATAGTATTTCCTTGATGCGGCTACAGGCCTCATTGGTGATCCCGTTCTAAACAGCTGAAGCGGCTGTATCCGGCATGGATTAACTTGACTGACGAAAAAACACACTGACTTGTCTCGGACTGCTACTGAGGAGATCATGTCGAATCATACGGATCACGGATAGAGAAGGAGAATACAGACGATGGAAAACTCTTTGCTACTGAATCGAGGTATTCAGACTGTAAGTGGGCACAGGTTCTTTATTTACATGTCGTCTCAGCGAGAGGAATTTTTCCTTAGTTAACGTATGGCGGACACACGGAACGTGCAAAGGCGATAAACAGTCTCACAAGGCTCTGGAGAAGTGTAAAGAGCGGAGCGGGACACTTGAAGCAAAGCTTCGACTGCGTTTTATAGAACGGGACCACTGCTATACGCAACTCGTATCGAGATTGGTCTTCGTGCGCGCCGACGCGCCGAGTTCAGTCGAAGTCCTTGAGGATGTGCCACTGCATGACGGGCTGGCGCGTCTTGGCAAACATTTCATTCCAGTGCTTCATCTCTATGGGGCCGCTCTTGGCGCCGAGCACCAGCTGTCCGATGGCCTCGTTGCGACCCATGCGGTCGTAGTCCATGACGCTGACCACCAGCGACGTCTGTCGGATGCGCTCGTACGGCACGTCGAACGTGAACGCGTCGTTGAACGTCGGATTCAGCGTCTTCTCCTTCACCTCCGTCTTCTTCTTCTCCGCCTTCTTGCCCTCGTACATCATCCAGATCTTCACGTACGGATCTGCAGCCACATTTCACAGCGCATCGTCGTATGTGTTTTGCCGCAATGTAAACTCGAGAATTACAAGCGTTCGTTTGTCAGCTGGTTTATTTTTAATGCGTAATATGTTAATGTTATCAGTATTTTCATCAAGCACGTTTAACGTGTGATATTTAATTAAGTATAAGTGTGAGTATAAGTGTGATTATGAGAATACGAGTATTTTTATACACATATTCTGACGTTCACTGGCGTTTTTATTTAAGGTTTTTGCTTTTGTTATGGTACGGCACCCCATTCCCTTTCGATTCATCCTCCATCCCATCTCCCCTTCTCCCTTCTTAAGACGTGTCAGCTAGGAAAAAGTATGTTTTAAATGTCCGTGTGAGCATTTTCTTGCGGTTGATACCGGTACTGAGTTATACTTTCTAAAAAATAAGACTTAGGCCTAGTTCAAAAAAGTTCGACCACAGGACATAATATATCACTTAATTTTTTTCAGGTAATAATTTCGAGAGCGGCTCAATCCCGATCTAGCCATTCAGTTACGCCACTTCATCTCATATGTGGTCGTTTCAGTCCGCACATTCTAAGTGTCTATATGAAATGAACGTGAGGCTACAAGCTCACTATGTGACAGGTTTTAACAGTAGGCCTATTACGTGAACACTGCATACCGCTGTTTCTATTTATAGCAGGGGCAGAACAATCACTGCGGCGCTGCTGCAGACCCTGTCATGCAGGGGGACCGCGGACCCCGGGGACCCAAACGAAGAATGACTATAAAAGTTACTGCCATCAAGGCTGTAAATAAATAGACGCGAGAATAATGAATGCTATAACAGTCGCCAGATGGCGGCACACGACAGGTGCTGCTGTATCACGGTATACGCGGATTCAGATGTTGCGTCGCGCACCTGACAGTCCGTTGATGTCCTTCGCCTTGAGATCCCGTGCTTTGATGATAGAAATCGTGATAGTGTTGTCGGTCGGCTGGTAACAGAGCGATAACAGCAGCATTCCCAACTTCCCCTACAGCGAATCCACACAAAACTCCAATCACTGGGCTATAAATGGCCTAATAATAATAATAATGCAAACATTTATAAGGCGTGAAATATCGATATTTAAAGCTGAATCTGAGGCGATGACAGTCGCTATGTGATGACGATGATGATGCTATGCTATATTAACGTGCGCTCAAAAGCTGACAGTTAAGCCAGCTTACCGCACGACCCAAAATAAAAAGAAAGAAAAATAACTAAAAATGAAAAACCGTTGAGCAGAGTGGGCAAGGGTGGTAGTAGAAATCGTGTTAAACCGAATAGGTGAGTTATAAGGCGCGTTTTAAGGTTTCTAGGGTAACAGAAAGTCTTTATTTCGAGGGATTACTGTTCCATGTTTGAGTCTGTGCGAGGTAACTAAAGTACCATTTGCCCAATGCTGTGGAAACCCGAGATTGCTCAAGGAGGTACCGTGTTGGTTGACTGAACATAAAGTACCGTGAGGTGTGTAATTGATGGAGCAGGGCTCGCATGTAGTTAAGTTCACCGGTGGAAAGTACTTTGTAAGTGAGAAAAGCTATCACGAAGGATTTCGGACTAAACAGGAAGCCAGTGTATAGTTCTGGTAGAAAATCACCAATTGAGTAGTCGCTCAGTACCACCCTGGCAACTGAGCTCAGTTCTGTACAGACTGCAGTCAATTGGTGGAGTCACGAATAAGAGAGTTGATTATAGTCGTTGCATGATTGGATGAATGAAGCGGCCAGTGTCAGCCATATCTTCAGTAAGCATTTCTCTGATGTGATGTAGTACTCGCCGGTGGAAGTGAACAGACGTAAGTTGGAGACATGATGTCTGAAAGTCAGACTGTTGTCAAGGGTCACCCCAAGAGTAGCAATCCTATCACAGAGGGGCATAACAGTTCCAACAACGGTTACACCCGACACTAACAGAAAATTACGGATCCAGCTGGATGTTCCCAGCAGGATTATTTCTGACTTGTTTGCTGTTTAAGGCAAGCCCGTTGCGGCAGAGCCAAGAGCGTAAACAGCGAAAGCATTTCCCCAGAGCCTTGCTGAAGAATAAGGTCGTCCGTAGAGACAGATATATAATTGGGTGTCGTCAGCATACTGCTGCAAAGAAATCCTGTGGTCCAACGCAAGCCTATGGGTGAAATATAGGCAGAGAATAAAAGTCGCCCAAGTAGGGAACCCTGAGACATTCTACTGAAACAAGCTGCGCGGGAGGCCGCTACAATAAGCCCCCGCCCCTGCAAGTTGACCTTTGACCTTTTGACCATGAATTGAAAAGTGGTTTCCTAGTCATGTATAACGTGGGCTACCTCTGTGCCAATTTTAGTCTTCCTGGGTCTCTCTGTTCTCAACTTAGGCCCGATGTATGCGACAGACAGACAGACGGCAGATGTCAGACAGACGTCAGACGCGCATCATCGCTTAATGCATAACAACTTTTATATGCAGATGAGGACTGACCAGCACGGCGACACATTGTAAGCGACCTCTGATGTAAGAACAAATCCAAGAGAAGGCAGTGTCAGAGATACCAAAGCTACTTTTAAGTACTATATTGTGGTCAACCATGTCAAATACGGAACTAATTTCAATGGAAACGAAAATGGTTGGCCTGCCCTGGTCTGGTTGGCAGTAAATGTCATCTAGTGTGTGAAGCCAGGCAGTTTCCGTAGAATGAAAGAAGACTGTATAGCTGATTAAAGTTGCGACAGGACACAGTGTGTAGTTGCAGGTGTGCCATAAACAGTTTTTCAAGGATTACCGAAATATTATTAAGGTTGGAAATCGGACGGTATTTAGCAGGTAAGGATATAAAGCCAGACTTTATCAGTAATTGAGTAACAACAACTGTTGCCTTGTAACTGGTGGGAAATTTGTCGTGCTCAAAGAGGAGGTTAGTGAGCGTTGAACAATATCGCAACAACAGAATGGCAACGTTTAATCAGCGATGTAGAGATGAAATCAAGTGACGAAAATTTCCGGGTTTAGTACTGATGATTTTGTGAACTTCGGCAGAACTAATAACAGACCTATGACTATTGAAATTAGGACCCGAGTGAAGATGATCTGCAGTAGTAACCAAGCGCAGAGTAGCCAGAAACTGCAACGTCGGACGAACGTATGTTGGAAACAGTGGAAGTTAGTCATAGTTAATATTAAGACAAACGTGAATTGACGATTATCATCATTAGTATACCGATTCAGTAACCTCTAGCGTGTTCACTGTCTCGGATAAAATGATCTAAACGCTTATGTCATCAGTGTCTGTTAACTTTTGCATGCAATGCATCTTACTTGCTGGTAACTTCGACTGTCTTATACCTTTTATGCCTCAGTTTATTGGAACCAAATTATTTAAGCGCACTATACCGCCTGACTTCTAAAACGTTTCTGAGCTTCAAGCATATGTTATGCATTTGAATAGGCCTAATCATATGCTGTTAATAATTGCGCTGAACATAAAATATCAGCTATTGGACAAAATCATAATCTGTATATTACATATACGTTATATTTAAAACGAAAAGCTAGACAATTAGATAGATGATTGCTTTGAAAGATTATAAGTGAGCAATACAAATTTACATATTTATTAATGTTTACTACGAATTCATACTCAAAGTACACATAAAATAATATTTGAAAAGTACACAACAAGACTTAAGACGCATACAGAAACCACAAACACAGTAATACAAAGCTTAGGACGTGCAAATCAATTCAATGTAATAATATACTTTAACACACATGATTTACTTACTAGTGATCCTTTGCAAGGCGCGAGAGTCTTCCACATGGTCTGACCTGTAGATAGGTCCAGATCTCCTAGGGGAAGAGATACTTCTCCTATTGGATCATCTCGGCTGAACCTGTCATAATCGAGTACGACTAGGCACAGCGTCTTCGTAACCACTTTGTTGTATGGAAATCCTGTACAGTCGTCAAAAAATTCGTTGCTTCCATGCCGACAAAACAACGTAAACTTAATTTGCAGAATGATTACAGTGACGTCACCGGTTGCACACTTCAAACACCTTAATATTGTCGAGTAGCGAACAGCGTGCTAAAATCTCAACCAACAATGAACATCAGTGCAATGTATTGTAATGTAATGTAAAATAGTCAATTTGTAGAGTGTCGTAAATAACACAGAGTCGCTTCAAGGGCGCTGTATAAAGTCACAATGCAATGCTGAATACAAGCGGATGTTCAAGAGTCAATATCCATTCGCATCTCTTCTGCTGACTGTGGACGACCATGCAGTCTGTGCCGCCGTAACTCGAGAAAATGCTCTATTTTGAATACTTACAAAAACAGCAACACTAAACATAACTAAAAAATAAATATCAATAATAGCAACGCTAATAATAAGAATAACCAGACTCATATATCCGCTAAGGCCGCCGGTGTCGCAAAATTGTTACTATTGAACCAACACCGGGTAACAGATATCCCACCTAACTGTAACCCTACCCTAATACTAATCCTAACGTAACGTGATCCGGATTACCACCAAAATCTAATGGTTTCTTCCATGGACTGTGTGTCACCATTCCAACGACTTTTGTGAAAATCGATTGAGTAGTGTTTGCATTATCCTGCCCAACAAACAAACTAACACCGATGAAAAAATAAACACGTCGGCGGAAGTAATAGGCACCCTGCTCAGTGCCCTTCTATTATTATGCCCCCGCCCCTAATAGGCGGGGCATTATGCGATGTTTTTTTTCTGACGTCTGTCTATCTGACTGTCTGTCTGTCTGTCGCGTCCATCGGTCCCAACTCGAGAACAGAGAGGCCTAAGAAGACTAAAATTGGCACAGAGTTAGCCCACGTCACACGTGACTCGGACACGATTTTCAAGGTCAAAATGTCAAAGGTCAAGGTCTTGAAGGTCACCAGGCCGCTTTGGTTGGTTGTACTGGCAGGCCAACATGGACATACAGTAATTGTGACCTATCCATATGCGTACATGACGTATATCGTGTCACCACTTGCAGGCCTGGGCGGGACATATCGTGGCGGCCGCCCGCCTACAGCTTGTTTTCATTGCTATTTTTATTGTTGGTGTTATTGATGTTTTGTTGATAATTCTACATTCAGTGATCGATATAATCAGCCAACTTGCCTTCGAAAGCGAAAACTTCATTCCACCGCGGGTTGAGGTTTTTCCGCTTGATGTTGGTCGACAGCGTGTGCTTCTTGTCGGGCAGCAGCGAGATCTTGACGTACGGGTCGGAGGTCCCGCTAAGGTCCTTGGCAGCCAGTCCCTCGGCCTTGACGATCTTCACCGTCAGCGTCTGCTCGTCGAAGTCGTACGAGACGCTGAACTGGATGCGTCCGAGCTTCTCGGAGCTCAGCGACGCGTAGTCAGGCTCCTCGATGGCGGCGGCGGCGGCAGCAGCGGCAGCGGCGGCGGCAGTTCGAGACTGCTCGCCGCCGCCTGCAGCGTGGGTGTCCGCTGTAGCGCCGACCTCCAACAGAGTCTGATGAAACGACGACCGCTGGTCGGACGACGACATCGCCGACGAGTCCCAGTCGCTCTTCGAACTCTGCAGACACACATGTCGGTTCACAAGTCGGTTCTACACGTACAAAGCGACATGAATGCTATACCGTTAGACAACTTTCAATGTAAAGCTTAGAAAAACACAAGGACAATTAACTCAGCCTGTTATACTTCACCGGCCGGAAGATGTATAGTAGCCTATGTAACACTTTTATATTCATCTTTATTTCACAAATCAGTAGCACAAACTTATGAAGAAACAACAACAGCAAACAGAGTAAACAAAATAAGAAACTCAACTAAGCAAACAGAAGTGAAGCAGGAGAAAAGTCGAGACTGAGTTGAAACATAAAATATCGAAATACGGAAAGTTGTTAATGTAACGGACGGCAAAATGTCACGTCAACAGTGCTCGGGGACAAAGTAAGCTATGGAAGGACGATCACGCAAGGACTTGGAGCACTAATCGCCGACATTTTGGGTTTCAATCGCTATTTACAGGAAGTTAATCGATTAGTCGTTGAAAATTATAGCTATAGGTAAATGAAAGGTTTTAAAGTTATACAAAGTTGTTGTCCGTATGTCTACCGAATGTATCTGATTAACGCTCTGTTTGCATGAAAGTCCTTAGGGACTGCTACGATGTAACCGTACGTTTTAGTCTTCTATACAAGAACAACAAGAAATCAACGACAGAGAAAGAACTAAAAAGAAAATCGATCAGCATAGGAAATTCTTTAAAATGTCCACAATCCGTAAAGTTAGTTTGTTGAGCATTTGCATTTCGCAAGCCATTAACGACATAAAAATAGAAAACCTGTTTACTACGACTAAATTAAACACAATGCACAGAAATCGCTTGAAAATATTTTTAATGGACTGTAAAATAAATAACCTAAACTGGTTTTCATAACAAAAGATCTACAACATTCGGAGCTAAAGTACAAGCGGCTATGGGCCATCAGTGTAATATACAAGTTAAAGTCAAGCCTCAGCACACGTCAGTATAGTTTTATGCGACGGATACGGTGATGTAGCAACATACTCGACTGCTGTTCCAAGTTTCTTTATTCTTCGACGCCGCCCAGTCGGAAGTAGCCACCGTGCCGCCGGAGGCGTGGCCTGCCGACACGGCAGACTGGTAGCCGTTAGCCTGGCTGCCGGCGCGGCCGCCGGCATCGTGAAAACCGGCAGCGGCCGGCGGCGGCGGCCGCGACAACGACGAGCTCGATGTCGGCGTGTCGCGCTGCATTCTGGACGGAGTCGACGTCTGCGAGTTGGCAGCCGCCGTCGTCGGCGCCGATGGGCGGTTCGTCGTCGGTTGGTCGCCGCCTCCACTGAGTCTGACCGACAAGCACACAGCATCGAGCGCAAGGGTGCACACAGGATGTCTTTCAGGAGCAGCTAATCAATGGCAATGGAAAATGCAGGACGAGTGAATGACAGACCAATAGTTGTGAGATTCGAACTATTTATTATAAAGTTCAAAAAAGTTCAAGAAATGTCATAATAAAGTTCGTAAAAGTTCGAAAAATTCGAATGTCAAATTTAGTCGATGAAACTCCTTAACTGAAGACCACTCTATGTCGGCACGCCACAGGGCCCGATTTATTCGATTTTGTCAAGGTATTGTAGATTACAGTGCACATTACGAATAAGTAAGCAAATATCGTAATCATAAAGTACAATGAGCAAATCACTCTGCATCGTATATTAAAATTTCAGTTGTTAATTAATTTATTTTACTGAACTTTCTGAACTTTGGTAAAAAGTTCAGAAAGTTCAAGATGACAATGAAGTTCATGAAGTTCGAACTTCACAACTATGGATGAGGATGGACCAAACAGCAGGACTGGCGAAACGACAGGACCGGACGAAAAGCCGTCGAGTGTGACGACGTCGTCGACAGAAGATATGTTCTGAGACGCTGTAGGGCTGAACATGACATTGTACATTCATGCGTCGCAACGGACAACGGCAACCGTGAATGGCATGCTTTACTACGGTTTCAGTGTAATCAGGTGTGATCAAGTGTAATCAGGTGTAATCAGATGTGCTAGTGACACGAAAACACTCCCGTTTGCTCAGCTGCAGCGTTTTCGCAATTAATGCATCAGATGTTCTAAACATAATGCGCTATATAAATCTACATTTATTTACTTCTGGATCTGGATCTGGATGTATAAACAATCGGACTCAGAGTTTGCGGGAAATAGCCTACTTTACAAAATAAAAATGGTATAAAACATGAAACATGCAGTTAAGCAGTGGCTAAATATCTGATAATACAACTGTCGTTTTGTTGTCTTGGAGTTACGTGTTTTGTCATGACTGTATTCCGTTATATACGTAGCAGTGTCCTCGAACAGGATGTCGCGCTACTCGTGGTCGATTTGAATAACTTTGTTAAAATTAATAAGAAAACAATATTAATTGCCCTTGATGCTAAAAAGTATATATAGAGGAGCAAGTACCCTCTTGTCGCCTGCTACAGCGCGCCTGCTCAGGCCTGCTTACAGTTTTAGCACTTGAGCTGTTTCGAGACGTTCATTACATTACCGCTAAGCAGGGAGGTAAAGCCCTCTCAGTTCCCCCTATTGGTGAAGCGCTTGATCGAGCTTGTCATCAGCTGCCCAACGCCCAGTTGTCAATGCGATTCTGTGCCTCCATTTAATCCATAATGGAAAGTGGATTGTCGATTCGTCTATTCTACCAGATTCAGTGTCGCAAGAACATGCCAACGCTTGTCATTTCTCGGGAGTTTGTGGGAAATCTGCTATAGACAGCGTGTTTTTCTTGATTAGATTTTGAGTTGAGTGTTTAAATTCTCGAATTTATGCAAGTACTCAAGCACTGCAGTCATAAACTATAGAATGGCACTCAGTAGAGCGCAAGACCGCTGATCCCTAAGTTGTTACTGTTAAAAAACGCTGCGCAAAACATACCCAGTGACATAGGTATCGCTCGATTCCACCTAACCGTCGTAACCCTAACCATGCCCTAACCCATGACTAACGTGATCCTGATTACCAACAAAATCTAAAAGTTTCTTCCGCGCCCCAGGTGCCTTTCGAAAGAATTCTGTGAAAATCGGTTGAATGGTTTTTGTTTAATCCTGCTAACAAACAAACCAACTAACCAAAAAAACTAACGCCCACGGAAAAACATAACCTCTTTGGCAGAGGTACTTGTAATACAGCGCAGAGGATGTTAACAAAGATGTTATCAACACAACAACGGCGTGATGATCTTATAATTATGTCGTCGTAAATGAGCAATAGAGAAAACAATGACAACGCAAGTGCTTCGTTGTGGCCATTCGTTGTGCCGTCATTCATAGCGGACGACAACAATGTTAACGGTGCCGCTGGGTGTCGTTACGACTGGACGCTACGTGGTGCAACTGCTGTTCCGTCATTAGCCGCGAAGTGGTCATCATCGTCGTCGTCGTCGTCGTCGCACAACGACCACACAACAGCGTTGTTGTTGTTGTTGTTGTAACGCTCGGTTGGTCCGTCATGCAGTCGGTCGGTCGACGGCATAAATCGAATGACGCCGACAGATTTCGCCAGATTAGGTGCAACGTCGGTCAGCGACTGCGGCGGACAAAGCCACTTAACGCGACTGCGCGGCGGCGCGACGGACGGTGGGCGGCTGCTTCTGCTGCGGCCGCGAGGCTGGCGACTCGGTCGGAGCTGGATTGTGGTTATGAAACGAGCTTACGACAACCGAACTCGGTGCGATGCGGTCCGGTCCGTCCGGTCAGGTACGGTCAGCCGCGCACGCGGCGGCCATCCTACGCCGTGTCGCGTTTCCACAGAGTAACCGCGCGCTGCTCCGCCCGCCACGCCCGTCGGTTTTCAATTCCATCTATGTCGCTGGCTGACGTTCGGACGATGCCGCGTATATGAAATTTCTTATCGGCCGCACTGGGTGGCCTATTCGATTATTATCGGCGCCACTGCCAACCGACCGACGTCCGTTGAGGCAGCGATTGATTGTAGATCTTTGGTGACCTGCGTGCAGGAACGGACGAATACTATATACATAGACCACAGATGTAAAAACGTTCTGATTAAAATGTGAAAGTGTTTTTAAAAAGTTGAATAAAAACGTTATCAATAATGTTCAGATAGGTCTCCGATTATACTGTACTGTAAACAGTCACAGATAAGCCGAGAGATTAGACGCATATACCTTCAAAAATAATTAATAAGGAAAAGTTAGAAACGGATTTTTGAAATATAAAAAAATCATAAAATATCGTTGGTATCTCGTTGAAATTGGTAACGTTTGTTTTTATAAATAAGAACGACAATAAAGTGTATATTAAAAAAAACGTTAAAACATATTTTGTATTTAATAATGAAAAACGTGAAAAAGTTCTTTTTTGCATCTATGATATAGAACGAGAGTGGATAACTTCATTGTTTACGTCTTAACAGCAATTTCTGTTACTTTCCCAATCTTAAGTTTCATTATGTCATTGCCAAATGCTTTACATGTACATTCTTTTCTCTTAGACCTTTCGAGAATGTATGCTGTTCTGTTACAATGATTACCGACGCCGCTGCACCATAGTGGAAATTAGAACATAAAACCATTCAATCAGGTTTACGGTAAGTTTTGTCCCACAAGTAACGTAACGGTAATGAAGTTTAAACTCCATCAGCAAATGGCAGGATAGAACTGGGTCAATATAGAACGTTCCGGTGTACAGTCGCAGGACGCAAAACATCGGCCGTTCCATCACGGTTGATACTTGGCGCGGTCTTTATCGACCGACTTCATCTAACGTCAAGCGGTTATATACGCTTTGCCTCGTGGTCGTCGGTCTTCTGTTGGTCTGTTTGGCCGGCAGAGATAACGCCGTAAAACGACGACGCTGTTCCGTCGTAATAGCCGCAACATCAGCAGCAACAGCAGCAGCAGCATGCGGAGGCGGCGGCAGCGGCGTAATTTGTTAGTTGCAAATCAACTGTCTGACGACCAACCGCCACGGCAACATCTTTTGACCCATTAACCAGGGGCGGATCAAGGATTTTACATCAGGGGCGGGATAGTGCGAGTCGTCGAAGGCGTCGAGGCCGCGCCAAAGGCGCGGAATCGAGGCGCCATGGCGCGGGTTGGCGTCTGGGGAGGGGGTAGCCCCTCCCCAGAAAATTTTTGAACTTTTTGTGCGGAATTAACGCATTTTTGTGCACTTCTGGCATAGGCATATCCGTATTTTCTTAGCCAATTCTGTCCCCCACTCTAGTGGGCTTGGGTTTGGGAGGGGGCTGTGCCCCTCCCCCAGAAAATTTTTGAGTTTGTTGTGTGTGGAATTAACGTATTTTTGTGCATTTTTGACAGAGGCATATCTGTAATATCTTAGCCAATTCTGTCCCCCTCTCAAGTGGGAGTGGCGTTTTGGAGGGGGCTCTGCCACTGCCCAGAAAAAATGAGTTTCTTTTGTATGGAAAACAAATACAAGACAAATATCGCTTCTTCTCCCAACTAGGGGTCTGAGGAGGGGCTGCGCGGGCCCCTCCCCATAAAAGATTATCTATGCAAGATGGCGACCGCATCGTTGGTGCTAAATAACGTGTTGTTTTGTGACTGCCAAGTTCGGAAATACTGCTGTAAAGCACCTTAAGAGCGCTGTTTGTATTGGACTTTTACGACACCAATGAGTTGAATGCTGCAAAGCGTTTGCTATTACATGACGTGGATAGCGTAGAAAAGACATTCATTTGCCTCATATTCCGGACAGGCGTGACGGTGAGAATCGTGCCGTTCGCATTCAATCAATCAATCAAGCAGAATTTTTTAGAGTGGCCTAAGTAATTTAAGTTACCGCAAGGTCCACTAAAGTGTCAATCAGCAATAATGTCCGGAAATGATTTCCTAAATAAGAATGTCTTGAGGTGACGTTGGAAGGTAGATAGAGATGTCGCAGAGGTGATTTCTTCCGGCAGT
>Ga0049107_10000416_pt1 | contig 12636 bp, 7 predicted proteins | sample WorMetilPIANOSA1_FD_61187 | JGI IMG/M metagenome (GOLD analysis project Ga0049107, IMG submission 61187) | Marine gutless worms symbiont microbial communities from Max Planck institute for Marine Microbiology, Germany - Olavius ilvae PIANOSA.1 | ecosystem: Host-associated > Annelida > Digestive...
AAAAAAGTGAATGTGAAGGAAACTAAGTAGGATGAGGCTGAGAAAAAAGTCTGGAAGATGACTTCACATAACTGGTAGTACACCCTGTACACACCGAAAAGAACAATTAACAACTTTTACACAGGAAGATTTATGTGATTCAGCAAGCATGTCAGCCAATGAGGAGTGAGGCTACGACATGTTTAACATCATTATACTGTGTACTTTTAATTATATGCAGAGAATAGTAAGTGCTTACAACTGAAATTCTTCCACAGTTGGCACTCTTGCTCCAGAGTACCTGCCACTCGGAACAAAATGCATAGAGTTGACAGCCCAATCATGGAGCTGTTGTGCAATAGTCAAATCACTGCCTGATGCCATTGTCAGCCTAAATACATAACAACATAACTACTGCTTATTACAGGCTAATTTCTAGGACTTTGATAACATCAATCATACTATTGTTTCTTAAGAGAAACAGAGGCAAAAAAGTCTGGCATCTAAAAAGGTAAAAAGGGCCGCAAATATTTGTGCGGTATGGTATGTGGATAAAGGGGTATGCCCATCCTATCCATAAACCCTGAATCCCTAACCCCAATCCTAATGTTAAACCTATCGTAACACTATCCCTAAGCCCTAACCCTCCCAAAACCGTAAACCCTAAACACCTAACCATAAACTCCTTTACTAACCCTATCCCTAAGCCCTAACTTTAACCCTATCCTAAATCTATCATAAGTGTAAACCCTGAACTGTAGGCCTAAGCATAACTGTACTACAAATGCTGAAGTTAACCGTAAGCATGAACAATAATGAGCAGTCTAACATCCGATTAATGATAGAGCTAAGTAACTGTCATGCATGGACAGCTGTTACACTGTAGGGGGAGTCAAAAATGCAAAGGTTAACAACTGCATTAATTATGAATAATAACTGTTCTCAAAAGTGGAACATGTCCTCAAAACACAGTAATCACGTTGTTCAGTAACACAAATCACACAAATATGCAAAACCAGCATTTTAATTACAGTTAACAACTAATGTTTTTACCAGCTTCAATTACAATGCTGCCAGGTTTCAGATCCGTGAAGGTCATTGAAAATGTCACCATTCGATAGAGATCCTATGAATTGCTATTGATGTTCTATGGTAACTATGGCTCTCTCTCATGTCGTTTCTGAAATATACAGCGCCAAAAAATATAGGGCTGTTACGGTTCTACGATTCCATTTTCGGTTCGGTTTCGGTTCGGTTTTGCACAGAAAACCGAGGTTTTGGTTTTTCCCGGTTTCGGTTTTACGTGAAATATGGGTAAAGCAAACCATTAACTGCAAACGTAATAACATTATCATAGAACCGCACCAACTTAGGCCTATATAGTTTATATGTTGAGTCGTTGGTAAATGGCAGTTAAGTACCGTAGCAGTTAAGTCGATGTAGCTATACATCAGAAAATCACTTTATTACTCCATAGTCACTGCGTAAATTACAAATTGTCACCCATTAATGACGTTTATTTTAGCTACACACAGTTCGAAAATTACGTCATTTCCTTGCGCTGTGTGACTGGGTGAGTAAGTAAATAATCACTGATATAGTTTCTACTGCCGTGCATTCAGTAACGCTAAAATTAGCGAATAAATTTAGCCAGTGCACTTTTAGCTTTGCTGAACACTATGACCTATTTAGCTGCCTCATTATTCTACGTCAAGCGTGATGGTGTCGATCGTATGACGTCATACTGCACCGACCGCACCGAACCGACAGAGAAACTGCTGCAGGAAAAGCTCAACGCTACCGTACCGACCTGAAATTAATTTATACGCTGCCTATCCTGCCGTACACAACGAGTCGACAATTCAGAGCGTTAGTTCAATAATTCTGCTTGTAATTAAATACTGTATTTCGTTTGAATTTTCGACATTATATAAGTTTATGTTCAATATTTATTTGCATTCGATGGATTATGCGTTTCTTCTTCTTCAATTGCAATGAATAGTAATCATGCCAATCTCTCTCAGAAATGTGTGCATCAATCAGTCTAATTTCTCCCCTCCATTCACATATTTGGCGTGCATGGCTGGGGGTCCACCTGTATGTACCCATCAGTCCTGACGGCGCAGACAGCAGCACAAAGGTCGACTTGTCACGGCGAGTAATTAGGCTGTCTGGCAACTCCTATCCGGGCGGTCAGTCGGCCACTTCACACGGTGCTGGCGGGAGTCCGGCTGAGGCGATAATTAGGCTGTTGTTTGGGGACGTTTGTGACTGGGCTGGGCCATTTTAGAAATTCGAGAAAAACCATCACATGGCCTCCAGAAAACCGCGGTTCGGTTTCGGTTCGCTTTCTCTTTAAAACCGCGGTTTTCGGTTTCGGTTTAAAAACCGTAACAGCCCTATCACAAATAAGGGGTGTGTGTTCAGAACTGGGGTTCTTCACCCCAGGGCAGTAAAATATGTTGGCTTCATATTAACAAATTCCACAGTTGTGGAAATTCCACAGCTATCGCTGATAAACCTATTTGTCAGCGACAGCTGAGTTTCTTGTTTGGTAATCGAAAGATGTGGCGATGTTCACAAGCTCGTTGTTGTTCGTATTTGTACTCGCCGTCGATCGTAATTTCATTTTGGAATTCTAGCTTTTTAATTATAAGGATCTGGCACCTCGCTCTGAGTAATGTAACCACTGATTTTAGGGACACGACAAAATACGGAGCGGGGCGGATCTGCGGGGTGGATCGCCATTCGTCAGTTATGATCACGCGATTGATCTGCATTTTATCACTTTTTCCAGCAGTTTGTATACAACAATCAGCAACCCCAACCCCAAAGCTAACCCTAATACTAACCAACCCTAACCCTAACCATATTCCTAACCCTAACCCTAACTGTAACCTACAATGATCACAGATCCGCAGATAGGCCCTAGAGATCCGCAAATTGTCACCATTTAGATCCGCCCCGCAGATCTGCTCCGCTCCGCATTTTGTCCTGTCCCCTGATTTTATAGAACGTCTTGCATGCGAAGAACCAAAATAGAAAAACTTCGGCTTTTTCGGTTATGGGCCTCTGATAAACCCACCCCGTCCCTTAGTAAATAACCTGTAAATATAACTCTATGTTGACCTATATTCTGGTGTCGTTTTTGTTTTCTTTCAAAAAAGGGTTCGGGTTAGGGTTAAAATTTTAAAAAATAGGGTTAGGGTTAGGGTGAGTTTTAGGGTTAGGGTTTAGGGTTCAATTTCGGGATCGGTAAACTCATAGGTGGCGTTGTCGGCACATTTGGTTCTTCGCTCGCAAGACGCCTGTCTGATTTTATGGAGTTTACTTTGGCACTAGTGCAGAAGATTTCAGCCCAAATTAAACTTGCCGCCAACACTTCTAATACATTAGTCAAAATGTAAATGCAACATTACAAAACTGAAATTTCTAAAATCTACAAACCAAATTTCTAAATGTAGTGATAAGAATTCAAGAAACTAATAATATATCTCTTTTACCGTAAATGCAAAAATGTAAACAATAAACAAAACAAATCCAAACAAAGCTCGAGTAAAGTCTAATAAGTAAGTAAAGCAGCAGCTAGCAGTCTTCATGCCTTCAGAGAATGCAATAATGACACACATGTATGCTGTGCATGTGCTAATGATGTGTCAATGTCCTAGTATGTAAATCATTGGTCAATGTTAATCCACAGTGTTGACAGTGTGAAGACAAACGCTGTTGGTAGACTTCATTATAAAGCGTCTCTGATGTGCTGTGGTGGTGGTGGTGGTGTTGCACAAGTGAAATTATAAGTCACAATATCACAGTCGGCATAATCGACTGCTTAATTATTCATTCATTCATTTATTTGCTCAGAATCACAAGTACAAATAAGACAGTGTGTAACGCAATGTGAGCCGGACAGCAAGGCTCAAAAACGAACACTAACATCTGCCCTTTAGATTAACAACTACTACACTTTAAAAAAATTCTAAAATCAACGCTCCTAATGGTCCTACTAAAGGCGGGTAAACTAGTAAAACTGACAGAAGTGGGTAGATTATTCCATGCATTAATGACTCTGTTAGCGAAGAAATTCATTCTGACAGTACAGTCACTACGAGATTTATACAGTTTGTATGCATGTCCTCTCGTGCCTGTAAACTGTGAAAACTCGAAAAAATCAGTTATAGTTAAATGTTGACGATAGAATTTGTTGACTGTCTTGCGAAGTCATTGTGTGGAACCACAAGTTATAAGTTGGTACAGTGATGTGTAGACTGTCTTCAATATCGGCGTCTTCCCTGACTTTCAGAACTGCATCATCCAGAACATGTCGCCTATCCTTACACACTGACTGACAAAGAAAATGGTACAAAATCATCAATTTCTTGTCCACAATCAAAATCTCCAGAAATATAAAATTGTGTGTGTTGATTTATTTTCAGTGTCATTATTGCACAACATCAGGTCGAAAGCCATCATTCACACACCTCAATTATCAACAACCACCATTGACAAAATTGCCTGTCTGCTACTTTAGATCTCAGCAGTTGATGTGCAACTGGGGCAGCATGTTCTGAAACTGCATACTTACTGTCTTAACTATGGATTTTGCACATATACGCTCTACATATTCAACATTTCCTTCTTTTTATTGTTTAATGCCATATTCTTGTAACAGAAAATCAGGGTGGTTGTTGGACTTGTCACACGTGGTTTTCAGGTTATCTACAATTCAGACCCTGTAAACAGATGTTGCTGAATGACAAGATTACTTTCATCTATTCTATCACTTACTCGGGCTGGTAGACAGAGACAGTTCAACAGATTACAACCAAATGACAACCACTGGTAAGCGGCTCGTTTGTATTGCCAGCTACTGAGCTAAGCTCCTGTATGCATTTAAAATCTATGATTTTCAAAATATGGTGTGCCAATAATTACGAACATTGGTTCAAGTTGCTTCAAGTTATAGAAAACTTAGACATTTCTGAGACACAAGGTTGAACTGCAAAGGTGAAAAAGAGGAAATGAGAACATGGGGAGAATGAGAGATGGAAGATCTAGATAGACGTCAGAGCTCATGCCAGGGAAAATGGCCAGTCACAGATCTGAAGGACTAGGCAAAATGACCAGATCGGACAGCAGGACTGATCATAAGGGCCGACTCATCAGGCCAAATCCCGGAATGCACAGCCAGACAGATCTCAGGGGCTCTAAACCGCAGACTCCAAACAGTCAGATGCACATTCAGACTGGACTGCAGGATCGAGTGGACAAGTCGACCGTCAGTCTATAGCTTCAGCTGTGACGCTGAACAAGCTGTCAGACAGGACTGTCGAACTGAACTGTCAACCGACTCGCTGGGGCGGACTGTTGAACTTGAACCGAGCAGGGGTGGTCTTTAGACCAGGTGATTTGGTAGAGATGCCAGGCAGTACGACAGAAAAAGAATTGCTCAACCGGGCAGGCAGAACGGATCGTCAAGCTGAGTTGGTGAGCAAGCTAAGTATGGAGACAAACAGACGAGGTGATGGACTTGGAGGGGCTTACTTCATATCTATCAAAGACGTTGAGGTAATAACTACTGCCACTTTTTATTAAGAAACTACGCCTATCAGTTTTAGAATTATACAGTCAGTCCTCGAAATGAAGATGCATAATGGGAAGAGATGAATAGAGGAGAAATAGGAGCGGAAGGACGAGTTCTTTTAAGCATACAAGTTATCCTCTTCATATAGTTCCGGGACACGATCCAAACCCTTGGTGCTCCTGCCATTTACAGTCTATTCTGCCCTCTGCAGCTTCTTTTGTACACTTATCAGGGCCGAATCAAGCATGTGCAGTTTATACATAACTGTTGACAATCTACGCAGGTGGCTTTCTAACTTGCCATTTCGAGCTGTAACGTATGACAAATATAAATCGTCTTTATGTCAGCAGACAGTTTATGCAATCAGCAAACATTAAAAATGACATACTGCACAGAACACTTATACATTTATTTTCTAGTGCACCAACTGACAAATGTTATCAGGCTTCAGACAATTAATAATAATAGTGATCTATGAAACACCGGAATGACTAAATTTCAATTTGACTAATTTTAAACTTTACAAGTAATTCACGGCCAGACAGCACATGCTACCAAAAACAAGTATGTATAAAAACAATTACATAAACTATACAGATGCAACAATATCATCAATATCATTCAGACTTAGGCAGCAGAAGCCATCATAATAAGCACAGTAATTATTATGAGCGACACATGAGGACGTCCCAATAACAAATGACCTCGCCTTAAGGTTGTGCGGTAAAGGTATATGCCAAGGCTGTACACTTTACCAATTTCTGCACTTTTGTTAGCCAAACAATGCTACTTTTCTGAACTGTGTTTAGCTGAAATATACTTAGTGTTGTCAATTTTATGCATTTTTTTCTAACCACGACTCATGAAATTTATGTCACAGAGTCACACTGAACATTCACAGAAAAACGGGAGTCAGCCTCCAAAAAATGATTCATTATTATTTGCTACTTGCAGTAATGACATTTTGTGAATGTATTTTTTTATCCGTGTTTGGCAGACTGTAGATTAACCATCACGGACAAAGTGTCACATGCACATAAACAGCAAATTCAGACCCTGCGTATGCAGACACGTACAAGCCGGAACATCGCAATGGAGCCTTAGAACTGTCCACTAAGAACCCTTGCAGAGGTATCAACAGTTCCGTAATTCTACAGTGCGATTAAAGTGCAAGTTTGACTTTTTAACACACAATTTTTATTCTGCCATTTTCATTGCTATGTGAAGTTGAATCTTGTCACTAAAGATGCTGCAGTACAAGCATTAAAAAATTTGCATATTAGCTGAAACAAAAGATACTTGAATGAAAGGTGGCCAATGTTCAGCAAAGATGCCTAAAACAATTTTGAAAATTAGGGTTTAAAAGTCCTAACAGTTGCAGAAATATTGACAGAACACTACATGGGTTTTTTTTGTTTTGGAAAACAGATCTAGTTAAAACTCCTGAAACTAGAACAGCACTCAGTACAGCACATACCTCAACCGAGGCTGCTGTGGTCACAAAATGTTATTATTAGATTAACACTATTCACGCCCCACATAACCATAAACCTAACCCTAATATAACGTTATCCAGATCACCACCAAAATCTAACGGTTTCTTCAACGGCCCATGTGCCACCCGTGGCAACTGTGCCACCTTTCCATCAAATTTCGTGAAAATTGTCTAAGTATTTATTGTGTAATCCTGTTAACAAACAAGCAAACAAATGACAGTGAAAACATAGCCTCCTTGGAACAGGTAAATGTAGTTTAGTGTAGAGATGACAAAATTTCCATGATTTGCCAAGAAATAAAAGTTACTGGAATAAAACGTGGCTGCTACGTTCAGTAAGGATGTCGGAATGACACGGAAATGTTGGGCTCAGAAGTCTTATCTGTTGCAGAAATATTGATGAAAAACTGTATGGGTCATTTTCCCAGGACACCTGGTATATATCTACATATAAGTACATGTAACAAAATCAGACAATTATTGGCTATACAGCAACAGCGCAGCAAACTTCAATCTCATGACATAGATATCCGATGAACAAAATAAACGATTTCTATCAAACTCAGTGAACAGAAATACTGTGCAGCAAAATAAACACATTCAAACAATAACAACCTAATCCTCAAATACAGTAGCAATACCAGCAGTCCGGCATTATACGTAGATGCAATTGTATATATTTAAAACAAAAAGTGGACCAATTATATTTGTCACTAAGTATTACCTAGGAGGTTGCATTACCTTAACGTCTTGTCAGTTTGCAGACATTTCAATAAGCTATCGACAGATTTTGACAAAAAATGTGCATGAATAGCTTTTAGGAGAAGCAATATGTACTTTTTGCTTACTGCATAGTAACTTTTTGCTTACGTACTTTATTGTAAATTGGCAGGAAAAGTAGATTTCCGACACGAGTGAAAAAGCTGTAGTCCTCGGAAGAGACATATTGTCCATATATTTATTACCGGTGTTTATTGTTTTCACTGTTGTTGTTTTACAGAGACAAAATAAATTAAGCATACTACAATATGTCACACCAAAAGTGTGCCTAAACTAATAATGTTAAGGCATATGTGTTCTTTAACTGACAATAAGTCTAAGAAATTAAGGATGTTAACAATATTAATCTTTTAAAATCACCACACTAATTATTAGTATGATATACAGTAATAAATGGTGAACTCAGATACAGAGATACAAGCGAAAGAGACAGTGTTAAAAAGAACAAATGCTTATGCGAGTGGCAAGTGGTGTGCACGGACAATGCGTGATGAAATACTGCCAGACAATAACCAGCACACGAAGCCAGTATCACTTAAACCTGACTGACACAGACTTAATATAGTCACAGATATGTAGCGTTATACATGCTTCCTGTCCGTCAAAACTCTGACAATATTTCCAAGACCACCAACGGCAACGACCTGAAACATAAGCAGATCACTCTACTCTACATTAACATGTAAATTACAACATAAAAGCTATGGATAACTACGATTACTACCATTTTCGGTTTTTGTTTAACCAGTATTATTTTTCCAAGAGATCACTCCAGGTTAAGTTGGGTCGTCCAAATGTTTCCCAAAATACCTCAAATTCGAGTCAGACATCCCGATTCGAATTCGATTTGAAAGTGACGTGCCGATTCAAAAATTTCGAGTTGGCCGCACATGCCATGTGCCGTCATACCACAATCTATGCTCACTCACTGTTCAACAAAAACATCAACCTTTACACCATTTGTAGTTGAGATTTATGTTTACAACTACACTTTACCTACGATGTACTGCTGTAGCTAGAGCACATATACAACTCCCACATGACAATCGGCACTGAACATGTAAATGACTACCCCCTGATTCGATGCAAGATTCGATTCGAAATCGAATCGTAGCCACAGATTCGATTCGAGATTCAATTCAAACGGAAATTTCTGACTCGCAGGTCCCTAGTTTCAACGTGTCATGACCGAATTTCCAGTATTGGATTGCTGGCCAACAACAGAACAAAGTATACAGAAGTTATGTAATCGTTCGCATCCATCATCTGGTCATAAACGGCGGTGATGTAGGCCCATACTGGAGAGACTAGAGCACAAGCAGACCTGACAGATGGTGTGGGAGGGAGTAATGCAAAGCTCTGACCGAAGGAAACGGCAGCATCCACCCCGCCGATGCCATCCACCGTCGCTGCACAGACAGCTGCAGACTATGGCAGCACCACTGCAGTGGGGGAGGAGCTGTGCATGGGGTCAGCAGGCATGCTGGTCTGCACCACAGTAGTGGGGAATTAACGTCGCCACGTGTCACGGATATGCGTCTTTAATGCAGGCAGGCACAGGCAATATGCAGTGTTGGCAACATGTGGTGTCGGCACTGTGAAGCCAGAAAGTTAAAGAGTTCTGTGAAAGTTACAAAACGGCCTGGCAGCAGCAGGCATCGACAGGCCCTCCAAAAGATGACCCATGGCTGGCAACCATAGCCTTGTACCATAACCAGCTGTGGGGTAGCCGGACACGTGATGCACCCTGCCTGGAATCCGTGCAATGCTGTCTTTATTCAAATCTGTCGGACAATGTCATCATACAAGAAACCACTGAGCGGTTATAATTGGTTACAACAAATCGATCATTGGTTTCCAAAAATTCGAGTTTCACAACCTTAGCAACTGGACTGTTAGTCTAGTAAACTAGTAAATGATAATTATAAAGTGAATACAACAGTATTTTGACAGAATAGTACTTTAGAATGAAAGTCAATAAACTGCTTCTTTCTACTGAATGACAATCAGTGATTATTTTGAGCAATCAATGAATGACCTACAAAAACCATCTGTAAATACTGCAACAAACGTATAAAGATAAACTGCAATATGACCATTACAGTATGTCAACACTTAAACGTTATAATTTTTAACATGTTATTACGTACTTTAACCTGCAATGACATATTCCGGAAACATCTGAAAACTCACTTTTATAACCATTGTTTTAATTAGCTACTGTATCGTATACTGTTTTATGTGTTTTATCATGCTATTGTTGTACTGTGCCACTGAGCATCATTAAGTGGAGCCTTACAAATTCTGATTGATTGATTGATTGACGATTGTGTTATGTTACTGATATTCTATGCGAAAGATGTCAATTCATTGCTGTACCTTTTCATGCCACGTAAGGAGCTGGGCAGAACTGCCTTCTGACGGAAACTCAAATCCACGATATATGTACTTCATGAGTGTATCAAGACGGTTTTGGTCAAGTGTCTGTATGGCACCATCGATGTCGCTTGACTTGAATGACAATAAAACCCTGATCACTATCTGAAGTGCTTTGTCCTGTCAAAGCAAACAAATCACTATCAAGCAGAGCCATCCACATAAAAACCTTACCAAAATTTTGTTTACCATATTTTTAGAAGTTGTCGCTCAGTGGTAAAAAAAGTACTAGACTTTATGCAGCAAATACAAGTTCTAATCCACCTCGAGTCACTGATGCTGTGTGGAAGGGCATCCGGCTACAATTGCTTCTGTGCACTAAAGAAGTACCACTTTACACACTGGCTATCCAAGCCATTATAACAAGGCAGTGCATGATGTTAAAAGGTCCAATTTTTGTAACGTAAAATGCAAAGCTTTGAAAGCCTATTGTACTCACAATATTAAACTGCAACAAATGAATGAAGCTATTTAGCGAGTTAAACCAGTGAGTAGGGTTCAACATCCCCATCAATGCATTATAGGTCACTTTGGAGACGAGTCTTTCCAGTCAATCACTTGCACTGGTACTGACAACCTAACCTGATCAACCAAGAAATAACCAAATAAACCAAAAATGCGATACAAAAGTGGACCTAGTTAACAGCACGAAACACACTCAAAAGAAACCTAGCTAACACAGAGAGGACAGACAGAGCCTGGTTTAGTCGCCTTTTATGATATCTGTCCAGAAAATGGAGCAGACCTACACGTACTCTTTCAACCCGAGGTCACAAGGCGCCCAGGTGCCAGAGACCATACGGGTAAATCTACAGTCGATGCATGGAATCAAGTGTCTCATACAAGTGTCAATAAAATAAATATGAAAACTAGCATGCATTATGACATTTCACAGACTTATGAAGACATAGATGCAGCATTTTTATTTAACGCAGGAGACATTTTCCCACGGCCTTCATGTGTTAGGCCAGGTGCCCCACCAGCAAATCGTTTGTGAACTGGTAGACCAAGATAGAAGATGGCAGTGGCAGACGCTCTTCTTAATGCATAATCAACACTGTCAGTGTGAGCCCTGAATCTCAATTTAGTTACAACTGTTATATACAAAAGATAAATAGCAAACTAACCTTAACAAGTTGATTTTTAGATGCTAAAGGTGCACACTGCAGAACTTTCTGTAAAGCTTCCACATTTTTTCCTCTAGTAATAAACGTTAAAGAAATGACACGGCTGTCTAATTATCTAATCTGAATAGTCAAACTGTGACAACACTGTTTCTTTACAGTCAACATTTACTTTTTGTAAAGCAAATATGTTCAGTACAATATCAAATTACAAAATTAAACACAACTCTAATGCACCAGTATGGTGTAAGATATATGAAACAAAGTTGTACTTTGATACTATTGTATATGGTTTACATCATAATGCAAAAACTAGAAACATACATATACAACAAAAAACTAATAAGTACAAGAACTCATATTTGATCTGACACCATAAAGTGCATTTATTACTTATATAAAATTAACAATATCTGTCCACACAAACAGGTAACATGATTTTTCGCTCCCTGGTATTTTCGCTTCTAGGAGCAACAGTTCCCATGGAACTTTCTCTCCCAGGAACAAATGTTCCCGGGAACTTTTGTTCCCAGGAGCAAAAGTTCTCAGGAACTTTCGTACACAAAAGATAATTACTGTGACAATAAGTATGTTTTACAGTACGTGGATAGGCACTGCAGTAAGTGAGTAAGCGTGTATTTTCGAACAGGCCTATGGAACGTAGCCAGCAATATGAAACGTGTCACTTATTTAATCATTTACATTACGAATGAAACAATACAATAAAATAAATGCAAACAGCATTCACACAAATATATTATATGATTTACATACGTGATATGGTCAAAGCGGCGACAAACCAGAATGGTGACACACCACGACGATGATACCAAAATGGCAATGAGTCCTAATGGCGACGGGAACAGTGTATGAATGAAGTTTAATATGGTAACATAGGCCTATCTAGTTTTTATTGCTGTATGTGGCCTGATTACAGTTTACAGAATAGACCCAATTGATAGGCCTAGTTTGTTGTATTAACCAGCATGACAATGCTTCAAGTAGGCCTAACGTGGAAAGAAAGAATAGATACACACACACACACACACTCCGTTTTAATGGCCATTTTTCCAGGTGAAACTGGGTTAGCCGATTGCCCCCGTAATTCTCCTTCTCCAATCCATTTATTCCTGGACTGCGCATCCTTTTGGGACAGACCTAAACTTTCCATGTCATTCTTAACACAATCCCACCAGGTCTTTTTCGGGTGTCCTCTCTGTCTAATTCCTTCAACTTCC
>Ga0049107_10000417_pt1 | contig 12627 bp, 1 predicted proteins | sample WorMetilPIANOSA1_FD_61187 | JGI IMG/M metagenome (GOLD analysis project Ga0049107, IMG submission 61187) | Marine gutless worms symbiont microbial communities from Max Planck institute for Marine Microbiology, Germany - Olavius ilvae PIANOSA.1 | ecosystem: Host-associated > Annelida > Digestive...
GCCCGGCACCTTCTGTTATCGCTGACTAGGCAGTGGCTAATAACTGAGCGCCACTTAACTCAATATTAGCCAACGGTCACAGATTATAGAGGACACCGTCGAACCCTCTTTGCCTGCCCGTGAAATTAATCTCAAAGCATGCGCCCCTGAAATCCGAACACGAAATCTACCGGCCTACCGGGGATTGAACCCCGGCTCTCCGGCAGGCCGTTCCATTAGGTGCGCACTGTGACTCAGCCCACTGAGCCACCGAGGCAGGCTGGACACGATACTTTTGTGCAAAAAAATCATTTATCTGCCAGATAGGGTTTTTTTTGCATTTTGGTGCCATTCTGACCAGTATTTTACTGGCTATTTGACGGTGTTAACAGTTCATTGCAATTCTGGATAAAATCACAAAAATGCAGAAACACCTCATGTGCTAAATCAAAATAAAAAATATACATGTGCCTCATGTGGATACAGTGGTTGATAGATGGTTTTTTAAAATTATTTTGGAGCACCAACGGTAGCAGAGCATTAACTCACTCTGCTGATACAACGTTGCATTTTTAGTGCCAAAAAAACTTGAAAATGCTTTATCTAAAAATTTGTAAAGCTGCAAACTGAATATTTGCACTCAGTGTTTTCCACGGTATCAGTATTATAAGCAAACTCGGCACTGATTAATAAATTCCCGATGAGATTACACTGAAGAAATCATTCAGCTGATAAAAATATATATCCGCTTCTGCATCAGTGCACACTGCACGGTTAGAAAATTAACACGTTTATTCTCTTAGTTGCAGAGTCATTTTAAATGTAAGCTGCCCTGAAGAGAAGTCTTTATTAACACAGCCTAGAGTGCGATCAAAAAATGGGTGTATGGTCGTCCTCTGCAGACCTTCCCAACATAAATTTTCGCCATTTTTGTGTCAAATTTGGTAGCTCTGCATTAAACTATGTGGACGTCAGGGGGTGGAAAAATTTGGCCTTTGGGTGCTTGCCCTTTGGATGGGGTGCTGTTTATCCCCCAGAATCCCCTCCCATATATGTATCACAGTACTGCATTTGGTCACTCTACTTCAAATAACATCACTTGGATACTGGATAAGTTGTTCCCTTCTGCACTCGATTGGTTACTGCAAAACATTTAATGTTTGTGTTCCCTTTATTTTGCGATTTTTGTGAGATGGACAAGGATGAGAAATTAAAGGCCACACATAACGTTATTCAATAATTATGATAGATGGTCAAAATAACAGCATGACGTGTTGTGAAATAATTCCAGGTTCCGATTCACATAATTTAAGGCAGTCACATTAAAAAGGGTTTTTACAATATTTGTAAGCAAGGAGGCCGCCACGATATGCCCCCGCCCCTGTACGCCACACGCTGCGGCCCAGCTCCAGCCCATACACGCCTTATGCCTGGCCTGCAGCGCCAAGCGTGCCTTGCTTCCAGTAGCTGTGGGCGCCATGAATATTCACGATGTATGCGACAGATGTCAGTCGTCAGACAGCATCATTGCTTAATGCCCCCGCCTAGGGGGCAGGGGCATAATAACCTTTGATAACCTCATGATTTTCTATGATTATGATTATCTACGATTGTCTGAACTATGATTATCTTCTTATGTAAACTACACTAGCTGTGGTTGTTACTATTGAAAGAACTGTTTTTGTTTGCTTTTGTAGGTATCAAAAACGTTGTTCAAGTACCTAAAGTAGCTGCTGTGGGATGTTTCATGCTTCTGAATGCTAAATCTTTCAGGAATAAAATTGGACCTTTCTGACAATCTGAGTAGCATATTACAACACAAACACAAAGTGTGTGCGTTGCGTTGATTGGTGACTGTGCTATGCTTCTGTCTTCACAAGTGCACGTTGTAATGAACGTAGTTATTGTAGCTATGCAAAAAAACTAAATTGTCTGGCATATATGATTAAATGATTTTCATCGGCTACAGGAGACATTAGTTCCTGTATAATGTCGTCAGTAACGTGTTTGACAAATAGTGAATTACATAGTGCTACATTCTTACATAAAATCTGTGGTAATGAATATATAACACAGTCTGCCACTCTGCCTGTTAAGTTAACAGTTGGTAAAAGCTAATTAAGTTTTAATACAATATCGGTAATACCAACAAGAACAACGAACAATCAATAGTTAATGCAGTTTGTAAGCACAGCATCTTTGTTAAGCCTGCAAATATTACAAACAAAATAAAACTACGGGAAACAGTAGGCTTAGTCGGTTGTCCACTTCTGTCTTTCTTACACCATGCAGTGCCGTATTTAAGGGGGTGTTTACGGTTTCAACCCCCTCGAAATGTTCACCTCAGAAATTTTCAACGCTACTTCAGCATGTCTCTGCAGTTGTTGTTGTCGGTATTGTTACCATATTAAGCCAGAAGTATTGAATTTTCTTTTCACCTAAAGCGTTCTGTGACACTCAGAAAGTGCTAAGAAGGCGTTTGCAGCCGGGACTCCGCCCCAGACCCGGCTGGGGAGCTCACGACGCTCCCCAAACCCCCTAGCCGGCTGGGGAGGGGACACCCCACCCACTCGACGACTTCGGCGTTTCGATATCGGCGCCTTCGTCGCCTCATTTCACTGAACCTCTCCAAAATTTGTACGTCATACGGCCCTCGTGCTATATGTCTCAAAAATGTCTTATAGGTTTTCTCCTATAATTTAAAGGAACTTGAGCCACACACTCCGTTTCAACGGCCATTTTCCAAGTGAACCTGTGTTAGTCGTTTGCCGCCTAGTTTCCTCTTTCTCCATTCACTAGTAGTAGTAGTAGTAGTATTCCTAAAGTGCACATTTTGGGATAGGTCAAAAATTTCATGTCGTCCTTGATACAATCTCACCAAGTCTTCTTCGATGCGTCCCCTTTGTCTGGTTCCTTCTATCTCGTAAGTCATACAACGTTTGACCCAATCAGTATGGTATCATCTTTACGTTTAAGTACAAACGATCTCAGTCTACTGTTCTTAATCATCAGATTGACTGGTTTCAATCCTAACAGTGCACTTAATTGTTAAAATTAATATAGTTATTTCAAACCATTCAACTTTTACTATATTGTTATTTACATGTATTTTTTAATTTATTTATTTTTTAAATTCATAAATTTACAGCTAGCATTACCAGACATCCTGTCTAGTGGCCTATCAGTGGATTTTACCATATAACGCTTATAAGTGTGCCTAGCATAAATAAAATGCAGTTTCTCGATTCAGCCAAAATCTGGATTCATAGTTTTTGGCAACTAGACCTGTCTGTAACCGTGCTAGTAAGATGGCTGCAGTCAGTAACGCTTGGCAGGAAGATGAGAATAAGTTAAAATCTGCATTGGCCATCGTCAGAAAGCAGTTGCCGCCGTTTCGTAGTCGTCAGCCGGCCTGTGACTATGACGAAGCCGATAGCTACCTGGCTGTGGAGTGGGTTCTCGTTTCTTCTGATCCCGGCTTGTCCAGCCGTACGCGAAGCTGCCCGGTTCAGCGTGCTGCTGTCCCCGTGTGAGCACCGCCATTCTTCGACGTTGATCATCACTCTGAACGGGTTGCGTCAGAGATAAGCTGACGTAGCTGCGATCACCCAGCTGGTGATGAAAGTCCGATTCTGTCGCGTGCTGACTGCTGGAGCTCGGGTATATTTCTCTGTTTGCAGCTTTAAGATTGGTTGACTGCCTCTCGGACCTTGATGTCGCACCTTTTTGCTTTTCGAAACCGCTGTCGGTCGCATCTGCTGAATGTACGTCTTTCGACGAATATAGTTTTCCAGACTTTGGCGGCAAAAGGGCATTGTGCCTCCAGGATTTTTGAGGGGGCGGCGGTTTCGATTTCTTGCGCGTTGGCGGACTGGTGGTGGACTTTGTGACGTGATGCGAGTCGAGGCTTGAAATGTTCTGTAGCTGTTGGTTGCTAGGTGGTACGGGGTACGGCAGTGGTGGTGGTGGGAATTCTTGTTCGATCTCTGTCAAAACACGGTCAAAGTGATCCAAACTTTCTGGCAATTGATCGTCGTCAAGTCCGCGTGTCGGGCCTTCGTCATTTGCTGGTTCTGCGTTAGGCAAACTGATGATCTTCGACGTTGGAAAGACTGCGTCCTTACGCGATGTTACGGACTGATCAGTGACGCGTCTGATGGTAACTGGGCGAGAGGAGAAGTCGTTACCCGAGGATGTCGCTTGATTTCCACTAGAGCTAAGAGGCGGTGAGATGTACTGTGAATAACACGACACGTAACGTTTATCAGTGGAACGCGGCTGTGGCCTAGCCGAGTTGAAATCGTCAGAAGCTTCGTCGTCGTCGACCACTTCTAAACGGAGCTCTGGAGCGTCGGAAGACCATGTCCGCTGGCGTTTGTTTGCGTGTAATGACGTAACCGCTAGTGCGGAGTTTTCATTGTTAATCAGTGGTCTGCGATGTGAATCGTCGAACAGACTGCCGTAATTGTCTCGTTTGGAAATGTAGTACTGGTGTCTTCGATTTATTTCCGGTTCACTGTGCGTCTTCATTTTCGCGCGAACTAGATTCGAAGACGGCGAGGTCATCCCATGCATCGGTGAGTTGTAATGACTTTCGAGAAATATGGGAATGCGTACGTTTCTGTCGCGCTGTCTGTCATTTCGGCTTGTGCCATGATCGGCGGGATGAGATTCGTAGTTGTCCTCCGAGTTGTTTCCGTCGGAAGCGTCATAGTTGTATTGTGAATTGCGCGCACTTTCTTCAATCTCGATTCTCTTTGAGTGATCATCCGTGTTCTCAATATCCTTGGTCTGCGTGATTTTCTGTTGCTTTCGTTCGACGAATGCTTCAAATCTGTCCGGTATCCACCACGGTTCAATTCTGCCTTCGTCAGTCGAGCCCGTGACGGACTTCGCAGTTCCTCTCGTTCGCTGCAGACTGAATTCCAAATCCTCGCGTATCGTCATCTCAATTCGACGTTCCTTTTCCTCGATAACAGTCGTCTCAAGCATCTCTTCTTCCGGTTCTTCTTGAGGCTGTTCCTGGCGAGCATGAGTGACCAAGGACCTGGCTGTCGGAGCAGTGGGAGTCTCCGGTTCGTGCGTTGATACTTGACGTCTGTCCGCGAAGACGTCGCCAACCATTTCCGTTTCCGTAGTCTCAGTAATGCTCGGCTTTACGATCACCGTCTCTTCAGTTACGCGCGAAGGAGTCAGCTTTCGCGGTTTCGACGGTTTTGGCTTGGGCGACGCCAGTTTGTCGATGTCTCGTTGCGAGGTAACGTAATGTCTTGTCTCGCGGTGTACCGGAAGAGGAGTCGTGGTTTGCGTTTGTTTGTTCCCCTTCGTGATGCGCTGCTCCTCTTCGTCGAATGTAATCGTGCGCGTCATCGTCTCCATCTCTGCCGATCTGCCTTGGCCGCTGTCTCTGGGCGCTCTCCTGTTAAATAGATAAAGATTCAGCACCTGTCGGTTAGTCATGCTAACGTCCGGTCGCGACGAGTAGATCGGTGTCTGATCACGACTCAGGCTGGTCTCGCTGACCGGATGCTGTTGGTCAAGAGCGAAGAGGCTCTGTGTCCGCCGCATCGACGTCCGTGTAGTATGGTCGTCATTCAGATCGGCGACGATGATTGGTTCGTTGCTGAAGGCGGCGTACAGCGATGGCGTCCGTTCTCGACCTAGCTCGGCGCCTCCACCAGCGGTCGTCTGTCGCGCAGCATCGACTCGCGGCTGATAGGCAGCTGCTCTTTGCAGAAGGAAATTGTCGTCGACGGCGGAAGGCTGGAGTGTCGATCTGAATCCCCTCGCGGTGCCGACTGGAACGACGGCAGACAGTTGCCCGTCGCGACGGAATGTCGATGATGCCGTGATGTCGATAGTGGGCTGCGGTGATGTACTGAACTGGATCGGTGATGGCGCCGACTGGACGTCGAAACGACGAACCCGAATGGCCGACGTCTCCGTCGCCGGCGGACGGAGAGGATCACCGTGCAGGATTTTGGTAACCATTCCTTTCGTTAATGTCGGAACTCGACTGTGCGACGAACTGTACTGCAGGTTTCCCGTCTCGCTCTCGTCGGAGGTGTAGCCGCGATTGTAGAACTGCATCGAGCGTGGACTCCTGATTTCCACGGTTGTCGAGAAGTCAGAGTCATCGCCGCTAAAGTGCTGCCCTCGATGCTGTCTCTGTTCAGGCTGCATTGGTTCTGTTTCTGACGAATAGCCGCTGGCTCGCCGAGAGTTCAGGATGTGGGTGGCCATCCGTCGCTGGTAGCGTGACGTGGGTGATGACGTGTAGGTGGCCTGATAGCCGGATGTCGACACTGCTCCAGGAGGCATTCGACGCGCCGCCTGCGCTCTCCGACGTGCCGTGAAGTCGACGCGGTTGGTCAGACGTCCGTCGGCGCTGGCCGGTCTACGCAGATCAAGATCCTCCTCGAAGTCTTCGTTCTCTTGTTCGAATCTCAAATAGGAAACTGCCTTCTTCCTAGCGCCGTCTCTTGACCTAGTCTCGTTGATCGATCGACCGTGTTTCCTGTTCTCCGTCGACGTCGTATCGTAAGCAGAGTCCGTTCGCCTGTCCGCGGTAGTCGTCGTCCGGACTTGTCTATCAAGCGACCTCGTCTCACCGGTCTTCATTCCGTTGGTGGTCTTTCGGCGTCTTTTCTTGCCGTAGTACGCCTCGATCGCCTGCTCCATTGCGTCTTCGACGATCATGTCAGCTGTTTCTTCCATCCCCTCCAGCCCGCCTCGCGGCTTCGATCGCCTGTCGCCGTCGACCGTTTTCGACCGCTTCGACACCCGGCTGTATTCGATGTCGGCGGGTAGACCGGCCGTACGGTACGCCATCTCCGCGGCAGCGGCGTTCCTCTCACGGCGGCTTAGCGATCGCGTTGAGTACGATTGCTCCTCTGTGCCGGAAAGCTGTTCCCCAGTTGCAGAGCGACGCTCTTCCGTGCCGTGACTTTGCACTTGTGTCTGGGAGCGCTGCTCCGTCATGTCGGAACGCTGTTCCGTTTTTCTCGAGCGCCTTTCATCGGACCTGTCGGCAATAGCGTACCTCCGCTGCTCTACGTCGTCGTCGATCATAAATTCCGGTGACGACGAACGAGTCATCGAGTCGTCGGCGTACGTGTACTGAGCGACGCCTTGATGGCCGTTGCTGGTCACAGATCTGCTAGTTGTCCTCTGAGTACGCTCCGTCGTCAACTTTTCCAATTTGCTGATGTTGTTCGCTCCGCGAACGTCGAAGTCGTCGTCGCGCAGGCGCTCTGGTCGGCTTGGGCTGACGGGCTCCATCTTGCACGCGGCCTCTTTGACCAGAGAACCAAGTAGTATGAAACCGGATGCGTCAGCGATGCAACGTGATGAAGTCGAACGTGGTACGATGCAACCTGCAAGACAAGACAACCTAATCACAAGACATCAAACAAGAAGCTTAGCTGATGCTGACTAACCGCGCGACGCGTTTAGACGTCAGTCAAGGTCTCCAAACATAGTACCATTCGATGTGTTAGGTATGGTTTCCTATTAGTGTGCTATAGTAACTTTGTCCCTAAGATATTGAGATATTCGTTCCATAGTAGCCTAACCATGGGCCTATATCATACAGTTTCCGAGATAAACGGTGATTTCAGTCGAAATTGCAATATTTCCCACTCGCGTGTATTTTGCGCCCCCGCTGACGGGGGTTCCCGTTGGAGTTGGGTATCGGCGCTCGGAGACAAAAAAACTAGAATGATAGGCTAGGGGTGTCAGACGGTCAGAAAGTTTTAAGATAGGTTTAGCTGTTCGGACGCAATACCGGCGTGTGACAGACGGACGGACGGACGGACACCGCACGACGGCAAAGACCGCGCTATGCAGAGCGTCGCGCGGGTAAAAAGTTAAAAACAAAACTAGCGTCACACGCATTAATTAATTGTTCTGAAAATGTTATGTTTGCCTGCGTGATATTGACTTCGAAAATGTTCCAGAGTATCTGCATAGGGGGCCTAGGTATTTTTTACCTATTCCAAGGAGCCTTGGAGGTTATGTTTTTGCCTTTATCTGTTTATTCGTCAGCAGGAGAAAACTGTCGACGAACCTTGATGAAATTTTTTGAGGGGCGGAATGTGTAATTAGCAACAAGCGACTAGATTTTGGTCGTGAAATGGATCACGTTGTGGACCCAGGAATCTTTCAAAAGGAATTTTACCACGGCGGGAAAGGGCAATCGTATATGAATTTTGCTGACTAATTTTAACAAATTGTCGACAAATTCTTACTAATTTCTGAGGGTGAGTGATGTCTCACTAGCAGCAAACCATTCGATCACGATACGCATCCCGGAATTTTCAACCGAATTTCTTATCACTGCGGGATGGCGTAATTGCAAGAATGTTGCGAGATCAGCTGCCTTTGCCAAGGATTGCGGTCTCCAAGTTATTCAAGTTATTCTTCTGTACTTTTACTTTCATGCTGTATGCTATCATTCGTTGTAAATAATGCAATGTAACTTCATTGCAGATACTAAATAAGCATTGAAGTCAAATTTATGCTGACGCGCCATGTCAGATATTATATAAGTTACAGCACATGAAAACCCGAAACAACCGAACTTGCAAACTGTGACTTTCCACAACATTTATTAACTAAAATATTTAGGCTTAACTTAATTTTCAATGGTAGGAAAATGGGCTCTTTTTGATCAAATTGTTATTGTTATTGCTGCTGTTGTTGTTGTTAATACAGTAGTAGGCTACCACGATATCACTTTGTTACGTATTCGTGTTTGCTTGTTTTCCGGGCCCAAACTTACAAACAGATATAAGCTGCCAGCAGTAACGTATTCAACCGAAACTATATTTTAATGAAGTAGAATAAATAAATAGATATAAAATTCCTTGCCTCGTGCGGCCTGCGGAAGGCGAGATGATCAACAGTGGATATTTAGATGTACGCAAGTTGACATATCGCAGATATGCTGGCGCGGACACTGGCATGTCGTCACGCCTACGATGCGTGGCTGTCGACTGAATCTCGCTGCCAACGGCGACGTGTGTGGTCCGCGCGCTCGACGACGCATCTGTTAAATTAACCAGCCCACCCACCACGTGCCTGAGCAGACACCGCTGCCAATGTGACTGATGGCGACGAGAAACCGTTAGCCAATGTGCCTCGAGTCAAGTGCGCTATGAGTGACACTGCCGACACAGTACGGCGTCGCAATTACCTATGCCGAGAAGGTTTACGTTTTTTGGTTTGTCTGTTAGCAGAATAACTCAAAAAGCTGTCGACCAATTTTGATGAAACTTTTTGGAGAGGAGGGATGTGTGATTAGCAACAGACGATTAGATATCGGTGTGGATCCAGGAATTTCTAACCGTTGCGGATAGGGGCAGTTGTAGGCTTACGAATTTTGCTGATAACTAAAGTTGTTGACAACTTTTAGTTATGTTCTAATGGATTTGACAGCTGTTAAACACAGATTTGAATGAGAAAAACCACCCCCGTAAGTCTATTGTACCTGTCATCAGAGTGGTCCAAAAGCCATCTTCAAAAACTTCTCACACATTTCCATCAACTGTTGTTATGACTTAGCGATGAAATCCTAACGTCACAAGAAACTCAGCTATCGCTGACAAACCGCGCGACGCATTTGTACAACTGCAATGACGTGGCTGAACTCCTAAAACACGCCCCTCCCCAGTGTGTTACCATGCCGAATTTGGTCCTTCTGTGATAAAGGGATATCAGGGGTATACAGGAGAACCCCCAAAATTGGGAGCCCTGGAACTTCGCTCTCTTGGGATGGGAAGCGTGGCTGACCCCAAGATGCACGCCCCTCCCCATATGTGTTACCACGTCAAATTTGGTAGTTCAACGTCAAAGAGTGTATGCATACATAGAAGGGAACACCAAGAATTGGGGAGCGCTTGGGCCCTGACCCCTTGAGGTAGGGGCATCGCTGACCCCCTAGAAATACACCCTTCCCCACATGTACTATGCTGCCGATTTGGTCGTTCTAGGTCACTAGGTCAAACGGTACGAGCGTTATTACAGAGATCAGCGTGAAAAATTTGATCCTCATGTCCCGCCTTTCCAGGTCACTCAAGGTCAACGGAGCTGACACGTATCGATCCACCAACCATGACTTCCTATAAACATCCCATAGCAACCGTGGGCCTATCTTGTACCGTTTCCGAGATAAACGGTGATTTCAGTCGAAAATTGCAAATTTTCCCACCTCCCGTTTACTTTGCATCCCCGTTGAAGGGGTTCCCCTTGGAATTGGATATCGGTGCTAGGGATCGATAAACTAGAATGATGGGGCTACCGTGCCGAGAAAGAAGTTTGACGATATCTTCAGCCGTCTGGATACAATGTACGAACGTGACAGACATACAGACACCGGATGAGCACAGACCGCGTTATGCATAGCGTCGCGCGGTAATAACACCTGAAACGCATCTTCATGCACACTACATTGCAACATTGTGAGAAAAAATATTTGCGACAAAATTGTGCACCTTCACGTTGCTGTCTGCAAAGTATGACATCTTGACATACAAAATCAGTTACTTTGTTGTCTGGAATAAAGTTGTGGCAAAAACACATGACATGTGCTTAGCAGACAGATGTAATTGCTTTTGTCCTAGACTTTTTGAGTTTTTGCTGGCAGCTACATGAAATTGCACCCTATTTATTGTTTATGTTCACATGCGCGCAGTAGCTGTTCTACACTTACGATTGCTGATAATCAGTTTTGTCCTTGTGAGTCAGTCCTTAATTCCTTATGTGATCAATTAACAAAGTGCTACATCCAATAATGCGGCCTCATCGTGCAAGCCTGCAAGATAAATCAACTATTAGAAACGTCGTGTTCTTCAATGCGAAGGCTACATTGAACTTCTACGGCTATCACTGTACTTTGAACAAGCTATATAGGCGGGCGGCCGCCACGATATGCCCCGCCCCTCTCCTCCCCCGTGGGCGCCGAAGCGCCTTGCCCCGCCGAGCAGATGGCAACGCAGCAGCAGTTTTCCACGGCTAACACGTTCCCACGCCCACCGCTGCAGCCGCCTGACTCGCCAACACGGCGGTGAGCAAAGCGGCCTGGTGACCTTGACCTTTAAACTTTTGACCTTGAAAGTGGTGTCCGAGTGACGTGTGACGTGGGCTATCTCTGTGCCAATTTTGGTCTTCCTAGGCCTCTCTGTTCTCGACTTGGGCCCGATGTACGCGACAGACAGACAGACGTCAGACAGCATAATCACTTTATGCCCCGCCTATTAAGGGCGGGCATAATAACAGCTTTACGTTATGCTTGTCGAATTGTCACTTGTTACAGCTGCAGTTGTAGTTCCAGTCCTTATTAACATCACTGCATTATGACGCGTCTATATTTCAATGTGCGTTTGGCGTGGTCGTCCGCTATTAACGGCGTATTTGTAATGCAGTTTGGCATCTGTCGTTGTCCCGGCGGCGATTGTTTCATCTCAATGCAGGAATCTGTTGGAACGAGCGAATGTAGGCGCCCGTGTGCAGTACTTGCGTTGAACTGTTCCAACATTCCAGCACAATGCTGTCATTAGGCTATGTACCGCCTGCAGCCAGTAACACTGCCTCCACACCGCTGTTTGGCACGGTTCAAACTCCCGATATGTTTTGAGTAGTTTTGAAACTATCACCGATTTGAAGTCGACACGGCCATCATTAATACGTTTTTGTGCTAAGGCTGCTATAGGCAGCGTAACATTATGACCTCACTGACCAGCCCGGTCCTCGAGTTAAAGACATTCAAGGCATGCATATCGCAAGTTGCGCGATTAATCCTTGCGCTAACAATTAATCATGCTATTATTCTCGACATCGAAGAGGATTAGAAAACGCCTTACCGTCTCTCTCTCTCTCTCTCTCTCTCTCTCTCTGTGTGTGTGTGTGTGTGTGGGTGTGTCAGCAAATAAGATTATTCCAAGACTATTGGACGGATTTTGAGCAAATTTTCAGGTCGATGGGATACGGAACAAGGACCAAGTGGTTAGATTTCAGCAGCCATACCGACGAATAGCGTCCCATGGTGTGACAAAATTAGACTTCCTACGTAGGCCGCACGCGTACTCTGACGGAAAGCGACCAAATTTGGCACAGTAAGCCGTCACATACACAAAGGTGTGGGGTCACTCTGCCGCACCACGCATCCGGATCAGCGTGTTGGCTTTTTGTCGATATCGAAGATATGCGCTGTACGGAGTGTCCGCCTAATTGTCTGATAGTTACCTTCTGGTTTCTAGTTACGTCCGCCAAGTAGGTTGTGTCTATTTGCCAGCACGTTAACTCTAAGCTGTCGACGAATTTTGATGAAAATTTTGGATGGGCGGGGTTGTGACAGCAAACAATTACAGTTCTGGACCACGATGCGGATCGAGAAATTTTAAAAGTAATTTTTACCATTGCGGGGCAGGGTCAATTGTACGAATTTTGCTGATAACTCGATAAATTTTCTGGAAAGGTGGAATTTAGTAACTATGGTGTAGATCAGATCATGATCCCGATCCAAAAATGTTATTAACCCTTTGCAGTCTCTAAAAAATTTTGCGCCCAGCCTATTAGGTCTGTATTACTTCTCAAACTTTGCTCGTAGAACAAGAACAAGGTTTGATTTCTATGTTTACATGTAGAAAC
>Ga0049107_10000418_pt1 | contig 12594 bp, 8 predicted proteins | sample WorMetilPIANOSA1_FD_61187 | JGI IMG/M metagenome (GOLD analysis project Ga0049107, IMG submission 61187) | Marine gutless worms symbiont microbial communities from Max Planck institute for Marine Microbiology, Germany - Olavius ilvae PIANOSA.1 | ecosystem: Host-associated > Annelida > Digestive...
AGAGAGAGAGAGAGAGAGAGAGAGAGAGAGAGAGAGAGAGAGAGAACATTATTCGTGTAATTCCGTCAAACACCTGTGCGACGAGAAACGTTCATTAAAAGAAGCGCGCTTTCTCTACCAAGGCAGTACATCAATTACTCCAGTGTGGCTGTGTATATACTGACGAAGCCGAGGAAGCAGACGCTGTCGATGCAGGTGCCGCAGCAGCCGAGGAAACTCATAACGACGAAGACGAGACCGAGGACGACCAGCGCGACGGGCACCTGCTCGATGACGACTATAGGCCGAGTCTGGTTGTCGACGAACAGCGGCCACAGCGGCAGCGTCTCGCGGCGCACGTGCAGCCAGATGGCGCACGCGATCAACATCCAACCGCCGATCTGACAGCAACGACACAGCGATTTAGTTCGTTAACGTAAACGTGCATGTCAATGTAGCCTTATGCGGTGCATAAACGCTCGGCCACTAATGCGCCGTATGTCCGAGCAGTACCAGTGATCGAATTACAGCATAAGTAAGGCCCTAAAATATGGCAAGCGATAGCGAGCCTAGAAAAATTTTTGAGGCCCCACGGCCCCTCCAAAAGTCACATTTCGGGGATCTAAATGTTTTTCTACCGCAATTTCAGTACAAAAAACACTTGCAAATTGCAATAAAGCATCTATAGATAATGGGTGATCATCTTGCAATTTCAGGGGGCCTTTTACAGGCCCCCTTGAACCCTCTCAAAACAGATGTTTCGCGGGGGCTGCCAGGTCTTTCAGGTGGGCCAGGCCCCCTTGGGCCCCACCGTAATTCGACCACTGAGCAGTACTCATCAAACGGAACGTTTTGAATCAGACCACCCACAGAAAATAGAAAATAGTATAAAAAACGAAATGAATAAATAGAAAGAAAATAAAATCAGTATACACCGAAACACATATCAATAAAATGAATAAAAAGAGAATGAATAAAAATGAAAGAAAACATAAACTAACATGCAGCAGAACACATCAAAACATCACGATTATCAATCAATCAACTGATTTTCTATAGCGCCTCCTACAAGACATGGACGGCAGCGCTTAAAAATGTAGACATATCAATGCAAATAGAGTGCCGAACAGTAACAAAAGCATGTTAAAAATGAACGACATCAAACACGTAACATCAATGAAACATCGCGCTCGAAAATGTCCTAGGGTTTGCTATAGACAATGTCGGATGAGTCAGCTAACGAAACGCCGTAGGCTCGGGAGAAGAGCTCGGCTTTTTAGTGACGTTTAAACGTGGAGGCTACAGCAATGCCTCTAAGCTCCCGAGAAAGACTGTTCCAGTCGTCGGGTCCAGACACCGAGAACGAACGCTGACCAAAACCAGAAAGTACACGTGCAGTATTGTAGTCTCCATTTTTCGCTGATCGTAAATGAGCACGGCCCGGGAGATGTGTGACTGGGATAATAATGTTGGATATGTACAGTGGAGACCTTGAAACACAGAATGTATCATGGTTCACAGTTTGTAAACAGGTTATACCGACAGTGGCGGCATATAGCAAAAATACAGAAATAACAAATACTTCCATTCACATATTTCAATATTTTATCAACAACTGCAGTTTGCGTCAGTATTTAAACTCTATTTAATTACCCAACTGCTTATACTAGCATTTAAATACCTTCCTAGTATATTTATATACTTGTCCCTTGAACGTGACATCCGACCGAAAATCGCTTGATTCAGCTGTATTCGTCACAAGGTCAAAAAGACATTTATTACGTCTTTCTGCAGCTCACATGCAATTAGGCCTAAAAACAAACTGAACACTACTCAATCCTTGTAAAAAGTACACACGGCGTTTGAAAAAATGGAAAGATAGTCTGTGCAAATTAAAGAAAAACTCGGAAAGTTCATAAGGGTGACCGCAGTCTCTTGCGTGTAAGTTTGCACTTTCGGAGTGAGGCAGACGATCAGCACCGAATATCACATCGTGTATAATCAAATCGCTTCAGACGTCCAAAGAAACAAAACCATCTTGTGATCGTTGCTATTGTTGTTGTTAGGGTCACCGAATTTGGTTTGGTGAACTCGAGGCACCTAGATGTGGCTGTGACTTTGGGTCGCACGGACAGAAAACGTGGTGGTTACCGGTTTGCGCTCTTTTGAGTACCAGTTTATTTAGCTGAGTTGAGCGAAAGACGAAGTCAAGACCATACAGCAGCAGCGGCGGCGGCGGCGGCAAGATGACGACGGCGACAGAAGATTGTATTATACGGTCGACGCACGTTGACGGGCCGCCGCCCCGGGGCCACGGCACGGCGGGGTCGTGACCGCCGTGACCGCGACGTTTGACTTCTCGCCGGCGCAGCAACTCGTCCAGTCCGTCTAGATGGCCGCCGGCCGCCGGCCTGCCTTGCCACGTGGGTGGCATCTCCGCGGTGGCCTCCTCCCCTCCCCTCGCTCTCCCGCCGGACAGTGCGTGTTCGGCAACGATCCGCCACGCACGCAACCGACGATCGTGTGTGCAGGGGTCTGACTGACGAATGCGTTGTCACGAGCACCGTCCGCGTTTGATGTTGCAACATAAAAGGAGAATTCGCGATTGTGTGACTTCAGGATTTCGTGTTATTCTGTTTCCTTTCTTCATCTGAAATAATATCGCGCACATTTAATAAAGGATAAAGGAAGTGTAGCGTTTAGTGCGGGTTGCGGGTCGAGAGTATAGGGATGGAGTACGTAAGATCAAATTCTTAAGACCAAGACCAAAGTAACAAGACCAAGACCACCGGAAGTAAACAAAGGCATTTGGTGGATTAAACTTTTAAGTAAGTGAACGCCAGCCACTAGTGATTCTCCACAGTAGTGATGTTCCAGGCACAGAACAGAGAAACTATAAATAGTACTTTGAAAAGTTGCAGTCTACTTCAAACAAACAAACAAACAAACAAACAAACAAAAAATCACATTTATTTGTTTCAGTAGCTTGTACAGCTAGATCACACAGTGTATATCCATAAAATAAATACAATGAAAACAATAAGTGATACTATAAAATAACAATGAATGAGTGGATTTTTAAGTAACTGGGTAAGAGGGTGAGAGTATGTTTTACTGGTAATTTAACAGAGCGTGGTGTATAAAGGAAGTGTAGCGTTTAGTGCGGGTTGCGGGGCGAGAGTATAGGGATGGAGTACGTAATCTGGAGGCGATGATGGATCATTCAAGATCATTATGACGATGAGCGTGACAAGGCCATGTTTCACAACACGTACCTGCAAGACCAAGACCAAGACCGATTTTTTTTGGTCTCAGACCGGTCTTGTCCTAAGATCGACGTTGGCAGACCACATCAATGGAATTTACTGCTATCGGGAGTAGAAGTTTTAGTTGTTCTAACTTCAGTGATTGACGTTTTCGTATTGGGTGGGCCCAATAGTCCGTTAGCGTGGGCTATGGGCAGCCGTCAGCTTGCGCCGCGGTACTACAGCCTGTGTCAATCAGCTGCCGCTTCCGAGGTTGTAAAGCGCCGCTGTCCAATATTGTAAGTGGCGCTATATCAAGTGAGTTACCTTTTTAAACGGTGTTAAAGTCGGGGAACAAATAGTACGATTAGGCAGAGAAGTCAACTTTTGGCATGTCACGGAATTTAACGTAAAGCCTCGTTGTGTTTTTCCAGTGTACATACATAAATATAACTGAGCCGTAGGTGATGAGCGATAATGGACGTGGCGACAACGAAGCCTGCCACCGAGTGGAACCGTACCAGAGCTAAGGCAGTCGATATCCGCTACTACACAATGCGTTACGCCGAAGTCGGGCATTAACACGTCTGCGCGATTCCTTCATTATTCTGTCTTCGACAACGTCGACATTTTCACTCGACGCGCCTACTTGCGAACCGTTTGGACCTGCCCAGCTGGCGTCGTCGTCGTCGACGGTGCCTTTAAAAGCCGCCGATGCGTGACCGAACGTCGAAACATCGACTCGAGGCAACACTTGCAACGCTGCATCGCATCGATTGGCTGACGGGAAACACTGCGGAGTCCCGGCCGACGTGTAGTGTTTTGGTGACGGGCGCCGGCGCCGCGCCGTATCTCGCAGATGCAACCCGGCAGCGCGTCATTGTTTGCCGTCCCGGTTGTCAATACACGCCAGAAGCGCGCGACGACATGCCAATTGGCTGCTGAAGGCGGTCGATTACAAAACGGACGTAAAAATACGCGCGCGCGCGCGTACACACAGCACCACACACACACACACACACACAGAGAGAGAGAGAGAGAGAGAGAGAGAGACTCTTTCTTATGCTTCCCGTAATTTCACAGCCAGCGGAGAACTTCCGCCTTTTTTTTCTCTCTCTTTTTTTCAGCGCAAAATAGTGACCTGTTTTGTAACTTTTTGCGTTTGGAGAACGGGATTATTTAGGTTCCCAGCATAGTTTACACAGAACTTAGCAGAACAGCACAGGATCTCGCCAAACTTGAGAAGACGACTGTATTGTTACTGAGACGGCGGTGCCATGACTGAAACTAAAATATTCCGACGGCAAGTTTGGCGTTTATCGTGGGAAAACGGCATCGGAATAACGAGACTATACTCGGTCACTCAAACGGACAGTACAGTACGTGTCGGCTCAACCGAGGAAATTAACGATGCCACCCGCTGACTGATATCAACAGCAGAAAAAGAACAGAATCTTGGTCGAGTATAGTCAACGCTAGCCAAAAAGCCATGACTATTGAATTTCTACTTTTCTACCAGTCGACCTGTGTAGGCAGTTTATCCGCGTAGTAATAGATTGTCTTATTGTGATTTCTGGCAAATAATAAATAAATAAATAAATAGTAACAGAGGCGATTATATACCTACGTCGCTGTTTATTCGAGAATGGAGATCAAACAACTTTACATATACATATAATAAGGCAAGCGTAGTTTCCAGTAAGTAGATAAAGAATCTCAATCTTAGTTCAGAACTAATGACTACAGCACAGCTGAGGGTTGATCGTGAACCCCAAGGCACTTTGTCAGGCATTTTGCCGGGAGGTTTACAAATAACTGGGGTTGAACATCCACAAACCCAACCCCGACCCCTGTGTACCCTCAAGCTACACGTGCGCGGAAGAACTTGCCACTGGCGAAATGAAACAGACTTTTGCGGTCTGTGGACAAGACCGACACGAAGGACCGGGGGGATGTCAACGTGTTCGTCATGTTGGATGGCGGCGGAGCGCAGCAAGCGAAAGATTTCAGCAGCTGTGTGTGTAATTCGACTCGCTAATGCCGCGGTTACAACGACGATTCGACTTCACGTTTCGACTGCAGCTGGAGACCGCGCTACGACTATTCGACGACCCACGTCCAAAGTCCGTTGCGCAGGCAATGGGCTTGCGCCGCGGTACTATAGCCAATGCCAGTCAGCTGCCACTTCCAAGGTTGTAAAGCGCTACTGCGCACCGGTAAGCGGCGCTATTATTTATTTATTTATTTATTACGCCAAAAGGCAGCCACGTATGCAAAACATACACAGAAAAACTACAAATACAAATAATAAATATATCAATATATCAAGTACCATGCCTTTTGCCTTTTTTACGTTACGACCGGGCTGCTCCACTGCGGTCCAAATAAAAACTGTTTAACCTGTCTGACTGCGGCTAACGGGTTACATCGCTGTGACCTTAATGACCTTCGATAAGCTGTCGCATGGCCGTCGAACGGGCGTACAGTAGAAGTCTGTCGAATCGTAATTATAACCACCGCGTAAGGTCATTAAGGTCACAGTGACGTAGCACACCAATTCCAGTTTATACGCTAGTGACAGTCACACGCTGACCTACTTATTATGCCCCCGCCCCTAATAAGCGGGGCCATTAAGCGATGACGCTGTCTGACGTCTGTCTGTCTGTCTGTCGCGTACATCGGGCCTAAGTCGAGAACAGAGAGGCCTAGGCACAGAGGTAGGCCACGTCACACGTGACTCGGCACCACTTTCAAGGTCAAAAGGACAAAGGTCAAGGTCACCAGGCCGCTTTACTCACCGCGGCGTTAACGCGTCAGGCAGCTGCAGCGGTGAGCGTGGGAACGTATTGGCCGTGGGAACCTACTGCTACGTTGCGATCTGTACTCTGCAGGCGCGGTCGGCTCGGCGGCGCGAGGCGCTTCGGCGCCCATAGAGGGAGGAGAGGAGCGGGGGCATATTGTGGCGGCCGCCCGCCTATACCTTGTTTATTTACGCTTCAGTGCAGCAGCCCACACACACGGTCGTTTAGCTGTAGTTCGTCGAAAGGTTGTAGCGCGGTCGAATTGCCGTCGAATGGGAGTAGAACGGCGATCGAATCGCAGTTGTAACCGACGTCTGAGTCTGGTCGACCGTGCACTGTAGCTGCACTTCGTTAGTTTCGTTGTTCATCCGGTCCTCTTTGTCATTACGCGGCGGGCGGGCGGGCGCGCAAGACGATCCATCAATTCCACACCGCAATTATCAACATCCGCACCGAGCGGGCGCGTTTCAATTTAGTATCGATCGCGCGCGCGAATGAATGTGCTGCGCAGTTATGTCGTGTCAATATCACAAGATGGTGCCTGTCTCTCTCGACCTACGTCCGCCCACCTTCCTCCTTACCAACCTGCCTACCTACCTGTGCGTCTTGTGATACATCTCGCACACGTAAACGATGTAAGTACTACAGCCGCTGCCGCTGTCGCCACTACCATCCTGTGTCTCAAAAACGCGCCAACTTCGACAAGCTGTAGATGATTGATTGATTGATTTGATTGATTGATCTTTATTCGTACAAGTATCAAACGTACATGTACACAGTACAAATTGCAAAAGACAATCACAAATAAAGTATAAAAACTACACATAGCTAAAAACTACACAAAACTAAAAAGACACCGCGGTATAAATGATTTCTTATGCGACAACCACAGACGAATTTTCATACTTTTTGGCACAAACAGCATCAAAAATGACGTGCGTATTCAACTTTCCTTGCTCCTTCACTTTTCTTTATTTGCTTTTAAATAGCAGCGAACGGATATGACGCAAAGCGTTAACAGGTTTTCCGCGGTAGACTGTTGGTGGCCCTGAAAAGAGCCGGTTGTGTAGGGTGGTGGCTCTGAAAAAAAGACGTTTTAGTTTAGCAGATGTTCTAAGTGATTTCCTTTCGCTTTCCCACATGTATGTAACCGCTTTCTCAATTGATCAACAGCTTCGTCGATGGCGTTTTGTGACACGCTTGCCCGCGTGTCAATGAGGCGTTGCTTCAAGTCGCTGGTGTCGCGGACGGCTGTCTTGTACACGTGTTCCTGCATCAATCCCCAAACTCGGTAGACAACCGGGTTTAGGTGTCATATCCTTTCAGTTCTTACGAACTTCTGAGCAGAACTTTGTCCTCCTTTCTGAACACCATTTTTTTACAAACAGTCAGTGACAGTGTGGTGATATGATATGATATGATATGATATGATATGATATGATCGTCTTTTTGTTTTTACTGTTGTAAATCTCTGTATAGCAGCTGTAATGATAAGGCTACCGTTAGTGCTCGTATGAGCCTGATATGTCTTGCTCACAGACTGTATCATTGTACTGTCTCCAGTGTATTTGTTTTGACATTATTTGAGCAAATAAAATGATGATGATGATAATGATGATGATGATGATTGAGCACTGTGCACTCGCAGTGATCGTATACACTGTTAGTACGGCTTTTCGAGAACATAGCGTACAGCTGATGCCCAAATTTACCTACCGGTCCGCTCTACCTAATCTTTCACACGGACACGTCATTCGCGTCACTTCGGTCGCTGCTATTTATTTCGAGGTATGCGCTTTGTGTCGTTCCAGTTTAAATTTGTGAACTGCGCACTGCGATCGTTATTGATTTCCAGCAGCTACTGATCAGTATCGGAAGCAGCAGCAGCAGCGGCGACGGCGGCAGCAGCGGCAGAGTCGCGTAACACGAGATAGGCCTATGCGTATCTCTGTCATCTCCTTAGCGTCGCGATTGAACGCACATTCGCGCGTGTGATGTATGCGGATTCACGGTGTCCAATAGGTCGTCGATCGATCCGACTTATGCGTGGAAAAAAACTTATCGATCTCGTACCACCACGGACAGAACTATTCGTAAAATGAACCGACTGTTCTGATATATAGATAATGTGTATATGCACATTACATTAATTTTTTTTAGAATGGAGAACTTTAAAGATCCACTACGGCGAGAGAAATACAAGCACAGACTACAAAATATTGTCCGAGTAAGAGAGTCGAAATAGATGTGGTTTCAGTTTTCGACGAAGGACTGCCAATGACGGAGCAGATATAATGTCATCAGGAAGGCTGTTCCAGATGCTCAGATCAGCAGATGAAAATGATCGATCGCCAACAGTGACGAGGCGTGATGGGCGAACAACTATAGTTGACGACCGGAGACGACTTCTGCACGGCATTTCAGCAACACGACGCAGTAGTTCAGACAAGCCGTGGAGAGATCGCTAGACGTGAACGACAGTTTGAACTAAATGCACTGCACTCCGTAGCTCGTAGCCAGTGGAAGCTGGCGAGTGTGTATTGAGATTCACGTACCCCGTGAGTCAAAAAAGCAGGACAGGACACCCTACTCTTGCCCAAAACTTTGCCAAATATTGACTGATTCGCAAAATTCTCCCACCAGCGTACTCAGCAGTAAACGTGTAATGATGTGATCAGTAAAGATCTCAGCACACCTCATACGCGTCGCTACACTACCTTGTGAAAAAAGTAAGTAAGTAAAGTAAGTATCGTACATTTATATAGCGCATTATGTGAAACACCCCTAATGCGCTAAATGTCAAACGTAAAATTACGTGAAACGTAAATGTCAGGAAACTAGCAAAAACTAAAATTAATTTAAACGTTTTACTAATTTACGTCACGGTAAATATTCAAAATGTTCTCCTGTGGCTCGAAGGCAGGCATGAAGACGCCTGCGCCATTGGTCAATGGCGTCGTCAATAACGCTCTGTTCCATTCTAGCCCACACATCAATCAGACGCTGCTTCAAATGATTCACATCCTGCACTTATGTCTGGGACAGTCATTGCTGAAATATGCCCCAGATTTTATAGTTAATTGGACTGAGGTTGGAGCTGTTCAACGACAACATATCTAGAATTTTATAGGGGTTAGTATATGATCTCTTTATATTTTTGTACGTTCGGAGTGGAGGCAGCGAATGATGACTGTTTAAATAAACACAGCATGCAGAAAAGACCGCAACCCGAAGAGTCTGTCAAAACTGATATTGTAGTATCGCTAAGTAAAAAAACCAAATCACTGTATAGACATTAGAAGAAACGAACAGTCCTGTTTATAAGCTCATGACGGACAAGCTGCAGCCGGTGTTAGTTAACATGCTAATGAGATCAATTTCTGAACAATTGAAAGAAAGAAGTTTATTTATGCAACACTCAAGAATCACTCATTGCACGAAGGTTTCACAAGGTAGCGACGCGTTTACGGTGTGACATAACATAACATAACATAACATAAAATTGGTTTAATTAAAGCAATGACAAACTGCATTGCAACAACGATAAGAATAAACATGTATTGTTCGAGCAAAAGTCAATGTAACGGCAGTTCGCAGCTGTGATGGTAACGATGGGCTGATATTAAAAATACTAATAGGAGTCACGAAATAACTGTCTAATAATAAAATTCCGGTCATCAGTTTTAACAGAGAGAGAGATAGGTTGTGACGACGACTTCTGATGTTGTACTGGTGGCTTGTCTCGTCAGGCAGCAGTTGCTTCAGCACGCAGTTGAGCATTAAGGGATCCTTAAAATGATCAATTCGTTACACAATCACTGCTGAGTCTGCTGGCGAAAGAATTTTTGAAAATCGGTCAATATTTGGTGAAATTATGGGCAAGAGTGTTGAGTGTCCCGTTTTTTTTCTTTGACTCGCGGGGTAAGTACATTCCGATTTTCACGTACACGTCTGCTATATCGCACTGTCTGAGTGGGAATACGCCCGCGTCAGTCACGCACGCCAAGTTGCCTTCAGATGCAATCGGATGCACACGACGGAGATACCTGCATGTTACGCGCTGCTGCTGCTGCTGCGGCTCACTTCATCGCTGCGATAATTTGATGATGGTTCAGGTGAACGCAGGCGACACGTGCGCTGAGGCAGGAAATTACGAAAGCTCGGCGCGCCCGACGTGCGTGATACGGTAGAAATCTAATTAATAGACGTCTGGGCCGGCTGTCCATGCTGACGGACGCCCCGGCACGGCTAATACTCCAGAAGTATCCAGCTGCCTTTATTTCACCACCTAATAATAGATTCACGCCAGATTTAAATGAATCGGATTTTCTACAGTCCTGTGCTGATCGCCTCGACTAATCCGATAACGATTTTAGCACAAGATAATTTAGCTTGGGAGATGTGGCGCTGATTACTTTGTAGTTTACACGTGTTTTGGTGAAATATGTCAAGCACTACTGTCTTTATATTACTGTATATTGCTGTATATTGCTTTGTTTGTATGTTATTTCGAATTTTTGTTCTCATTGATTGCTAACATTTTGGTGAATAAAAGCTGTACATAAGGATATATATTCGGCTTATATACGGGCATTTTATTCAGCCGGTATATGGCCTAGTGCTTTCACGCAAAATATAAAAATGCAGTAAACTCGACTTTGCTATTTTGTATGTACAGGTATGTTACAATAGCATTAACACGAATATACACGGACTCGTCGGACTGGTATCACAGGCCTTCATCCCTTTTCTGTTCATAGGATTCACAGCAAGAACACTCAGATGGCGCAAACCTCTGCCAAAGCAGCGAGCATTTTGTCATGGTCACGGTCATGGCCGTGTACTTTATGGTAGAACTAATTCTCCCGTCGGTCTCTTAATGCTCAACTACAAACTGCAGTTCGCGAATTTGTACAATCGCTAAGTAAGTTTACGCACATCATCAGTATATGAATTCTGTGCAGCGTTCCTTTTCTCTGAATGCGAAGTTATGTATAGCGCGACATGGTGCTTGCTAGCAGTAGACTTCCTGAAATCTCTGTTCTGAACCCATAGATGTTGATTTCATCTCTTCCAAATAGGTTATATTTGCATCGGTATTCTTATGCCCCCACATAGCGGATGCATTATGCATTGATGGCCGTTGTGTGTCTGTCCGTCTGTCTGTCTGTCCCGAACCTGACCCTAAGTCGAGAATGGAAGGGTGTAGCTAGCTGAAAATTGGCAGGAAGGAAGCCTATGACACGGGTGACCCGTGACCCCATTTAGAGGTCAAAAGGTCAAAGGTCAAGGTCAACAGGCCGCTTAACGCCGTGACCGAAAGTCAGCCATATCGTCGGCACGATAAGGCCTACGAACTTCAAACTTGGTCTATGGATGGAGTAGGATGACCCGCATCATAGACCTGCGCGGTGACCTCAAAGGTCAAGGTCACCAGGCCGCTCTCGGTGGCGGTTCATGTCATCAGTTAAAGGGGCGCAGGGAAATTTGTGGCGACCGTACTAGAGGCCGCACAGTTTGTTTCGTTAGCGGGATTACGCAAAAACTACTTAATTGATTTCCACGCGGGAAAGGTGGCATATGCGTGGCCAGGAAAAACCATTACATTTCGGTGGTAATCGAATCACGTTACATTAATGTCAGGGGCGGTTCTAAGGGGGCCTGGCGCCGCCCCCGTTCAAAAGTCTGCCCCTTGTGCTCCCAAATGAAGTTCATCACGCTGATATTTAATCAGAAGCATATGTTATTGCATCACTAGGTGCAAGTTTGTCAGTAGTCAACTGTGCCCCCCATCTGCCTCCATGGCCCTCCATTGCCCCCCCCCCGTTCTGGCATTCCTAGAACCGACCCTGATGAAGTTTAAGATTACGGTTACGGTGACGATTGACGATCCACGTCATACCTGTTGAGACGGTAGATGGGCCCGAGTCATACATACTTCGCTACACTGGGTGTATTTTACCGGGCGTCAGTTTAACAGCAGTTAAAGAAGACCGTTTGGCCTTGGCAGGGGTATGCGCTCGACTGAGTGCCGTTGTAGTCACTGAATATTTGTGGCGTAATCTCTCTCACCGTGTCTGATATACACATCAGAAAATATGCCCGAACACTCTTAAGTGCAGAATGTAATGTAATGTAAAATAAATTTGTATAGCGCCCTAGGGTCTATCGCAAGCGAATCAGGAGCGTGGTGTTGTGATGACGCTGGAAAGTCAGCTGTCGTAACTGGCCGTGAACAGTTCAGTTTTTAGTCGACTTTTGAAGGTAAGGAAGGTTTCAGCTGAGCCAGTGTGAATGTTCAGAGAATTCCACACACACTAGGTGCCGCGACCGGAAAAGCACGAGAGGAGAACACAGTAGTGGCTGGTGGTTGCTGCAGCAGTAAGGTTGAAGTTGATCGTAGATTTCTTGTCGGCAGTTATTCGTGAAGACAATTGGAACGGTACGCTGGCTGTCCCGACCGTCTTGCTTTGTATGTGATGGTCGCCAGCTTAAACGTTATACGCTGTCTGATGGGCAGCCAGTGCAACTCACGTCGAGCTTCAGTGGCACCAGCCGAAAACGGCAGT
>Ga0049107_10000419_pt1 | contig 12590 bp, 5 predicted proteins | sample WorMetilPIANOSA1_FD_61187 | JGI IMG/M metagenome (GOLD analysis project Ga0049107, IMG submission 61187) | Marine gutless worms symbiont microbial communities from Max Planck institute for Marine Microbiology, Germany - Olavius ilvae PIANOSA.1 | ecosystem: Host-associated > Annelida > Digestive...
TAGACACCTCTGGTCGTGATCTTTTCCGCAAACTCTGTTCATCTGAGCATTCTCTGCATCATTTGCTACCGCCAGAGAGAAAGTATAGTAACTTGCGAAATCGTGGTCATCCCTATGAACGCCCGGAGTATTGTAGTAACCTGCATAAAAAGTCTTTTATTATTCAATCATTGTAATTGTACATTTGAATTTTTTAAACATTTGTGAGATGTCTTTTAACCGTGACTTTGCACATTGTTGACGTGCGTTTGACATGTCTAATAAATATTACTTACTTACTTACTTACTTAACTAGCTGTCGCTACGTTTGGGGGCCATGAGGTCCACGGTCAAGGTCTCAGGGTCATAGAGTGTCACAATAAGTTTTGGTCCATAAAGTTTGCAGAACGAGTGCAGTACAGTTCATTATTGCTCCACTGCTGCCCACTGCCCAGTTCTGTATGTCTAGCAAAGCTGTAATGACTTCGTCAGCGGTTCGTTAACGGCCGTTCGCATGTTTCCTCCGTCACTCACTGTTCACTCTGTGTTTCTACTCGTCTCGCCACTGTTTGCTTGACGTCGTCGCCGTGAAAATTACAAGTTACCGATTGTTCTAGGCAATTCGTCAGCCTCCTCACGTACTGCTGTTTACACGGACTTTATCTGTTCCTTGGAACGGCACGCAGTTGCATGCGACAGAGCAGAGGCGTGTGAAATTTTTCATTGTTAATCATCCCAAGGGTTTTCCATTCCATACACACCACCGTCAATGTAAACACGTTAGCATTAACGTAAACAATATAAATAAAATATGCATTACGCACCTTGTGAGCGTTTTAACTACTCTAGCATGGTTTGAAACAACGCTAATAATATTCGGAACAGATAACTGGATGTTCTTCAACGAATCATACTCCGATTGGAAACTACGTTAAAAAATTAGTGGTAAAACTACGAAAAATTTTCAGATGTTTAATGTCTGTGATATTAAACGACATTAGTGCAGCATGCGAGTTATCTTCACTCATGCATAGTGCAGTATAATGTTATGGGCTATGCGACCTGAAATATATAAATAATGCATAAAGGCAGACGTCAGCTGCTAATGCTGCTATCTTTCTGAGTTACGGCTGCTGCTGTGTTACGCAAAATTCAAGCCGGCTTAGCGATGTCGCATAAGAAGGTAAGTGAACCGACGTTATAAAAAGCCCTACTGCTAACGTCGGTACAATTTCCGAACAACATTCAAAGAAGAAAGGTCACGTATATTGGTCACATGATTAGATAAGATGGAGGCACGCTAGACAAAGACATAATGATCGGCGCACCAACGGGTGTAAGATTCAGAAGAACATTGACTCAAGATAAACCATGCAGTAAACTGCAATTTATCTCAATCCAAAAATACGGTGGTGAACCAAAACACGGAGTTTAAATTCCACGCGTTCTGCGACAGCCAGCCAGTGGAGCTGCTGCAACAGCGGTGTCACGTGACCACATGGATGAGCGCCGTAGATCAATGGCGAGCAGCGGCATGGAAGTCGTCGGCTGAGCACGTTAGCAGACAGCCTAACAAGGACTCCGTTGCAGTTGAGATCTGACACATCATGCTGCCGATCCTTCTTCAAAGGACGGCAAATGAAATTTGAGAACAGACTGGCTTCTGTCTCTTACACATTATCCGCAAACGCAAAACTGATTTCGGCGACTACATGTAAACGCGTCTCGTATGTCGAGACCAGATCAAAAGCGCGACAACAGCAGGCCTGCAAGTTCTACAACGAGGACAGTTGCCAGCTTTTTGCAAATTGCTCCTCGAAACACATCATAAACTGACTGAGAAGCGTCGGCCTACTTGCTCAATGCTTATTTACTTATTTAGGTTTGTCGAACAGTCGCCCAAAGTTTAACGACGACCATCAACAACAACGCAAAGCTGACAAAGACCTACCGGCTTCGCTGTGGGTAAACAAGCTATCGCCAAAACACGACAAATCAGCTGTTTACGTGTTGGGACTGCTTAGGCTGTCGTCCGCTGTCTGTATTCTGGTGAGTGCCGCTCTATTGCTTATATATGTTTCCCTCGCATAAAAATGATGACGAGAGTCGACAGTTAAATTGTCTGGTTACAAATGTACACAGTGTCTTTGTTTTATGCTATAGTAAACGTGTCCTTGTTTCTTATCGCGATCGTGAATATATTATTCCTGTAGGAAAATGCATATAATAAATGGGAACTTTAGCTGCGGGGATTATCGACGGTTAAGAGAGATTATTGACACGGCTTGGGAGATTATCGGCTCGGTTTGGGGGATTACGGACACTGTCTGGGACTGTATAATCCGTGGGGTTACGGACTCGGGTGTCTGCACAAACGTATCGCTCGGCTTGATTGTTATCACGTTCGCCGAATCAGCTTACTGTTGGATATCACCTGATTAAAGTATATTTGTCGTAATCCAGTGTGCGCATCTCAAATACCACGTACAACCTCGACTACGCTACCGAAGACTATGCACACGTTAAACCAACGGGCGAAGGAACGGGCCAGAGTGGACAGTTCCGCCCTGACAGTCTTAAAGACTATAAGGTAAAGGTAAAGGTCCATACACTTGATACAGCGCCTCTTTGTAGTGAATCACCATCGCAGAAGCGCTCAGGTATGGCACATGTTCTCAAGGGATTTCACAGTTTTACCTGCACACCCACAGGTTCATCCGCAATCGGAATGAGCCATACCTGCCTTTGCCTTCCCAGCCGCAGCTGGTACTCATTTACCGATCCCGGAGGGATGGCAGGCTGAGTAGACCTCGGAGAACCTCTAAAAACCTCTATTAGTCTTTACTGCGTCCCTATGACGTAATATTTTGCTCTGTTTTCCAGGGGTCCTTTTGGGGTCTTCCATTCTTGTGGCCGCAAATGATCTTAAACGGTAGCGATGGTTTTAAAATGATAGTCTATGTCTACAAACAAATTCCTAACCGCCAGTAATTGTCGCTTCCGCCTTCTGAGACGTACGTGGCAGAGTAAGAAGAGCTCCATCATGTAAACTATCGGTTCCGATCCGCCATTGCAAAAATGACCCAGAGGCAAACGAACGGGATGAACTCATGACCGGTGATAAACCTAATCTTAGCCCTAACCTCAACATCTACTCACACCAGTGCATCTCTTGAAAGTCACGTAATGTTGCCTGTCGATCATTTTTTCCCGCCGAGTCCTCATATTGGAAATCACTACTGCGCGTCGCTTATTTTAAGAGACTACAAAATCTCTCATCATCATCATCATCACATTAGATGATTCGACAATCGACATCGTTTTCACTACGTGCTTTTCAACACTTTACTGCATGACATCAACATCGCAAGACCAAACAAATGTGATACTTTACGAATATATACGTGTTACTTAAAAATCATCCGTTCCTGTTGATGTAGAATGCCTGGATAACTGACCGCGTTTGAAGTTGTCATTAAATCCCGTGTAGATGATTGGATTCAACGCGCTGTTACAGTACGCGATGTAGTGAGCGAAAAACCTGAACTTGTCAAACCATGCAGGAAGCTGCAACAAATATATCAAACTACAAATACCCGTGCGCGTGTCTGTCTGGATGGATGCTTGGATGTCACACGCTGGTATTGCGTTTTAACGGCTGAACCTATCTTAAAAGTTTTTCGACCGTCTGGTAGCCGCGTCATTCTGTTTTTCTACCCCTTCCGCCGGTACCAAATTCCAAGAGAAGCCTCTTCAGCGGGGCGTTAAATACACGGGGGTTGGAAAAATTTGCGATTTTCGACGGAAATATCCGTTTATCTCGGAAACGGTACGATATAGGCCCATGGTTACTATGGAACCTTAATAGGAAGTTATGGATACCGGATCGAATGATATCATTTTCGACGACCTTCAGTGATCTCTAACCCGGGTTTCAAGGTCACGGTATATTTACAAGTCAAATATTTCCAAAGCGGTGCGTCCTATTGGACAAAGTTAACGTGCAGCTCTATAGAATACTAATACGAAACCATATCCGATCTATCTAACGGTACCACTTTCAATGACCTTGAGTGACCTCTGATCCGGATTTCATTTTTCGAAGTCAAATAGCTTCAGAAACGACACGAGATAGAGCCATAATTACCATAAAGCGTCAATAGGAAGTCATATGCGTTCTATCAAATGGTAACATTTCCAATGACCTTGTGTGACCTTTGACCCACATTTCAAGGTCACGGCGTTCTTGAAGTCGAATATCGGAAAAACGGCGCGTCTTAAAGACAAAGTTACTATTGCACACTAATAGGATATTAGCATGTGGAATGGTGCTATGTTTTGGTGACCTTGACTGGCCTCTAAAGGCGTCGCGCGGGTTTGTCAGCATCAGCTGAGCTTCCTGTATTGCATTATGTTCAGAACTGACAAAACTACGCTGCTTTTAATCACGACAACTTACCGTTTTGACGTTATCAAAAATTGTCTCACATGGCGTTCAAGACAAGCGTAAGTGTGAACACTTTTTGAGTTAAGGCAAACGCTCAAAATTCTTTACCGGCGGCGCTTCGTGTACTCTATCAACCTCTTTCGAAGACTCAAGACAGCTTTGTTCGGCAGAAAATTTCCCGTGTTTCCTCCAGTGCGAATTTTAATTCAGAAACTGCATTTGGCTTGAAATGCTTTAAAGAAGTTTCATGCGTCCCTCCCAGATGTGAAGTCAGCAGAGAGTTCAAATTTGGAGAGTTGTGTGTCCATTGTGGCCAAAAAATACTCGGCAAATTTTGTTGAGAATTGCAAAATTTATTCCAAAGAAGTGCTACTGAACGAGATTATCGGATAATTAATTCCGATAAGTTTAGTCGTAGTTATCACGATTTGTATTTAGGCGTCACTTTTTGTATTTATACAAAAACTTACAAGAGGGTTTTTGTATTTATATAAATACAAATATTGTATTTACAATATAAATACAATATTACAATATAATACAATACAATTACAGTATTACAATAAAATACAATATATTGTATTTATATAAATAAAATAATATTTATATTTTTGTATTTATACAAAAACTTACAAGAGAGTTTTTGTATATAGGCGTCACTTTTTTGGAGGGGGACGGGGTAGAAACATAATTTAAGCATGCATTAATCCAGCCGCGCTCGATCTGCTGCCGAGCAGAAACCGGACCACGCCGGTGCACGTAAAACACATCAGTTTCGCTACGATCGTCACAAGGAAAACCTGACGTGTCGACATAGCTGGAGTGCCATGACTGCGCAGGGCATTCCACTGAATATTACGGAGTTCAGTGCGGCATTCAGCCAGGCTACAGCAAGCCGGTCACGTGACCTGCTGCTGTTAAGCGATCCCTAACGACAATACCGAGTCGTTGGCCGTCCATCATCCTATGGTATTTCCTCAGAGTCATATTTCGGCGAAATTTGAAGTTCGTGCGTCTCTCCATTCGTCATTTATGAGGCATTTTATATTTGCCTGAGCTGTGCGAATGTTGCACGTTGAACTTGACCTTTGGCCAGTTTACCGAGAAATGGAATCGCGTGAGTTAGCATGCCATGGGAAAACTGTATAATAACATTTGATCTTTTGCGACCTTCCAATTTATCAGACCGAGCGGCACTTAGCAGCAGAGCTGCTGTTGAGCCGAAAACCTTTTAGCTGTGCGAGTATAACCTGATGACACATTACTAACGACACATCGCCTCGTGTGTTTCGTATGGTCGCAAAAACATCATCCATTCATCAGGTATGGCACATTTTGTTCCTGAGCTCTGTAACGTCTGAGAGAGACGACCTTGGCATTGACCTCCTGACCTCAGAGTGGTAGCGAAACTTCCACTTATCACTGAGATCATATCAAATTTGTTAACTTCATTCGCTTTTCGTTCTTAAGAGGCCCGCATGGGATAAACAGACGATCGGACGGACGGACGGACGGACAAACTGCAATGCATAATGCGCTCCTATACGGAACACCGCATAATGAACACAGCGCGTCAGTGAGTGAATATTAATGTTTACGTCGTCTTTACGGCTTAATGCTTTAATGATGTCACTTTTGATTAGAACATCCATTAACGGCAAATGTAGTGCAAAGTCACACAACTTTGTTGAAACAGTATACTCGTGCAACTGTGATCATCATTATCGTCGTTGTCGCTGTCATCATCATTATTTGCACCACGTAATGACGCTCAGTGGCGCTGTACAATAATACACGCATGCGCAAGGACATTTTATTTCAGAGGGAACTACTATTTTTTCCTAATATGTAAATCATTTACATGTTTCACACAATCACGTTTTTGCGCTGTGACCATTCACATATTTTGGCATGATAATACAGCGCAATTTACAGCTTCAACTTTTTCAGTCTTCGCACTTTAACATACTTTGCGTTTTTGTTTTCTGTCGCCTTCAGGGGCGTATTCCATTAGTGTGATCCTATATCTTTCGAATGGGTGAATGGCTCCCTGTCCTTGGCTCGGCTTCTATGATCCTGGCGTCTCCGCACTTCTGTTTCTAGGACTACACCCCTGAATACACGGCAAAAATACACAGATTTAATGCAGTGGGCTGACTCTTACTTAGAACATCAAATCGCGGTATGGGCTGTCACGGTCGAATATCACTGTGGACAGTTTCTGTAAGTTTTCACGTGTTTATTGTGAATGCCGCTCGAATGTGCCTACGTCAACTTAATCTTATACCTGCCACGGGACGGTAAAATGAGTATTCCGGGCTCGGAGTGAGTAATGAGTACGATATGGCGATGGTGGGTGTATATATGATAACAGTCATAGGCCTATAGCAAGAGTTTTCTTACACAGTGCATTATGCGTCTGTGGGAACACACACATGTATAATAAGTAATATGAAGCTTTCGTGCTTGGAGTAAATAACGCAATAAAGACAGCTTTGTGGCGCTGTAAGACAGGCGCCGAGATAATCCGCATCAATAGATCGAGCTGATGAAGCAGAGAGCTGAGGAAGAAGGTTCCATTTCGTAAATCAACGCCGAGTCAAAGGGATTGATTGCAATTCGATTGTCCGACAGCCGATTGCAGATAGTGCTTCGCGATGGATTATCTGGAGTTATGTCTGTTGCTGATTTATTACTGAGGCAGTCGGACAATGCGCTGCAAGCACTAGGTCAGTCAGACCACATCAGTTTATAGGATAGCGCGAGTGCGCGACTTGTGAGTATAGACTAAATTAGGCATCGTCGAATCGAATGAGTGTTTACATTGCACGTAATAACGATTAAAAATTTAAAAAGAGACATTAAAAACGTAAAGTGTGGCAAAAATAGAAAAATAATAAAAAAGACTTGGTAAACGTTTAATGAAACGTTTGAAAGAATTATTTTCAACTAACGTAGACAGGTCCCATGGGTACTCATTGTCGCGGGTCAGCACATAGTGACGCGCGATATTGATATAGGATTCTGTCCGTCTGTCTGTCCAGTGCTGGTATTGTGTAGAAACTATTATATAAACCTCAACAAGCTATAGGAAAAATTTGCGCCTGGAACCCGCTGCCGCAAACGGTTCTATCAGTGACTCTTTCAGTCTCTAAATCTAGACTGACTACTGTCTACTAAGTAAGTAAGTAAGTAAGTAAGTAAGTAATAAAATCATTGTCATTGTCACTGTCGGCGGAACTAGTTGTGACGACAGGTGGCGCCGACGATTACCCCATGTATTCATTCTGCTGTACGCCCTACAACACCAATTTGTTTTGGTTTCCGTCGTCGCGGCAGTTCGTATAATTGGAAGCGACGAACATGAATTCATTTTTTTCTTTTATAACATACTCCGCTGGAACATTGCTGTGTCCACAATGCGCCGCCAGTCATGACGAATAGCTGCCTTCCTCCAGGCAGATGCAAGGCCAATGTTCTGTTGGCCAAGGTCTGCTTCCACTGCACGAAGCCAGGTATGGCTAGGTCACTGCAACGTGTAAAAATACGTCAGCAAGTGGTCGGAGCATGAGATATATTCTAAGAACAGAACTCGAAACAGGTAAAACTGACCGCCCAATATTGAATCCATAATAAGCATCTCTATCCGTCTGCAAAGCTCGCGACCCGTGAGGGGTCGTGTGTCGCGATCTTATATTAACGTGCGCATTTATGTCTCAATACCAGAAAGTTGCAGATTATTCAAATTATCTGTACCAAATTGACACTATCAGGGCCGACGAAATTTTTTTGTAACCGACACAAGAAAACGTCCGCCGACACATTTTAAATGTAATTTCAGTTCCTGTTCCCGTATCACGTATTATTATGTTTCCATAGGATGGGGCATAATGCATTGATTTCTGTTGTTGTCCGTCTGTCCGTCCGTCTGTCTGTCCCTCCCGTGCCTGACCCTAAGTCGGGAACGGAAGGGCGTATGAAGCTGAAAATTGACAGGAAGGAACCCATGACACCGGCGACCCGTGACCCTGTTTAGGGTTTGAAAGTTAAACACTTACCGGGAGGAAAATGTTGGCGCCGCTCAGCTTGTGTGTTTTACAGGGACGTTAATGTCCAATAGACGATTAGCGTATTATAACCCACAAGCTGAAAGCTCTGAGTGGCTGTTCAATTCACCACTTGCAGGGTGTGGGAACATACTGTACCTCCCCCACTAGAGGCCGAACAGCTTGTTAATTTCATCTCCTGTTTAGTTTATTATTCCTATAGTGGACTAAAATGTGCATAAAATGACGTTAAAAGGCTAGATTCTGAGCGTCAATGCCTAAGCCATTAAATAATATGTTGATGTACACGGTATATTTTTATTGTTTACATGTCAGAAATAAGTAAGTAAGTAAATGTAGATTTATATAGCGCATTACGTTAAAAAAATTAAGACGCGTTCACTACAAAAACTACAGCTGAGGAAACAAGAACGTTTTCAGGTCACATTGAAGCTGGTCGTGCCCAGCAGCTGCGTTTACGCAAATACGCAGGCAGCGAATTTCAGACTGTTGGCCCGGCAGACGCGAAAGCACGAGAACAAAACGTGCTGCTATGAACAGGGCAGCAAAGAAAAGAGAGCGATTCATTCGAATATGTAAAAAAATAAGACTAATTGTGTGACGGTAAGTTTAATTGTTTTGCAGATTTACTGTAAAACAGTTGCTGCTATCGTTGTTACCATTCAATTGCATGACAGTGCTGTTTCAGTAAGTTGCACCGTGAGTAAATTCTACGTGAGAAAGAAATTTGCTCTTTCAGTTAGCTCATCTTGTCTTTTCACTGACGTGTCAAACAGAAGCAAAACGCGGCTAACTTCTTATCGCGCGTCAGCATGCGCTAGTACGCAGAGCCGCGCGATATTGTTTTACCATTTTCGTCCGTCCGTCCGTCCGTCCGTCCAGTGCCGATGTTGTGTCTAAACAAATGCACATATCGTCACGTTTGACAACGTGGTAGAGGCATCATTTTGTGCCCCAATCACTGCTATTTCTGACATGTTCCAAGGAAAGCCTGTCAGCGGGGGCTTGCTTTAGACACACGGGGGTGGAAAAAATTGCATTCGTCGACCGAAGTCGCCGTTTATCGCGCGACGTTTACTATGAATCACCAATAGGAAGTCATAGGTAGCCACGGTCGATCGTTGTAGGTTCCGATGACTTCCAGTGCCCTTGAAAAGCGGGACGCGAGGGGCACAATTTTTAAAGCGGCTCCACTCGTATGGTTTGGCGTAGAGCGACCAAACTCGGCACGGTAAAGGGGGAGGCGCGTTTTTGGATGGTCAGATACTATCAGTTTGGTGCGCTAGTGGCTGTGTGGTAGAGTGCCGGATTTGCATTCGGGAGGTTGCGGGTTCGAATCTCGGCCTGGGCTACTTCGCACCAAGGACTAATCAGCCTTCCATCCCTCCGGGGTCGGTAAATGAGTACCAGTTATAGCTGGGAAGGCAAAGGCAGGTATGGCTCATTTCGATTGCAGATGAACGTGTGGGTGTGCAGATAAAACTGTGAAATCCCTTGAGAACACGTGCCATAGCTGAGCGCTTCTGCAGTGGTGATTCACTACGAAGAAGCGCTATATTAAGTGTATGCACCTTTATCTTTATCAAAAGGGACGGGCCCCAGTCCTTCCTAGTTTTTGGACCTCCTACATACGCCCACACACGGTATAACAAACAGTAACCCAATCTTTGCATGGCGATCAGACTAGACGAGAGATAAAACTTTTACGCGGTCGACCACGCCATGTGACACGAACGCTGACGCGCGATCTGTTTGCGACAGCTAACCTTCTTGTTTTGTATCGGAGAAGAACGGAACGCAACAAACGCGACCGACACCGACCCGCTCGTGCTTGTTGGAGCGATATTCGCCGTAGATGATGATGATCTGGTACGGCAGCCAGCACAGAGTGAACACCGACAGTAGAATCACAAGCATCACCACCACCTGTCACAAAATTTTGGTAAAAGTTTTGAGACAAGATAAGGGTTGCATTGCTGAAAATGAAGTATTTTCCTCACAAACAATGGCTGTGTTCAGAACTGGACCGACTGCTGCGGAAGGTTGGCGCAACGGGTTCGGTAGAGAGGAAGTGCGGCGGCGGCAGAAAACGCATGTCTCAGAAAAAGTAGGCCACTTTTATTTTTCGATTACTTCGGTAAAAGTAGAACAATTTTGATATTTTTTTCACTGATAATTCACAAAAGATCTATACATGACGCTTGAATTAAAAGTAACACCATCACCTCAAATGTGTTGCCGCACTACCTTGCGAAAAGTAAACGTTCAACTGAACAGCTTTACATTCATATTAGCAAGAATAATAAGCTTCGTGTCGAGCGACATCTGCTTCATGAGTTATTATTTACTTATCTGTTTTTTCTTCCCGGCTCTGACGTCTTTGTAATATTATTGCGATATTTTGTTTATTTGTTAGTCACGCCTTTTAATTATGAAGAAAAACGTTTGAACAACGCACAGTCGACGCATCCATTGACCACTAGCGTGCACCACTTAAAGGATGAATAACGACGAAGTCAGACATTAAAAAAATGTGGTAAAATAGTCTGTGTAGAGAAAGAGAGAAATAACATCCTCGTGAATATTTACTGTAATTAAACGTCTTTGCATCACTTTGAAGTGAATTAACTGTGCTGTAAAGCTGTATAGTTGACCACTTGCATTTCACAAGGTAGTGTGGCAACAGATTTGAGGAGAGGTGGTAGTTTTAATTTAAGCTTCCTCCGCAGATCCTTTCTGAATTTAACAGTGAAAAAAATTATGAAAATTGATCCACGTTTGCCAAAGTTATCGCAAAAATAAAAGTGGCTTGCTTTTTTTCTGAGACACGGGGTAGGTAGCATTATAGCCGTTGTATTTACTGTAGTTTCTACATTAAAACGACGAAATTACAGTAATAGTTATCAAATTCTGGTTTAGCTGGTATTTGTCAGTATTAATGTTTATTGCATTTTTTCTTGCAAATGGCTATCTGTTTTGGTTACAACTTTACAATAACGCTGTTGAATTTCTCACGTCAACAATTCAGCTGCAGCGTGATGGTGTTGATCACAGCATCAGTGAACAGAGACGTCTTCAGCAGTTGTCGTGGTCGTGGAAAAGAATGGCGGACACATTGAACATACGTTTCACTAACCGTCTGCACTATAAAATTATTGTCGTTACAAACGTCGTGTTTTAACATTTTAGACGTATTTGATACACGTGGCGCCGTCTGGCTTGCTACGCTTTCATCGAGATAAAATTTCCATAGCATGTTGCTTTAAATAGTTTGTGTGTTATAAAAATCATGGAATTTTCTACACGCATTCAATTGCTATGGGAACAAAATTGAAAGGTGGTGTAGTTTAATTAGGCCCATCCTGTATATCAGTTTGAATTCGTGCCAGCACTTTAACGGGCGGATACGGTACAACCGTATGTTTATTCTTTCACTTATAAATGTCCGTTTAATAATCTTAGATATTTATGTTTTGATCTGTAATATGATAAATAATACATTAGCTAGGTTTGTTATATTTCTCTACAGTAACGAAAGGTCTATTATAACATTACCTTGTATACGGGAATTTGTCTTATGCTTTGTGTTTTTGTGTTAAATAGTTCAGTAGAGTAGAATATGCAGAAGGAAAAAAAACGATATACCGGTATTCAAATTGATTTACTTCGCATCTGAATACGCAATTGCCGTATAAAATATATACTGCAGCATAAAAGCGAGTGTTCCGCAATGAATTTATCACTGAACAGCCGGTGTTTTATAAAGATTAATTAACATCACTTGTATTGGAACTGCTTTCTTTGCTGCCGCTAGAATCTACAGCAGTATGTAATCTAATCTAAAATCAATTTATAAAGCGCCAGTATCGGGAGCCGAATCAGAGGCGCTGGGTTACAGATACGCTAGGCGGCATACTGGGTGGGCCAACTAAAGTGAAGCCAACTTACATTTTTGTTAGTAAAATTTGAATAAAATATGAATGGATAGATAAAATTCAATGATTTTTGGTGAATGCGATAACAGTTCATTCACACATCTTGGGAAGCATAAAAATTTAATATTGTTCGTCAGATGGCGCCACAAAGGCTAGGTATTT
>Ga0049107_10000420_pt1 | contig 12588 bp, 10 predicted proteins | sample WorMetilPIANOSA1_FD_61187 | JGI IMG/M metagenome (GOLD analysis project Ga0049107, IMG submission 61187) | Marine gutless worms symbiont microbial communities from Max Planck institute for Marine Microbiology, Germany - Olavius ilvae PIANOSA.1 | ecosystem: Host-associated > Annelida > Digestive...
GTAAGTAAGAAGCGTCAATCTCGTGTATGGAACAAATTCCGAACAATCCTGTACAGCGAATGTCAAAAATCACAACGTTTACGCACTTTGTAGTTTGTTGTTAGTTTTTCCGAAGTAGGCCTATTATTTTCTTGCCTGAAATTTTTTTGTGGCCCCACTACTCGGGGGCCCCAGGAGCTCGGAGGCCCCGATTCATTGAACCGCCTGAACTCCCGGTAGCTACGCCACTGACTGGTGGCTAACGTACGTGATGTGACAAGCTTTTACTGTGTTAATGCACTTGCTTTGAAGAGAAAAAAAACTTTCGGCTGCGTACGGACTTGCTTAATTCTTCTAACATTATCGGCACACATGAGTGCGCTGTGCTACAATAATATTTGCTAGCAACTAATGTTAATTAAGTTACAATACAAGCGGTGGCCCGCTGTCGCCAGTAAAACACCAACGCGTCCATTAGTGCCATAAAAATACGATACTGTGAATGTCGCATTCCGCCCATGCTGTAGGTCGTGCCAACACTTAAGTGAAGTGCCAACATTAAGTGTTGGCACGACCTACAGCATGGGCGGAATGCGACATTCACAGTATCGTATTTTTACTGTTAAACTTTGTTATCTGTCAACACTTGAGACCAGCCTACTACCAACTACACAGGGTATATTAATTTTCTATTTATATACCCTGCAACTACAAGCACGCGGCCAAGCCTATATGATTACTTATTGCAAACGAACAGTACTGCTAATGTGGCTTTCTTTATTATACGACTGAGAACACACAGCCACTTTGAAAGTGGGGTGTAATCATAAAATATTATATTATTCTCACTATGCTTAATTTAACTAACCATAGCCAGCAAATGCTAGAGACAAACTGCTAAGATAAACATAGCCACAATGCTTGCATGCTGACTAAAATGTACACGAATATAGAAATGATAACAATAAATATACGTACAACTTGGGAAGTACATCTGTATGCAAAATACATGAAAAAAACTTTCAACAACCTAAGGTGACTTCATAAAATATAGTCAAAACGAGAATATTCATAAGCATTGTGCATTTCGGCATAATACTTGCGGCTTTTCTTTAACCAGCCTATTATTCCAGGTTAGGCCGGGTCTCTCATAGATCTTCAAGCCGGATGCTCTTCCTGTCGTGCAACCAACAGCGTCAAAGCACAATGTGTGATTAAGCATGCAAAAATAGTTCTGTACCCTTTGATCTGAACACAAATACCCAATGTGTACAAGTGAGTAGGGTTTCACGTCCCCATCATCGCAAGTTATTCTGGAGACAAGTCTTTCCACTCAATCATACTGCAAGTCGACATGAATATACTCCGAAGAACGTACCGAGTTGTCTCTAAGAGCTTCATTCAGTTGGCTTAATCATCAAATAAAACCATTCTTACTCGACATAACTGATTAAATAGTTGCCTAATGACTAGGTTTCGATGTCCGTCGGATATCTTGTTCACGTCTTGTTGACTGTTTACAACGCAACGGTGCACCCGAGCCAGGGACAGTAGTGTTACCCACAAGTCTGCCATCACTGACCATGCTGTGGAAGAGAACCATGTCATCGACTGGGACAGTGCAGAAGTGGTCGCCAGGGAGGCACATCGACAAACCAGATGGATCAAAGAGGCACTTTGGATTAGGAAGACCCCGATATGCATGAATCGGGATGCAGGATCCTACCAACTCAGCCACACATGGGACCAGGTGATTTCTGGGTCACGTGCACCGTCGCGTTGTAAACAGTCAACAAGACGTGAACAAGAAACGAAGTCATTACGTAACTATTTAATCAGTTATGTCGAGTAAGAATTGTTTTATTTAACGTACAGAGTTGTCTTACTGAACTAATCACTACTGAAACAGACCACGGCTGTAGTCAAGTTCATCTAAAAACACAAGAACGACAAAACATTTATGACAATTTCCACTTCTCTCAGTTACAGACGTCTAAAACTGTCAATATATTTACTAAAAAGAAAATACAGATAAATTACACTTCTCCTTAACAAGACCGCTAACACATTTCATGCTGTTAGCACGATACAGTTGTGCTAACTAGTGAATCGAATTAAAGTGATTTCATAGATTTTGACTGCTCACACTTTCCTGCCTTGCGGCCTTGACTTTAGACCTTTTGGACCGCCAGGATACCACAAGGTTATTGTGTGTACCAATCCTTTTTCATTTATCATGCAGAAATACGTTGTGGGCAAATACATACAAACACTACAGACACATGGTCTGTAATGCTCTATTCCATCCATGCCACCGGCCTTATATCGTCCTGGGTATTATTATTATTCTCTCTGTCCGTTTTAACGGCCATTCTCCAGGTGAACCTGGGTTAGCTGGTGTTTACTGAAGCAAAGGATGATGGAAGTGGTGGCGACAACTGAAGCTATCGGTCGTGCAAAGCGCCAGTCAAATCATTACCACCAACAAACCAGCACCAAGTCCTTTTTACAGACCAGATGCCCTTCCTGTCGCCCAACCAACAGTGTCAAAGCACTGAAGGGACTATTAATTAATGATCACTGTTCATGAATGTGTATGAAACGCTCTGCTATTTTAGCCATTCTTCCTCGGCTCGGCATTATACAGTGACATTATTATTTAACCTACTGTCCATTCAGACGACAGACCTATTGCATCTAGGCAACATCCAATACCGCAAAGCAGTGAAATGTGACAACACATACGAACGGCACGAGAAGCCAGAGACTATCATCTACATAGGTACACAGCAATAAATTACTATTTGTTTCAATGAAAAAGAACATGTTCGTTACACTAACAACATACGTTACACTGGCAACATTATGCCACCTTAATCACCTTCGTTCAATAACATAACATAACATACAAACTGCCAACTGTCCGACTTTCACGAGATACTTCACTGCCATGTACAGTTGCAATGCCAACATTACATCAACAAACAAGACTGTACTGGAATACACCACAAGTAAATTACGCTAAGTCTACACTCGTCTAACAGCCAATACCCAAAACAACCAAGGCAAGCCAGTTCCAAAATTTGAAACCAGGCTGGTTCTATGGCAGCAAAAGACGACGGACGTGGCCATGGTGACAACCACAACTGTAAGACATACACAAATCACTTGCAGTCACGGCACCATCATTAGCATGCCAACTTTATCTTTCATAGGCCGGATGCCCTTCCTGCCATCTAACCAACAGTGTCAAAGCACTGATGTACACGTCATAACAGTAAGTTACTTACCCATGAGTGAACTACAATTAACTTAAAATTGCAGAACCGCAAACCTGGCCGAATATACACAATTACACAACCCAAGCTACGTTAAGGTCACCGAGTGCAGTGGTTAACATCAAATTTCAGTTTGGAATCAGACATACTGAAGATCTTGCAAGTGCGCAAGAAATGACCCAAGAATGTCAAAAATCATGCAAATCACCTCCGAGTGGTGAAAGCAACTTAACCATTATCTGAAATAGCACAGACTGTACCATATCCAACTACCAACAGTCCAACATTTCTGGCTACTTAATGAACTAACTCCACAAATTTGATACACTGCATTGTAATTTGATGACAAATAATGGACTGATTCCTGATTATGTAATAATCACGCTGCTGCAAATATTAATAACATGCTCGGCTTTTCTGTAACTAACTGGCATCCATTTCCCTGGCCACCATGCAGTAGGTTGAGTCCTCCTCAAGTATCACTAGGAATATCACTAGGAAAACCTTTAGGATTGCTGAAATAAGATTTTTTACACGTCCAATGTCCTCTCTGATACCCAATCAATAGCACAGAAGCTTATGTAGTCAGTATTAACAACAAACGAATAAAAAATAAGTCAATAACTATAGCATAGCATACGATCAATGTGTAATTTCTACATCGTGTCCACAAAAATGTTAATAGTTTTTTTGACTAACTTCAAAAGTTGTTAAAGAATTTCTATCAAATTTAGCACATAACATTGGCGATTTATGTTTAACAATGTGGCATAAAAATTATCCACTTCACCTAAAGTATGTATGCACACAAGTTATTGGAGTCAAAACTGTGAAAAAGGTGTAATTTCACGTTATTGTTATCAACAACATTACATAAGGAATAAAATGAAAACAATTTTTCTGTCTGCTCTAAGCACATTATTTGCTTACATCGTTACTACAAATGTTTGAAGTGTTTTAACACACGATGTCAAATGGTGACGCCATTGCTGCACTGCACATGCATCATGGTATGGTCTGACGTCACCTCATCGACAAACAGTGGTCAATATTGCATATATTACATCGGCTACGTCAGTTTAACAAAATAGACAGAATGCCTATTTCCACAACTTATTTCAGAAAAAAAAGTTTTTTTTTGGTCAAATTTTGAGCAAGTTTTTGCTGAAAGCTATGTGAAATTACAGTAATTTGTCACAATTCTGTCTCAAGTAACATTACAAGGTAGTGGGTGTACACGTCAGGTGAAGCGGATGGTTTTAACACACACTGTTCAGCATTGATTGCTGCAGCTACCTGCAAATTTGATGAAAAATTTGTGAATAATTTCAAAAGTTACAGCAAAAAATTTTTGGCTTACTTTTTGTGAACACAATGTATGATGATGTATGATTGTGTCTGATACAACAATAAAACAAAATATAGCTGATGACCAGATTATTTACAACTTCACATCATACTACCTGGTAAACTCACGCAAAAATATACTAGAAACTCAGCAAAGCCAAAGAACACAACATGTACATGCATATCGTTTACGTTCATTTCGTATTTATCAGTACCATCAATGTGATGAAACTGGAACGGTTCTAAATAGTACTGACACACTATGTGTAAACATTCTTCAGCATCCCGGTGTGACTGGCTGGTCTCCAAAATCATCACAAACAGTAAGTAAACCTAAACAATATGCAACTGATGAATGAAGCTTAAACGCTGCGCGCTTTTTCTGCTGGCTAGAAGCATCAAAGCCATGAAGCAGACAAAAAGATTCTGTACTGAAAGCGAATCAGTCTAGCTTTCTCAGATAGACAATACGAAGACGATGCCTATGCAGCAGCAGCAGCAGCAGCAACAACACTCATTTTAACGGCCTGTTTTCAGGTCACCCTGGGTAATCCGATATCAGACTGCCAACAATTGTAGATTGTGCTGCAGCAACAGATAATGGAGGTGGAGGTGGTGACAACTAGAACTCTAGGACGTGCATAGCTCTAGTTAAAGTCACCACCACCCACATGCCAACAGTTTTCCTTACAGGCCGGATGCCATTCCTATCACCCAACCAACCAACAACATCAAAGCCATGTAGACAATGACAACATACGGTATATTCACAGTCTCACAGATAAATCAATTTTTGCCGAGAAACAAATAATGTACAACTATATACAACTGTAAAGGCCAGAAAGATATACGTGCCCAAAGTAAAATATTTTACTAAGGGCAGATTTCACTGTTATGTCACATCATCAGCAGAATTAAAAGTGAAACTGTATTATTTAACAGACTTATCAACAGATAAACAACACTGTTTTTTCTGTTTTCATCTGGATGTGACGTAGTTCCAACCAAAATAGACATGCAATGGAAAATGTTAACACTGAATTTATTAAATACTTTTCCGCTTTTCTCACATTTTGCAAAACTTTTAAAGCATATGTTTCAATTTCATTTAATTATGCAGCATTTTAACCAGCAAAATTGAAAAATGATGCTCAATGTTAACACAAGTAAGCTATAAATATTCATACCAGAAAACTGTATTGTCAGAAATATGACTGACCCGGCAACAGCTGTGTGCATTCTAGGTCAAGTGAGTAAACTGCGACCAATAATGGCACTCGGCAGCCTGCTGATGACAACGATATACCTTATTTCCATTATCACACGTATAGATTAGTAATGCCTACACTTCTGGTGACTAACAATAGAATGCTTTCTGAAACTGACGATCAGCAAAATTCAATGCCCACACAGTACACAACACAACACATATGTACAAACATTCGATCTCAGTGCTACATTTCAAGTGACACTACAGATTTCACAAAGAAATATGTGCGTAATCTCTTAGAATAACACTGGATAATGTGTAATAATAATAATAATAATGAAAAAAAACGCTCTGAGAGACGCAAACATTCCACACTGGCTGTAGTAAGGTGGAGCCAAAAATTTTCGCCCCGCCACAGACCCCCTTCCTGTGGGCGCAGGACGGCCAAAATTTAATCAGCTGGAGATGGTCACTACCTTTACCTATAAACCCAGTTTGGTGAAGATCAATGCATGCAATTTCGAGTTATAGAGGTAACAGACCCACACACAAACACACACACACACCCACAGACAGGACCGATTACAATACACTGCACTGCAGCTAGCATGCAGTGTAATAATAATAATAATAATAATAACAGCACTGAATCTATTATTGGATTTGGGTTGCAGAAACAGTTCAGCCACCGGCAATAACTGGCAAAGTCTGATCCTTTATCAATGGTTGTTGGTCACACTGCAGTGCTTCAATGCCATTCAGTTGCAAGAACATTTTGTCCGGACTCACGTGAGCCAGACCTCTAGTCATTCTAACCAGCTAGTTTTATCTTTTTACTTTTAGCCTGGGCTGTCAACATTCAAGGGGCAAGAAAAATAATAATAAATTGATAGTAATAATTCGCATTTTTATAGCGCCCTAGAATCATAACGTCAGCGGCACTCAAGAAGCCATGCAGAAACAGATACTGGTCCAGAGACAGCTGAAAGTCAAGAGACACCTGCTATAAACTAACACAGCAGATTTACGTCTTCTGACATGCAATTCAGAAATATATTTTGACCGTGAACCGAGCCACAAACCTCACCATTGCTTTCACTACCTCATTCGCTGGACGTAGTTACCGGGAAAAGTGCCAAACTCTTGCGTCCGTTCACAAGTTCCAATAAACCATCCATCGGCACATGACTCAACTACATAGACTATATCACCGGCGTGTAACTCCAGTTCATCAGCATTGCGAGGTTTGTATGAGTATCGCACTCGGTACCTGCAAACACATAAAATAAAAAAATATGTTCTTCAATTTTTAATTTATCTCCACCAAAAGAATCAATACAGTAAACAAAACTGACAACTCCGATGTTTCAATTAAAACAGAATAACAGAATACAGTTAGTTAGTTGGTGTTTTTCAGCACAAACAGGCTATATCATGCCATAGAAGTAGGAAATATACCACACAGGGCTACAAAAATATCATGCAGTTAAACAATGAAAGAATACAATAAAACAAGACAATCATAAGCTCTCTTCGGCCTGGGCTTTATGGAGATGATCCCTCACCACGGTAAGGCTTCCTCAGAGGGATCTTTCTAGCTAATCACTTGGCAAGTACTGAAAACTTAACTAGAACAACCAAAAGACAGAACATATACCAACGAAAACTAATACATAAAAATAGGCCGTAATAAACAACAATACAATAATACAGCATGCTAAGCTATGACAGACAGACTAAGCCTGGTTTAGTCGCCTTGTACGACATTCAGCCAGGAAACAAGAGCAGTTATTTTTACAACCCCGGAGCCCGCACGGGGCTAACAGAATACAGAAAGCCAAGTACTTCAGCAAATGTTAAATTTAAGAACCGAAGTTGTAACTTGGATGGCTAGATAATGTAAACATACAGTATAAAACTCAAACTACTGAACACAATCAGTTCAAATGATAATAAAATAATGTAATCCAGAATATGACATATTCCATAAATAACAAAAACAGCAAAGAGCTCAAATCTACAACGGATAAAAAACACGTGTTGCAGATATCTGAATATAATCTTAGCAAATAATGTTAAGTATTCCATAAAAAGTAACCAATATTCACTAAAATAACAAAATACCTTTAACAAACACATTAAATGTAATACTAACGGTGGATATCGGAGATGTGAGTAGCTGGAATAGCTGGAACCCTTGATTAGTGCTGATTCTTCTCCGGCAGGATTGACTACAGTAGATTGTGGACTCCAAGTAGCCGAGCCAATAAAATTCCCGCTGGCATTTCCACTGCCATCAACTCTCCGATACGCACGACTGCCCTCAAACTGGTACGAACTTGCAATGCTCTTTACACTGTCAGCGAAATTACACGTAGCGGCAGCAGTGGACGCAGGTACTGGTGTTGAAGCATCAGAACGTTCACTGACTGTATGCAAGAAGAATCGACTTTCGTCAAACAACTCCGAGTCCACTGGTGACAAAGGAGCCGATGGAATTGTTGGAGCTGCTCCGCAAGATATCGTTGAACCACACGGAGACAATGGACCTGACCATCCTGCACGTACATCACACACAATGGGTTACTGATTATGCCCCCACCCAGGGGGCATTAAGCGATGACGCTGTCTGACGTCTGTCTGTCTGACGTCTGTCGTGTACATCCGGTCAGCGGGCTGCGTGTGTGGCCAGCCATCTGGATGGCGCGTATTGGCTGATCTGGCCCGGCTAGGCCGCCGCTGTGCGCTTCCGTTGCAGGCCTGGGCGGGGGCATACCGTGGCAGCCGCCCGCCTACAGCTTATTTCTTGTCTGCTTTTGTCTTTTAGAAAAAGTCTCCAAGTGTTATATACAGTACACACACAGGCAGGCCCATATCATTTTAATGGCCACTTTAAAGGTAAACCTGGGTTACCTGGTTGCCCCTTGAACTAATGGGTTTTGCTGTCATGTTTCATGGGCCAGATGCCCTTCCTGGTCACAACCAGTAGGAATGTATACTAGCCATAGCACTCACCTTTTCTGCATCCACCATGGCTCCTGAAGGGAAAGGGCGTCACTCCTCTTTGTCTTAAGTTCTCTGATCCATGTGCCTCAGTATACAAATGCAATCAAAACTGTTCTCTTCATCTCATGTTCATCAATGTTTCACAATTCTTTTCCATATTCACTGATGCCCAAATCATCGGCAGTGCATTAGAATCAGGAACCACACCATTGTGCATCTGCCCATCAGTCATTTGCACATCTATACAAAAACAGTATTGAGACTACAACAGACCCGGCATTGGTGTGACGGAACGCGATGTCATTGGAGTCATCAGTGAGCTATCTGGAAGGACGAGTGTTTCCACGTAGCTTGCCGGAAAGATTCCTCGTCGACCACCATGGTGACCTTCATACCAGTTCTCATCCACGGCACGAACCAACCTCACTACATCACCCTGCGTGTCAACATCAGTCAACTGATTCATCAGCTCTGTGAAAGATGCAATATACATGTAGATATACTCACCAATTCATCATTAAAATGAGAAAAGCACTCGGAGAGACGCAAACACTGCGCGGTGGCTGTAATAAGGCAGAGCCAAAAATTTTCACCTTGCCGCAGACCCCCTTCCCGGAGGCACAGGATGGCCAAAATTTAATCAGCTGGAGATGGTCACTACCTTCACCCACAGACCCAGTTTGGTGAAGATCGATGCACGCAATTTTGGGTTATCGTGGTAACAGACCCACAAACACACACATCCACACACCCACAAACACATACCACATACCACCCAGCCATTGCTAACACACAGACAGGACCGACAACAATACACTGCACTGCTAAGCTTAGTGTGTAATTATCTGCTGCTATTGCCACTATTTAAGCTATTATTAGTACCATCACAGTCAAAAGCTACCAGTAAAGAACTACTAAACAACACAAAAATCTAGAAAGAGAAAGAGGGAGGATGACACTCCAGAGACTACATATATCTGCCAAAGACACAGCACCACAACTCTATCACAATGTTCTTCCAGCTCAAAGACAGATAAAACATTAACAACTGTGGCAACAACAGTAGTTATCTAAAGTTATTTCACTGTCTTCTCAGCAACCATGTGGCACTTCAGTATGAAATTTTGTAACTTTATTTGCTATTGATATCTATATCAAATTACAACAGTTGAAAAATTTTAAATATGGCAAGAGTATCGACTTTTTAGTGTGACCATCTATGACTTTTGCATGCTCAAAATGTTTGTATCGTACATTGTAAAATTTACTGTTATTTAAAAAGAACAGCTGGGTACAAAGTTAATGCCGTTGATGTCACATAAATAAATGCTGTAAACAAAGTCTGTTTAACTTGGTTCCTTGCCTTCTCTGGTCCAAAACCCAATGCCAAAAACAGCACCGTGCTTCCTGTTTTTTGTTTATATGTAGTGAAATTTCTTGCTTCTTGTGTTTTTGTTGGCTCTACTGACTTGGCATTCAGTGGCATTTATGGCTATGGAGCATTGTGCACTGGGGATGTGCCCCTCCACTCCCTGCAATGTCATTCACTATCAAAAATGCTCTTACAACATTGCATTACTGGTATGTTAACTTCAGACACAGAATAATTTCAGGATGGTATCCATGGTTATAAGTGCCTCCATCAAAATCCTGGTGACATAACTGTTTGCATTCAGTTGCACAGCATGTCCAATTGATATGCTAACAGATTTTCCAAACAGCACTGTGCTTCCTATTTTTTTGTCGCCATTATCACATCATGAACAGATCATAAGTATTGCAAAATCTCATTCTCTTCGAGAAGATAATAAAAAAAAAAAACTCGTCTTTCCACTATTTTTATCACCATATGTAAGTCTGACATATAAATATTGCACCTTGTGCAAGGACAGCTCCAAAGACGACTGGGCGACAAAGTCATACAGAACACGACCGACTCCTTCCCGCTCAGCTGCCAGCCCTTGAGCTTCCTCCAGCGACACAATTACCTGGTGAAGCATTAAAACTGATAAAATTTACATTTTCTTACCTGCTGGACAGAAATATAGGCGAAATGAGAACAATCTAACTGGTGAAGTAGGTACAGCTACCGATACATGCACAGCAGCTATAAATGCAAGCAGACATTTTCACTATGCAACCTCACAGTGTGATGTTGCATGCTCTGCTCTTAAGTCTAGTAAATGTATGCTAATAAATATTGTCATAATAACTAGAAAACCAATTGTTTTGAGAGCATTTCTCCGATAACAGCTGATCAATTCAAACACAATTTAACTGCAGCCCCCTGGATGGGTGTTGGATTGACCCGCAGAATTCTTCCTTTTCCAATCACAAGTTATTTTTACCAAATTCGCTAGCTCTGCATCAAATGGTGGGTGTGATGGTGTGTAAAGGGGAAAGAAAAATTTACCCCCCCCCCCGGGTTCCAGTCCATTTGGCCAGCGGATTTGATAAACCACGAAACTTCCTCTCCTCTAGATGGCAATATTACCATGGTATCTCTGGATGCAAGGGGTTAAAAGTTTGCCCCAATGGGAAACTTTCCCCAGGCGACGAGTTCTCAATATCTAAATCAACTGCTCCAATGGCCAAAGTCTACTGTGCCTAAAAATGTGATTCAAATGCATCCACCAGTTTTTCTGAGTCATCCTGCACATACACGCGCATAAAATGGCCAACTGAATGAACACATAAACCAACAGTAACAATTGTACATTCTCAGTCGTCATGATATGCGGTTATTACTGTGCACTCAAAAACATAGGGTAGCCAGCTAGAGCTGCAGCATGAAGCCAAAAAAAAGAGAAATGAAAGAAGATAAAACAGCAAGACCATTAAGCACCTGCAATCTAAACATCACTCCCGGAGTCTGTGAAGGTATGCAAAAAAAGTACAGAAACTTGTAATTAATGTATAATATCTGCAGTGTGCACAGACCTCGACATAGCTGACAGGAAATATTCCAATGAGTCCATGACGTTCACCAAGGAACCAGTTCTTATCAACCTGTCGCAGTAAGTACAAGTATTCACCTTTACGGAATGACAGCTCTCTGTAACACAGTACACACATCCGAGATTTCACTGAAGGCATTCAAGGTTTAAAACAGTTTCAACATATCATGTACAGAAAAATATATGCTGTTATAAGTGCATATTTCAATTTATACATCACTACAATATGGCATAACACTGCAGAATTCAATGGCAATAATACAAACATGACACTCTAAAGCATCTTACCGCTTAGACTGTGCACGGAAGTTATACAGAGCACGAGCCTTGCCGCGTACTTTTGATGGCGATTTGTAGTGACGTGGATAACCGTATGAGAAGCTGTCTGTGCTTGGTTCATTGTCGTAACGATTTAACGACACTGGTGCCTTATGTAGCGGACTGCACAACACATTTTCATAACATTATACAACATTTCAACCAAAACAAATTAGTGATGTGCAGATAACTTTTACTTCTTTTATTTCTTACTCCTTATACTCCAAGATGCCACAATCTGCAACTCATCAATTACAGTTGGCATGAATAATTACTCGAGGAACTTTTTCCATGCAGCTCTACATGTAACTCTTGTCACCACTGGGTACTGGTGTTGTAAGCCGATGTAAATGACAACAACACACCAGTGGCGCAACTACGGGAGGCAGTGGAGGCAGCCGCCTCAGGGCGCTAGCCCGGAGGGGGCGCCTCGCGACCAGTGTCAAAAAAATTTTTTAACACCCCACCGTCTTACTATGCAATCACGTCGTCA
>Ga0049107_10000421_pt1 | contig 12579 bp, 7 predicted proteins | sample WorMetilPIANOSA1_FD_61187 | JGI IMG/M metagenome (GOLD analysis project Ga0049107, IMG submission 61187) | Marine gutless worms symbiont microbial communities from Max Planck institute for Marine Microbiology, Germany - Olavius ilvae PIANOSA.1 | ecosystem: Host-associated > Annelida > Digestive...
CGCATTACTTCGGCTTAGCCTTCCCTAACCCCTAGGGACCACCCCTCCTCAACGCGCCCTGATTCTTTTTTAGACTTTGGCGCTTTATAAATTTTATACTTACTTACTTACTTACATCTGTAACATTGTGCGGGAGGCCGCCACAATATGCCCCGCCCCTGTAACCTTGACCTATGACCTTTTGACCATGAAAATGGTGTCCGAGTCACGTGTGTCGTGGGCTACCTCTGTGCCTATTTTAGTCTTCCTAGGCCTCTCTGTTCTCGACTAGGCCCGATGTACGCGACAGTCTACAGAGTACAGACGTCAGACTTCCGTCGTCGCTTAATGCCCCTACCCTAGGAGCGGGGCATAATAACGTTTTCGCAGCGAATGTACGACACGAGATTGTGGTGTTATGCATTCGCTATGCATTTGTTGTCATTCGTTCGTCAGCGCAGCTTATGATATAACGGCGCGGACGATGTTTTTAAGGACCATGTATATACCGGTAGTCAGTCTATCGTTTCGCTGTGAAGTTTATGACCTGCGAGTAACGGGTTATAGGCTAAGTACACTTGTCGGTTGACAGCGGTGCACTATAGCGAGCGATAATGCTTGTCAGCCTACATGCATGCGGTGTCAAGTTCAGTTATCAGACGCTGACATCTTGGCGTCGCTACTGACCGACGGGAAGTACAGTGTACGCGCATGCGCACTATCGTGTCTGATCATCGAACTTAAGACTGAACGTAACGTACTGCCTAAAATCCGACCATATCACGCCTACAGGCTACAACACGACTCGATCCACGAGGCCCAAAATTGAACCATAATAGACAATGCAGCCTTATACCACGTCTCGTCAAGCCCGTTACGTATCATGATGACGTCAGATTTGCGTTTACGTTGATGCTGGTTCAACTCCAGGCCGGCGCACGCTGTGTAGACACTTTGGAGGCAACTTTCTCGCCCCAGTCGCCTCATCAAGCAGCATAATTTGGTATCGGCGAAAGCTGAATGGTGACCAGACAGACCAGACCATTCGTTGTCTGAACAGTTTCGCTTGGTGTCTGGATAACGGCCGAGGAATCTGAAATCAACTCCGTATGGTAGGCCTAATATGCTCAGGTAGACGCTTTTCCTTTCTCTTTTTTTCGCCCGTCAGCATGCAATGTATGCAGAGCGCGATGTTGTTTTAGCAATTCCGTCCGTCAGTCCGTCTGTCCCTCCAATGTCGGTAATTGTGTCTAAACGAATGCACGTCGCACTTTTTACCGTCTGGTAGGGGCATTGTTCTAGTTTTTGAGCCCCACCGCAATCAATAATTCCAAGAGGAATCCTCTCAGCGGGGGCATTAAATGCACGGGGTGTGAAAATTTTGCAATGCCCTTTATCTCGGAAATGGTACGAGATAGACCCACAGTTACTAGGAACGCTAACAGGAAGTCATAGGTAGCCGATCGATCCGTGTCAGTTCCAATGACCTTGAGCGACCTTGAAGAGTCAAACTGTTCCGGAGGATCTCCGTAATTTTGCACCAACCGTATGAGCCAGAACGACCAAATTTACCATGGGGAGTGAGTGTTTCCCAGGGGTCAGCTGCACCTCATTCCAAGGGGGCGGGGCCCCAGCGCCTCCAAAACTTTCATGATATCCTACAAGCGCGCACACATCATGAGAAACAGGAACCAAAATTGGCGATCAAGGATCATTGATATGATCAACGATGATCAATGATCAACATGGGGGCCGGGGAGGATAACTTTACACGGTCGACCACAAAATGCGCGATCTGTTTGCGGTAGCAAACCTCCTTGTTACCTTCGCATTACCTTTATAAAAAAGACTCATAATGCACTAACTCCACTTTCTTTCACATTATTATAACCCCGCCCCCCGCTAGGCGGGGCATTAAGCGATGATGCTGTCTGAGGTCTGTCTGTCTGTCTGTCGCGTACATCGGGTCTAAGTCGAGAACAAAGAGGCCCAGGAAGACTAAAATAGGCACAGAGGTAGCCCACGTCACGCATGACTCGGACACCATTTCCAAGGTCTAAAGTCACAGGGGGCGGGGGCATATTGTGGCTGCCTCCCGCATAGCTTGTTTGCATCAGTTTTACTATTAAAGCGTCTACTAGCGGAAGTGCATCTTGTGTATTCTTGCTCCTGATGATAGATGTCCATTATTTTATGTAACACATCATCACTTCGCTTCTTCAAAATATGCAATCTCCGTAGCCTTTAATGGGGTGAAGAGGACCCCACTTTGGGGTTCTCCCTTACTTATGCGTACACGGTGTGACCTAGAGCGAGCAAATTCGACGTGGTAACACAATTATGGGGAGGGGCGTGTGTTAGGGGTCAGCGATAGTTATGATTCTCGTTCTGTCTGCGTCTGTATGCCTCGCTAGAATATGTGTATCTGTTGTGCATTCATGCGTGTCAAACCGAGATCAGTTGCAATATTTCAAACTTATTTGCATTCTGTCGACATTGTTGGCGGTGACGATCAAAAATACGTTTCCGCGGCAGTTTGTTGCCTTTGAAACTACAGTCCGGTTCAGTAGAAACGACACCCACACACACACACACACACACGGGGACAGAGAGATGAAGGTGTGTGTGGGTGGTCTGTGGGTGTGTTCTATACGTCGTTAGTCCACTAGCAGCTGATGCCGTTGCTAAGCTGCGTCGTTTCAACTCACACAAATGAGCCCAAACTGCGTCGGCATTTCTCTGACGCCCGACTACAGCGATTATCATTCAAAACTGCTCTCGATGGTGCTAGACGGGTGCGGGGTGGGGGGCGGGGTTGAGGTGGGATAGAGTGTGTGTGTGTGTGGCGGTATACGATGAAGCGTGTCATGTGGTGCGATGTATCGGTTACAAGGCGTGACTGATTTCACAAGTCATGCTCACTCACTCGTTGACCGCCGCCGCCGGCGCTGCAGCACCACTGCGGCGCCAATCACCTAGTACCAGTACCTAGCGTAGCGTCATCCTCGCTGTTCACTCGCCCACACACATTGCTGCTCGCAGCAGCGCACCTGCCTGCTAAACTGCCATCGACCAATCGCGCCTGACTTAGTCCGAATACGTTTTATCGGTATTTATGAAGAAAATAATAAAACGTGCATTAGGCATCGATGTCACTGTTGAAATTGTAATCTTATTTAATTGAGCGTTGTTGTAAGAAACATTACGTATTTTTTGTTTAAAAAACACTAACAAGTAGAATCTTCCTGCATTGTTCATCGATGTAAACGTTAAACCAGCATTTACTCTCGTACTGAAAAAAAAATCAGAATCAGAATAAAAGTTTAATGGAACTGAGTTTCGACATTATATCGAAATGTTGACTCACGGGGTATTTAGAAATTAAGCTTGTATATTATTTATATTGAAATATTCCCTTCAAGTTCATGCATCGAACTTTGATTCTATGATAAACTTTCTTTATTTTTGTTTCAGTTGCTGGTTGTTTTTGTTCATTCTGTTTCCTATGACCACAGGCGCTGCTAAGCGGATCTTATTCGTCTTCATCATCATCTTCTTTTTCTGCTTTTTAAACAAAACATCCTAGTTTCAGTGGACGTTTTCGAACTATAGCTAACTGGTTCGACGCCTTAACATACCCTAAGTGCAGACTCAACATCATAGGCAGAACTTATAGACCACATCTCCGACGGCAGGTAAAAAAGACCTAATTGGCACAAAGGCTTGATGTAAGCGATGTGTGAATGTGAACTAGGCTGTGCAGTGACCCGACAGATAAGTTTCAGCGAACCTTGACAACGATGTAATGCAGTGCGTGACGCATTGCGCCGACTAGACACACGCACGGAGACGAGTGCAGAACGTGCAGGTTGACTGACACACATCACTATACCAACGGACCTTTCACGTTCATTCCACTCTCACGTCACTCGCTGCGGGCCCTCTAACTGCCAGCATAATACACCATGCACGACAGGTGTGTGGATCGTCAACATTCCAATCCACAGTTATGATATTTTTAATAGATCCGCGAACTGGTTGGCATCTCCAGGTGTCAGTCGGCAACCGTTGTAGATTATGATCAAACAGATGTAGTTCAGCAGGCAAGCGCTATAGAGAGTTTACGATTAAACAAGTCATCAGCGTTAAACACAGACTTGACTTGCGTATATCTCAAACATAACCTTGGCTTTTTGGACAAATCTGAATGCTACGCGTAACTTTCTACGCTTAACTTTCCTGAAGCAAATCGAGAAAATCAAGTTAAATGTCTGCCGGTAACCTTCCGTCAAATCTTGGCTCGGTTATTCGGCTAATTCGGAAACTGCAAGCGAGCGTAGTTGGATTGCGGATCGTCGGTTGTGCGGTCCGCATACCTCGGTCTGCTAGCGCGCGTGCTGCTGCTGCGGCTGTAGCTATGATGTCACGCATGACGTGTCAGTCGCTTTGATTCTGTCTCGAATCTCATTAGCTATGCACGCTGTTCGTTCCTGTCTGCACTCAGCACAAACACTCCTCATTCTCCAGACCCACTAGTCCAAAAACAGTAATCCACTATATACACGTTACTGTAATTTTTTTTAAATTTGCTCACAAATTGCCATTGAAGTTGGCATGTATAGCCTTACGCGTAATAGCGTGATATAAAACTAAACGTAACGTTTAACAAGTGCAATTTCACGTGGCCCTAACTGTCAGCAACAGCGGCGCAGTGTATTGTTATCGGTCCTGTCTGTGGCGGGCGGGTGGGCGGTGTCTGTTACCACGATAACTCGAAATTGCGTGCATCGATTTTCACCAAACTTGGTCTGTAGGTGAAGGTAGTGACCATCTCCAGCTGATTAAATTTTGGCCGTCCTGCGTCCCCGGAAAGGGGTCTGCGGCGGGGCGAAAATTTTTGGCTCCGCCTTACTACAGCCAACGCGCAGTGTTTGCGTCTCTCCGAGCGCTTTTTTCATTGTTACAATATTGTTTCTGGCAACATTACATGTGGTATACTTATGTGATACACGACAAGCGAAGTGGATAGTTTTAAACCATACTGATTGTTACTCGTTCATCGTTAAGGCTACTTGCGAAACTTGATAGAAATCTATGAGCAACTTTACAGTAATAGTAACAAGAAGGTTAAACAGATCGCTCGTCAATATTCGTGTTCCAAATTTTTGACCAGGGCCGCCCGGGGGCGTGGTCGACCCTTAAAAATTCTCCTGCCATCTAGGTTGATCACCACGAAAAGTTCGTTGCTGTGTGGGGTATGTCGGAGGTCCCAAAAATGTGGGGCGTTGTGGCTCAGGTGTCTTGAGATAGTGATCGTGCATGACCAGACCCTGTTGAAACACGTGCTCCCTCACGTGTTAGCATGCCAAATTTGATCGCTCTAGGTCATGTGCCACCTTTCAGATGAATTTTGTAGAAAATCGGGTGAATTGTTTGGGCGTAATCCTGCTAACAAACAGACGGACAATCGCCGATGAAAACATAACCTCCTCGACGGAGCTAACTATACGATATCGCGCTCTACGTGAACGCGCGATAAAACACAAGTAACTTTGTTGGACTCGGACCTCCTTATGTAGCATTGCTTCGACAGCGAGAGTCAAACTAGTACGACGGCATTTACGGCGGTTATCTTACCTATAGTGCTTAGCTAGACACTAGTCGGAACAGCATCGCTGCATGGTAGATAAGAAGAGCCAAACACGCGCGTGTGTAAGAAATCCGCCGAAGCTAGTGAATTGTGGCGCACTGCAACAGTATATTTTTCAGGATATCTGTTTTAGGGGGTGTCTTGGACAAGTTGGGGGTACAAGATTTCAGGTCGGCATGACTGCATGGAGCTGATCAACGTAGGCATCTGCGGCCTGATAAATAAAGCCATAAGTGCATAATACCTGGATTATGTAAGTACGTGCTCACTTAGGTGTGCACTTACAAGAAACATACGCAATAGAAGTAAACCGCGATGTTATGGATACAATCTAACTACAATAAAACACTGTCTGAGGATACGTATAATTATAGCCTAAACTTGCTAAATACACCAACACCGAGAGTATGTCGGGATCTCTCAGAAGACTAATGCCTAAAATCCTACGCTGTGTACGAATACACCACTAGAGCAGTACACACACATCCAATGGGGGAACACAGTTTGACGTCAATACCACCCCCAATAGGGGGGGGGGGTGTGTAAATAACTCTCTGCACTGCAACGTAACTCTTGGTTAAACGCAACTGTTCCTAGTTTAGTCGATGATTTATGAAGTACCGTACCGTGTACGTGTACCTGCAATGGTTGGCGGAACGTTGACGAATGTCGTGATTTGTGAGACAGAATAGACTATGTGACGGTGTCTGGGCGAGTATCACGGCTAACGGACGGAGGAACGAGCCGTGTTTGACCACGCACAGTGATGAACGCGCCTGGCTGTCAGACGCGCGTCATTGTCTTGTCGACTTAGCGCCACATATCATCGCTCACATGCACGCAATCCGACGACAAATGTTCCTCCTCCTCCTCCTCCTGCTGCTGCTGCTGGCACCTCACAGCAAGCCGCAGCCCAACACCGCTGTTCTAGCTCAGCTTAACTCTCGCTATCTGCCGTCATCATCATCATCATCATATTTATTTCACGATTACCAGAAAGGCACAAGCCAATTGAACTGGCTCCCATAAAACAGCAAAACAGCAGAAACAAGCTGTAGGCGGGCGGCCGCCACGATATGCCCCCGTCCCTCTCCTATCTTCTCGATTTCGCCAAGGTCGTATGCGTTATGCTTACAGCACACAAAAGTTAGAGAAGAGATAGAGATCTGTATGTTCCCGTAACAAACGACAATGGTGACCTTGACTTTTGACCTTTTGACCTTAAGTGGTGTCCGAGTCACGTGTGACGTGGGCTACCTCCGTGCCAATTTTGGTCTTCCTAGGCCTCTCTGTTCTCGACTTAGGCTCGATGTACGCGACAGACAGACGTCAGACAGACAGACATCAGACGCGCATCATCGCTTAATGCCCCCTACCATAGGGCGGGGGATAATAAATGCTTCGCAGGCACACAGTGAACACACCGCCGTCCCGTGTCTATATACTCGAGTCACAATAATAATAATAATATTATTATTATTATGAGGCAATGTCGTATATAAGTGCTTGACTGTCACTGCGTGCCGTTGTAGCTGATCGGTGATCAGGACAGTGCTCAAGTCTCTTTAGAGCGACTTACTCAGAGTTAACTATCCCACTTTTTGCTGCGCAACGCATATATGCATAGTGCATCTTTGCTGTGGCAACGTGTCCGTCTGTCTGTCACACGCCGGTATTGTATCGAAACGGATAAAGATATCAAACTTTTTTCTCGGCCTTGTAGTCATACGCATATGGTTTTCTAATACCACATTATTGTTGCGAAATTCTAACGGGAAGGGGAGCCTGTCACTCGGGTGGACTTGAAAATTCTCGGTCTGATAACGCTGAGCAATGGCAGTGCCGTACAACTGTGCGGCTGCCGATACGTTAACTCCCTCCGCGTACGATACGGCGGTACGGCGGCCAACCAGTTGCTGATACTTTTTTCTTTTCATCCCTCCAGATGATATCGCGTCGCGCAGGGTTTCTCAGCATTAGCTGAGCTTCTTGTGTGACATTCGGTGACATTTACCGCGCATTTCAAAGTTTTGTCTTCGGAAATGAATTGCGCTGATCTGTAGCGATGTGCGTTCTGACGTCAACGTGCAGCAACGTCGAATGTTATGATTGCTGACATTTTCGTAACGGAAAAGTTGAAATTTTACACTTATATACCTCTCTTGGGTTGGACTAGGGACCGCCTCACTGAGCTGCAGTTACATTTGTGTTATAACGGCTTGTTCAGCTGATATCGCGATGCGGCAGTAAATGGCCGATGAGATGTGCAAGTGTCTATGAGCGTGTGCAGTAATGTCTGTCAGTGGACAGCTGGGCTGTGACTGTTGTTATGATGCAAGTGGTCCTACATACTAGCTAGCACACAGGACTACTTGGATGACATCTTGTGCAGTGTCTTAAACACTTGGCATCTAACGTCTGTCGCTCGCTGTTACTTTTCTACGACCGATCACGATTTCGCACACTGGCTACTAGTGAGGCGTCAAAATCTGATAGTCCGTACTGTGTGTTGATATCCCGCGCAACACTAATACTGCAGACAGTTACCAAAACGCAATATGTATATAGTCCCACAATAACAGCTATCAAACTCTCCGTCTGTCATGACCATTGTGTTGTATTTCTAAGAGTAGATTTTTGTCATGCATGAGACGGTACATGACTAGTGATGTAAAATTTCATGATTTTTTTGCCCTGAAATATTTCATGAAATATTACTGAAATATTTCAAAAATTTCACGACGTTGTTGAACAGCGGACAACATCGATCAAAATACATCCAATACAAACAAACAAATCGTCAGATATACCGTTCTTGTAGTTTTCAACAGATTTTACTATAATGCACGTTAAAAGCCTATAATTGGCTTTTTTCAATAACCAATCAGCACAAGTGTTCACAGACAACCAGTGACGTGACGTACTGACGTCATTTCCCACCATAGATATCGAAATATTTTGCCGGATGAAGGACTATGCACTGCAGGCTGTATTATGTATAGTTCACTGCAGTAAACCAGTTAAAGGTAAGTATTTGTTGTTATGCATGAATAGCATTATGTATCTCCTACAAACTTGATATACTTTAATCATGTTTTTATAAGTTTTAAGTCACTTAGTATTTAAAATTAAAAGTTTCATGAAATATTTCAAAAGGGGGTCTTGAAATATTTCAAAATGTTCATGAAATTTTTAAACATTTCAAAGTAAAATATTTCATCGTGCATCTCTATACATGACACGGCAATCGACGTAACAGTCAACACAGCACTGTGGAAGATGCGCGCATTGTGACGGCTAGGCTGTATGACGTCACACGGTGTGTGAGGCGCACAAAAGCGGAGTTTTTGACGACAAGACGAGTCGTTCGTTCATCATCGATGACACATCACGGCAGCTGCACGCCACTGTGACACGGCCTCGCCTCAACACAGACTCAAACCGTTCAATATCGCATGCCTTCTCGCAGTTTATTTATCGTGCCACGTGGTAAACACCGGAAGTGCTTCCATATTGGCTCCGACTAAATCACGCAGGCGCCTAGGTCCGACAAGCGAGTGACAGTTCCTTTTGCACGTATTTCGGCCGGCTACCAGCTTGCCTACAGTTCCTAGCTCATAGTCGTCGGACTAGCCATATAACGGTGCCGGCTGCTGCGCGGGTTTTTGTAGCGTTGCACGCACGCGGCCCGGCTGGGTGGCGCACGTCAGTTCGTGACTTCCGGTTTCGCTCGGCGCGGCGCATGCGCTGCCGGCACATCCGGTCTGCACGTAGCTGCCGACAGCTGGTCCATTCATGCGTGACCGCGGTACGATCAATCAACCGTGTCACCTTTGTGATGATACCTGGCCGCTCGCTCGCTAGCTACGTTACGTTATTTCCGCTTTTTTATTTCTATAATTATATTTCACCGTCGCAGTGCGCTCGATCGACCATGGCCGGACACTGCTGACTTGGACCGGTATAGACCGCGTCGGCAACCATGATGAAACACACAACACAGTTGCAGCAGCTAGCAGACACGTAAGCACAAGTCGTCTGTCTTAACGTTATCATCACACTGGACACGAGTAGGCTACACCGCAACTAACACGTGATGATTAAACAGCGTTCCACTGATAACCTTCCCTTCCTGTAATATGAGTAACGGTTCCAAAGTTGGTGGCTCGGCGTCAAACGCTATGACCAACCTACAGGAGTCACAGAATTTTCTCGCACCCCACTACACAGATCAGCATGCCAGATTGGGTTGCTGTAAAATAAATAGTGTGCAGTGATGTGTAACAATACCTCCAAGAGGTGTTTAAATACAAAATATAGAACACTGTATAATAAAGTATTTCAAATAGAAATACAAAACACCGTATTTATTCAGCATTTTCAATATAATATACAAAATATAGAATTGTATTTTGTATTTTAAACTTTCTGAGTTACAGGTATCGTGCGTATAACCTAAACACACATACACACACACACTCACGATTTCATAAACTTCTGCATAGTCGCAGGCGAAAAAATAACAAAGACGAACGAAGAAACCAATCGGCTGAAGAACATAAATTGTCGCGAGTCGTTCTGATGACTGACAGGTCTGTAGTGGATAATTGACAACGCGAGTGATTCGTCCGCGTGGGTGGCAAGCCGACCGTGTTCAATGTATAGCGGATATATACATCAAAAGACCTCCCACCGAGACAAAGTGCCGCGTTAAGACTACTCTTCCCTAAGTAGTCTTCAATTTTTATGAGATCATCAGAGCACTGCATAGTACACAACTTGCCGACGTCGAAGTGTGTGTCACTTCATTCAGGCTTCCATCGCGCAGTTAATATTCATTTCTGATGTGCAATATTCTGTGGCCTATCCATCACCTACGTGAGCTATACACTTAAACCGGCAACTGGCCATCCAGTGCCTATGTATTGCTGTATTCTGTATGATATCCCACGCGGCTTGCAACGCGTGAATTCGCAGACGGTTCAGTTGCGGCAGCTGCGCTACAGTCAGTTACAGACAGTTCAGTAATCAGTTGATGTGCGCAGTGACAGTAACTGTGGTGGATGTGTAGCGAGGGAGTCTGTCAGCCACGGCACGGACCACGGCACAGCACAGCGACCGCCTAGCAACAGTTACCAACACGTCCCCGTGGAGTGGACAACACGTGTGTACGCACGCCCGGTAACTTAGACAACGACAGTCTGCATGCAGTCAAATAGCCTCGATATCGAGGCTATTTGATGCAGTGTCGTAGTTTTTTGACGTACACGTGACTCCACATCAGTAGGCCTAACCAAGCAGCCGCAGCAGCAGCAGCAGAGCAGCTAGGTGTTCACAGCTGATGAGTAGATGATCTCGAGGCCAGTCTTCTTCCCAGACAATCACTATTGCTATTGAGTACTGGCAACCAAAATTGAACGACCAACAGAAAAAAATACATAGGAAAATATAAAAAAAATGAAAAAAGCGCTCGGAGGATACGCAAACACTGCGCGCTGGCGTAGCCAGAAATTTTCGCCCCGCTGCAGACCCCCTTCCCGGGGGCGCGGGACGGCCAAAATTTAATCAGCTGGAGATGGTCACTACCTTTACCTACAAACTCAGTTTGGTGAGGATCGATGCACGCAATTTCGAGTTATCGTGATAACAGACCCACCCAGCCACAAACAAACACACCCACAAACAGACAGGACCGATTACAATACACTGCGCCGCAGCTAGCGCGCAGTGTAATGAACGAACATAATCGAATTAGAGTAGAGGACAAACAGAGCCTGGTTTAGTGGCTATTACAACAATCGCCTTGCAGGAGACGGATCCACCGCATTCATTGATTACTTGAGCTCGCAAGTACGACGAAGCATACGTAGGCACTGTCAATTAGCAATGAGGTTGTTACAACCTATGTTAAAACATCTCCCATACAGACAGTGCTATCTTAGCTCACATGACAATGAACATTAGCATCTTCATCATCGCATCATTTATTATTTACCTCCGCCAAAGAGAGCATGTCTTCACCTGTGTGTATCTGTCTGTTTGTTAACAGGATTGCTCAAAAACTACTGATGAACAACTTAATGACATTACAAGGAATAGCTTCACACAGTCCAGGGACCAATTGAGTAGCTCTTGAGTGACCTTGTATCAATCAAATGTATGTATCACTAGCGGTCAAAAGGTCAAAATCGTTTCTGCCAATAACTCCGTTCAAAATTGTCGTACGGCGTCACCATAAAATTCAAATGTATCTTATTCGAGTCCCTGGTCATTTACAGCAAGCGGTTGTCATTTGATCATCATCATTATTATTATTTATAAATATAAAATATGAATAATTCTAAATATGATTATAGCCGTAGGATTGACAATTTCAAAGATAGATGTGAGGTCAAATGTCAGAGGGATCATGTCACAATGAAACAGACTGCAACTCGCTATAAATGCAATTTAGTACCATACCATACCATATATATATATAGGCCTACTGCTCAACTTGCATGTATACTGGAGCCTGCCGTAGCGGCGCTTCGCGGTCTCCTGGTGCTGCTTCTAATTTATTATTTTAAAAATCTCAAGTGATAATAGCCCCGTGCGGGCTCTGGGGTTGTAAGAATAGACCCGCTCTGTTTCCTGGCCGGATGTCGTACAAGGCGACTAAACCAGGCTCTGTCTGTCCTGTCTCTTAGCCTGGGTTTCTTATGATTATGTAGTTATGCTGTTAACTAGGGACTCTTTTTAGGTTGTGTTATTTTTATGTTATTTGTGTGTTCTGTCTCTTGGTTGTTCTTAGGTTGTCAGTACCAGTGCAAGTGATTGACTGGAAAGACTCGTCTCTGGAATGACCTATAACGTTAAACCCTACTCACTTACTCACTCAAGTGATAATAAAGTGTAAATTGGATATTTTATGAAAGAAATGGTTCTTAACAGAGTGTACATACAGGTGT
>Ga0049107_10000422_pt1 | contig 12568 bp, 10 predicted proteins | sample WorMetilPIANOSA1_FD_61187 | JGI IMG/M metagenome (GOLD analysis project Ga0049107, IMG submission 61187) | Marine gutless worms symbiont microbial communities from Max Planck institute for Marine Microbiology, Germany - Olavius ilvae PIANOSA.1 | ecosystem: Host-associated > Annelida > Digestive...
GCATTACCGTCTTTACAACCCTGCCAGAAGAATTTATACCTTGACATGCCCTTACCCATCACTCTAGCACCTGATCCTGTCCATCTAGTTTCTTGTACACAGCATACATCAATCTTTCTCTTATGCACTGTTTCCACTGCTTCTGCAGACCTGCCTGACATAGTTCCAATGTTCCAGGTTGCAAATCTTATGCAGTCTGGAACATTAGAAGTATTCTTCCGTCTGTCCCCCCACCAGCTTCTCTGCAGGGCATCAGGTCTATGACCTTCATAATGACGGCAACTCCATCCTGCAGTTTGGCCGGGTTCCCCATCGTTCTGTTTCTCGCAGGCAGATGGGGTTGCCCATGAGGCTGCACCCCGCCCATTTTTGTTGACAACCATATTAAATTAAAGAGGAATCGAAGCAAAGTTTTTGTGGCCGGATGCCCTTTCTGTCGCCAACCAGCAGGAATCACTTGCTGGACCTCATCTTTTCTTTAACTACAAAGACTCCCGAACAGGGAAGGGCGTCACTCCCTTTACGTCGGCTCTCCGACGCCAGTACCCTACTTTCCAGGAGTCATGGTGGATGTAGATATAAGAGCAATGTGCGTTTCTGCTGGGTGGCTTTAGAAAGAGCATCAGGCCTGTAAAAATTTGCATCAAAACCCATTTTCAAGGCAGCAACTGGCTAACCCAGGCTTACGCGGGGAAAATGGCCATTAAAACAATCTGTGCATTTTTATTATAACTGTTAATGATAATGATAATCTCAGACAATAGGGCTTATAGCTGAAGCCGACCAGCCTATACAGTTAAAACAGTAAAAATAAAATAAAAACTTATGAAAACATAAAAATATGCAGACTACAGCTGTTCATAAGCTCTGCGAAACAAATAAGTTTTGAGTTGCTTTTTGAATGTTTGTGTGTTTCAAATGGAACGGATGTCAAGTGGTAAATTGTTCCACGATCTTGAGGCGGCAACTTTGAAAGCCCGGTCACCGAACTTGAGCCTTGTGCATGGCACAAACAAGTCCTCGTTCGTAGAGCGTAGAGATGTATGACGATCTGAGGTCAGAAACTGGCTGCAGTAGACTGGTAATATAGACTGGAGCCTTGCCAACATGAGCTTAGTGCACAATGAGGCACAACTTGTATTGTACTCGTGATTCGACTGGCAGCCAGTGTAGTTCAATTAGTGCCAGTAGAACAGGGTCTTGTGGTCGAAGATTGAACACACGTCACGCTGCAGAGTTAATGACTCATTGTAATGGTGCCGTGGTTGTACGTGGTAGCCCCGCTAAGATGGCATTGCAGTAATCTAGTCGAGACAGACTGAGCACAGCAACGAGACTGGCTGTGACGTCATGTCCAAGAAGATGACGAAATTGTCACAGACGTTGCAACTGATAGAAACACACCTGTGTTATCCTTGACATGTGAGTCCACATACTAAGTTCAGGATCAAGGTATGCTCCCAGGTCACGGACACTGTCGGCCGACAGTATGTTCTCGTTGCCAATGACGACGGTTTTGTCATTCTGCAAAAGTTTTACCAATGAGGATGTTGAGCCAAACCACATGACTTCAGTTTTCGAGGCATTCAACTGAAGCCATCATGCACACCAGTCGCTGATGTCAGCAATGCATTCCTGTAGACAACGCGGCACAATTGTCTGAGCTTGTGCCAGAGGGACAGCAATGTACGCTTGTGTGTTGTCTGCAAAGGAATGATGACAGAGTCCATGTGCCTCGAAGATAAGGTCGTTATCTTCAGTATAACTAATGAATTCTTTCAGGCCCAAGACTGATCCTTGAGGCACACTGCAGTGGACGTTGACAACGTTGGAGACTTTTCTGTTTATATGAATAACTTGGGCACGACCACATAGATACAAGCCGAACCAGGCAAGCGCTGGGCCACTGATACAGAACCGATGATGGAGAATGTTGAGCAGGAGTTGGTCAACAGTGTTGAAGGCACTTGATAGGTCGAGAAGTGCAAGTGCTCTGACATGGCCCTGGTTAACGCTGGTGACAAGATCATTGTGGACTTTGACCAGAGTTGTCTCGATGGAATGATACTTGCGATAAGCTGACTGAACGGTGGAAAAGAGGTTGTAGCTTGTGGCATGCTCAGTGAATCTGAAGTCAATGGTTCGCTCAAGAAGCTTGGATACATAACCAAGGTTGGAAATAGGACGATATGAGTTTAGATCCAGAAGATTTAGGTCGCTCTTCTTAAGAAGAGGTCGAACAATTGCTGACTTCCGACTCTGTGGGAATTTATGTTAGTCAATAGACGCAATGCACATGGATGCTATAAGAGGTGCCATAAAATCACAAGCATTCTTGAGCAGCCATGTTGGCATTGGGTCTAGAGAACACTTTCTGGATGGTGACTTCTTGATTATAGCTGCTACTTCATCTGCTGTTACCAGCCTGAAAGTGTCAAGTGGTACGTCGACGTTCCTACTGAAAACTGATGGGTAGTTTAAATTTGCAGTCAACTGCAGAATACGTTCAATCTTCGCCTCGAAGTGACGTGCGAAGTCATCTGGTGAGTGTGTGGCTGCCGTTGACTCAGGTTGAGTTAACAAGCAACACAGCGTTTTCTGGTTTCTGCCACTGCTGCTGATCTTGAATGACCAGTGGTCAGTGAACTTCTTCTGGAACAGAATCTGCTGGTGGTTAAACTGAGTCTGCCAGAGTGACTTTGATGTTGGGTCTGGGTGACGTCTGTATACTCTTTCCAGTCGACGTGTCTTCAGTTTAGTAACGTAGCATTCTCTGTCGTACCATGGCGACGTTCGTCATGCATACTGCTTAACGTCACCAAAAGGAGCCAGCTTGTCGAGTATACTACGGATGGAGCTGTTATATAACAATGTAAAGTTCGTCAACATCATCAGGAGGATTTAGCACCAGTTGAGACTGGCTGAGCTCATGTATGAACTCATTGCAGTTGAATGTGGCCCGCCCAACAACGACAATGAACCCGTGGACGTGTTTCAGATGCCACTGACTCCACGCGTGTATCAACTGTTGTAATTATCAGAGCTTGGTCAGATATCATCGGCGGTTGAATAGTAACTGATAATGGTTGGTCTGTGTCGTGCATCACAAAAACATCTGGTTGGTGATTCATCTTGTGAGTTGGTTGTTCCACGCAGTCGTGCAAGCCGAAACTGTTGAACAGCTGCTGCAGCCTACTGGTGTGTGGTGATTTATGTGTCATCAAGATGTACATTAATATCACCAACAATGTAGAGCTGAGAATACTTAGTACACCGTTCTAAAACATCAGCAAACTCTGTGAAAAAAATCATCATTAGTGATTGCACGCAATCCTGGCCTGTAAAGTGTCAGCAACGTTGCATTAATGGCTCCGTGACGCACTGTTAATAATAGAGCTTCAAAAGTGTCGTAAACTGGTAGTGTCACTAGGCAGGCTGTAAAATGAGACTTCAAAAATACACAGATACCTTCATGGTTGCACTTCAGCTGACTGCTGGTACATTGTCTTGATTTTTTAAGAAATCGGTAGCCGGGCAGTGTTGAGGCAAAGACGGTTGGTGAGTCGATGCTGTCGTGCCAGGTCTCAAGGACCGCGAACAGACTGAGTTGATGTTCAGTGATAAGATCGTTGATGTCAGTGAATTTGTTGCCAAGTGACTGTGCGTTCAGCTGACCAATTTTCAGAACGGACGGTGAACCTTTTTTTGCGACTCGTAGACGTGCACAGGTCGTTATGCAGCTTAATTTCATTAAACACTTTCTTGTAACACGTCAGTATCCACTGAAAGCACCTTATACATTTGTGTAAACTGCCTGCTGACCGAACAATGTTTCACAGATTAAATGTCAATTCCGGACTTTCGTTGTAAGTTATCTTGAAAAAATTATGTCACCATGAAAGGCTGATCTTGCTGTGTAAGTACCAAATGTGAAACTTACCTCTCCTAAGAGGCAGCAAACGGTTTTCTAAGATATCTTTTGCGTCAGTTCCTTCATCCATCAGATCTAGTTTGGTTATAACACCAATTGTGCGCAGGCCTGCATGCCAACATAATAAGTACACCCTTTAACTTCTCGAGTAAATCAAACAAACTGATAGTTTACCATGGCAAGAAGTGCTTGCATACAATGCATAAAATGAACAGTTACAAGAAGGTTAGCTACTGCAAACAGATCACGCACCAGCATTCGTGTCACAAAATTTTTTCCAGGGATGCGGCAATGGTCAAACCTGTTAAGATTTTCCTCTCATTTTAGTTTGCTCACCATGCAAAATGTGACTGCTGTACGTCATATTGTGTGTATGTGTGTAGGTAAATAAGTGTGGGCATAAACAGAGGGTGCCAAAAACTGGGAGCACTGAGGCTCACCCCTATGGATAGGGGGCATAGATGACTTCCAGAAACATGCCCCTCCCCAATGTGCCACCATGCTGATTTTGGTAGTTCTAGGTTAAATGGTAATGAGCATATGTGTGGAGATCTGCTAGAAAAATGGGAATCTTTGAGTCCCAACTATTGAGGTGACTCAAGGTCATCAGATCCAATACAGATCAATCGACTGCCTAGGACTTCCTGTTAGTGGTCCACAGAAACTACAGGTCTATCTCATGCTGTTTCCAAGATAAACAAACAGTGATTTTGGACGAAAAAAAGCTAATTTTTCCCTCCATGTACTTAACGCCCAAGCTAAAGCTACTCATATGATTTCTGTTACACTAGTTGGTCTCAAAAACCAGAGTGACGGTCCTACCAGACGGCTGGAAAAGTTTTACGATACATTACAATTGTTTTGACATAGCACCAGCATTCTACGGACAGACAGACAGAATCTGTATAAGAATATCATGCTCTGCATGCTATTGCATGATGACGCATGATCAAAATTGACACACACACACACACACATATACGCACGTACACACACAAAACTGTTACAGAATATACACAAACCAGTCACACAACTGCCATTTCAACAACTTTAGGTAGAACTACCAGTCAAACGAGACTGCTGCTCACCTTGTGGGTCAACTTCTTTTGCAATCTTCAGAGCATCTGAATTGGCAAGATCTGAGTTTGCTGGAGTAATGGCAAGAATGAGACAGCTCTCAGGAGTGATAAATTCCAGCAGCATGTTTCTTATCTGAATCTCAATATCTGGAGGCTGGTCACCCACTGGAACTTTGGTCATTCCAGGCAGATCAATCAGTGTCAAGTTCAGCACTAAACACGACACAGACGAAGGTTTCATTAGCAACGACAATGCAGACATATAACAAAGCCTAACCTAAGAGTTCTGATTACAGATCTGTCATATATATCAGAACTGTTTTCTAATCTAGTTCTAGTTCTACCACCATTGGTAATGGAATAAAGAGTTCTCAGCTACTGTGAATGAGAAAGCAGCTGTTTCTGTTTAAAACTTAAGAACAGGACATGCGAGTCACGTAAGAAGTATAAGGAAAGTAAACACCTTGCAAAGAAACTGATTTCACTGGCCAAGGAACGTAAGTGGGAGAACTGGTCAATGATTTGAATAAAAGTAGAATCAAGGACAGATCTTTAGAATGGATGCTTTGTCTGTGACAGCAGATTGCAAGGAAGAGGTGATCAGGAAACTCAGCCTCTGGAAAGAGGGTTTGGAAAGCAAAGGATTGAGGGTAAATCTGTCCAAAACTAAGCAGATGGTTGGGGGAAAAGGCATAATATATTGAGAAAATGTAGGGAATAAGGTTTTGTGTGGTATGTGGTAAGGGTGAAGGTTGGTAACTCAATACAGTGGGTGCAGAAGTAGTCAGCAGTTGAAACTCCAACAACTCGCAGTCAGGCGGTGCAGGCGGGTACGTCGCAGGATTGGCATCCGCCGTCGTAGGGCGCACATCAGCGACCTTGCCGTCAAAGGAAGTGTGGTACTCCATAACGCCAATTGAGTCAGACGCTGAGACCCTCCGGCAGACCATCCGTGCATCGATAGATCGCCACAGTTTATAGGGGCAGGCGCGTTCAGCATCGATCTTCTGCGTCTAGAAGTTTTCGTGCTTCTGCTTCAGCAGGACGTGATAAAACATACGCCGTGTAGATCATGCGACTTGGTTGGCTGGAAGACCGGAACGACGTGCTGTAGGTTCGAGCCGTCGGACTCCTCGCTTAAAACCACAACAGTCGTCATCAAACCATGGATCAGAGGGTCGCCGCCGACATCTCACCGTCTTCTGAAGTAAGAGATTGTCAAGGATAGCAGCGACCTCAGGTTGTACAGCTACATGTCATCGACGTATCGACTGTTCAATGTTCATAGCGTCAGGTTGGCACAGTCTTGACTTCTGCAGTGCATCGCGGAACTGGACAGTGTCAAGTTTTTACCTTGAACGTCGACTGACTGTCGTATAGACCGGTGGTGGTTTGATCAGCCTATGATCCACGTCAGCAGCATGTAATCGGATATGCCAATGTCGACGATGTTGACGTGCGGCGCTGGTTGACCATGTCGAGCAGACCGCCGTGGTCATGTGTCGGCGATGTCACGTGACATGACATATCATAGTCGACCACGAGCTCGTTAAATCGACGCGCCGTTGGTTTGTCAGCATGAAACAGGCAAATACTGAAGTTGCTGGCTTAATTGGATCGATGAAGGTTGTCAGCCGGTCGAGAACATCCGTCATGTCAGAGAAGAAGTCGGCGGCGACTGTTGTGGACCAGGTCGGTAGAGTAGCAGCACTATGCACGACGATGAACCAGATGTGACGCGAACACACAGATGCTCGAAGGTCGTGGGTTGAGCACCGAGATCCAGTCGCTGTAGCCGTATTCCACGCACAGCAACGCCAGCAACTCCGAGGTGGTTCATAGACAGTGTGGCGTCACAAATGCGTGGTCAGGCGCGCTCAATTACTTGGTAGCCTTCAGCATGCAAACGCCGGATGCTGACTGAGTCGGCGTCGTGCCATGTCTCACTTAGTAACATGACATCAACCGACTGCTCCTCCAGCATCGCACGTAGAGCGTCAACTTTGTTGGTAAGTGAGCAGATGTTGAGGCTGCCGAACGTGACTTTCGACCCAGCAGTAACTCCATGACGATCGTCGTGGACTTTTGTCAGCGACAGTGAATGTGATACATCAGGATGCCGAGCAGAACGGTTGTCGGCGATGACCGAATCGCTGTTGCCGACTGGTCGAAGGACCTGGTTGACACGGCGACGACGACGGCCAGCGCGACAGCCACGACGACGGCAGAGACCGAGTTGATGCACGAAATCAGCTGTTTTAGGGCAGAATTCAGTCAGTGGCGTCGACCGTAGTGACAGAAGTAGGTCAGGCAAGTAATCAAGCCTGGTGTTGATTCATGTGTTATACACACAGCACCAGCGTCGGATATCCCAGGGCACGCTGTCCATCATAGAACAACGGAGAAAGGCTGTTCTTGCCGGAGATGTGGAGGAGTACAAACGCTTTGCTGGTCCTCAGCGCCGGGCACTTAGGCATGACAAACAGCAGTGGGCCGAGCAGATTGCTCTGGAAGGCGAACAGTGTCTCTGCAGCGGTGAAATCAAGGATGCTTTCACTAAATTTACCAGCTGAGACCGAGAAGTACAGTGCCGTCAGCACCATTAAAGGCTGCCGATGGAAGCCTGCTGTCCGACCGGGAGTCTGTAGTGTCACGGTGGAAAGAGCATTTTTGCAATCTCCTAAAGCGCCCACTACACAACCCTCCAGATGTTCTTGTAGCAGAAGCTGAAGCAGCCATTCCAGATGCGGACATTGACATCCATCCCCCACTGTCTTGGAGACTTACAGGGCTGCGAGGAGGATCAAAGCAGGAAAAGATCCCGGTGCATGTGGCATATACCCGGAGTACATCCATTACGGAGGTCATACGGCTTTGTTGGCACTAAAGGAGCTCTTCGTCCAGGTGTGGGAACAGGAAGCTGTCCCAGATGAGTGGCGCCAAGGGATCGGATCATAATCCCTCTATATAAGGGTAAAGGTTCGAAGTCCGAGTGTATCAACTACAGAGGAATTACACTGCTCTCAGCAGCAGGGAAGGTGTTTGCACATTTCCTATTAGCCCGTATAAAGCCCACTTTGCTGTCACATAGGCACATGCAGCAGAGTGGATTCATGCCGGGATGCTCTACTTGCGACCACATCCTGACACTGTGCAACATCGTTCAGCAACGTCAAACGTACTGACGCTCAACTAGCGTGGCTTATGTTGATCTTCGTGCGGCTTTTGACTCCATTAGCCACCTAGCACTTTGGCTATTATTAAAAAGGGCCGGCGTACCAGAGAAGATTGTCACGCTAATCAGGGCTTTGTACGACAAGTCTGTTAGCTGCATTCGAGCCAACGGCCTCTAAAGTACGTGGTTCAAGATTATGTCTGAGGTACGACAGGGGTGCGTAATGTCTCCAGACTCGTTTGCCACAGGCATGGACTATCTACTGGAGAGATCAGTCAGGACAGGCATGAACGGTGTATCTTTCGGCGACCATTCCTTCACCGACTTGGACTTTGCCGACGACGTATGCCAGCTCGCAGAACTGCTGGAGTTACTGGTGCCGGTACTTGAAGCCCTAGCAACTGAGGCAGAATCTTTGGGGTTATAAGTCAATTGGCAGAAAATGATGATGCAGGCCTTACGCAACATTCAGGATGTCCCCCTTCCGTCACAGTGTCACAGTGTTGGAGCAAGAGGTTAGCACAGTGGAGGAATTTGTCTACCTGTGCACTCTCATCCACTCGCCAACTCACAGCTTTCCAGACATCATGAGATGGAGTGCATTCACGTGTACAGAAATGCAGAGCCTTGACAAGCAGCTCTGGTGGTCAAGAATCTCGCTGTCAACTAAGCTGAGGCTCTACAACACCTGTATATTGCCGATTTTCCTGTATGGGTCAGAGTGCTGGGCGATTACCAAGGAAGACGCACGCAGGATCAATGCCCTCTGTCAATGGTGTCTCCGTATGCTTCTCAGCATCAAGTGGTATCATACCATCTCCAACGATTAAGTTTGACGCCAGACCAACCAAACTCTACTCATAGAAATTATCCAGGCACGGCGTCTAACCCTATTCGGGCATATTGCCCGAATGGATGACAATGCAGATGCAAAGCAGATCTTGACTTCCTCGCCTTCTGTGTATTGGAAGAGACCACCAGGACGACCGTGGATGACCTGGATGAAGACAGTGCAGAACGAGCTTGACTCCCACAGGCTGTCATGGACCGACGCAGTCAACCTGGCCCAGAACCGACCACTTTGGAGACTGTTGGCAACCAGTGGCACTATGCACTCGTAGTGGTGCAAGCCAGAGATGATGATGATGATCACTGTCTATATCAATGGTAATTCACCAAATGGTCCTGAACAGCTAATTATATGGTGTTTGTGTAATGTGTATTGATGTGTCTATACAGAAACTAGCATACGGTACTTGTAAACTAATACATTATACATACCATTAGGTGAATAGACTCTAAGATTAATAGGCACGTTAGAAATTCCCTTATTCTTGCCAGTGACTCTATCAGTTTCATCTTCAATCTCCTTACGCACAGCATCAAAGTCCGAATACACACGACCCTTGCAGTGGAGAAATTCAGCATACTCTACAATTAGAAAATCATGTTAACAGAGTATTACATTATTTTAACTCAGTTAGTAAATATTATATCATCATGGTGTCCACTCAGCTCTCAGTGAGTGAAATGTGCCAAGTTAAGGCCAGTTTCTAACAATATGAATGATACTGGATAACAAGGTAAACCACACAGTCATCATAAGTTGTATACAGCAATTCAACTACATACTGCTGGCGTGTAGTTAAACCGCAGCTACTGTGGCCAACTAAAGCTAGCATTCACAAATACTCGTGTCCCCCCCCCAAAAGGCCATTTTATTTTTGCAATTCTGTTGACTGATTTTACCATTATTTCACCATTACAGTCAGAAATGATCAGCACACATATTTGAAATAAAATCCTCCTCACCTCATCTTAATTGGGTTTCTGCCATGGAAAAAAATAACTGTGCAGTAAATATCTGCATTTCTTATAAATTACTTACAATTTTGGAGTACAGAATATTTGAGCAAGCCACTAGCCAGTCACACAGAACAAGTCATTCATGATTACCATGAGTGAGTTCACACAGTGTGCTTCAAATGAGCGCCCTTTGCAGGACAGCAAGCTGGAAGTCCTTTACACCATTGGTAAATATGTTCATAATGTATTGGTCAAGATTGGACCAGAACTGAATCAGCCACTGTTTCAGTTAATCAATGCTCTGGTAAACACATAGCTGGAAGGTCGTGCATATCTGACAGTCAGAAGGGTAGAGATATTGGTTGTTTGGATTGGAGGTCAGATATCCAGTGGAATAAGGTCTGGCTTCTTTCTACGCAGCAGTGTGACCATTTCATGAGTGCAATGTGCAGATGCTAAAACACGTTTGAATGGGATTAATTTGACGTCATCTTGCAAAAAGTGAATGAGTACGTATCAGAATTAGCAATGTTAACCAATCCATATCACGGTAACATTTTTCTCATTATGAGAAAATCTGGAAATGGTTGCATTCCACCCCACTGCAAATGTGGATGCTGGAGATGAATTTTGGGGGAATATATGTAGCATATATGCCAATGGTCGTATCCAGACCCTATTAAATACACATCGCCCCCATGTTAGAGTAAGTTAGCAGCCGGTGCATCCACGTCAAGGGGCTGAATATAACTTATGGTGTGATGTGTTACTAGACTGAGCAAGCATCCCACCAGTAGAAGGAAAACTCTGCATCAAACACCACGAGGAAGGCAACATTTTTGGGAAACCACCTAGCTTTATTATTCCCTAGACATGACATGAACTGTTATTGTATCAAAAGATAATGGCATAAACAAAGCCAGTAGCCAAGGGACAGTAGAATCGTGCTCCAAAGGAAGGCATTCTCGGTCATCATCCAGCAAAATCCTTACAACAAGAACTGGGAAAAAGAAGTTTCATCTGAAAGTAGTGTGTTGGAATGTTTAGACCTTGTTACAAAAAGGGATATTGGAGAATGCAAAGCATGAGATGGCTCAGTTAGGAATAAAAGTTCTGAGAATAAGTGAGACAAGACGGATCGGAGAAGATGACTACAAAAGTAGGACTTCCAAATAATTCATCCAGGGGGGAGAAAAACCAGCAAGGAACAGCAATAATATTAGACAAAAGAACAGCAAACTGTGTGGAAAAGGTCCAGTGTGAGGGTGACTGTTGGTGAAGTTAAAATGGAAAGCGGTAGACATGAGCATCATCCAAGTACACTGTGTTTCATAAAAAACGACCCCCTACTTAATTGCCCATAACTTCAGCAAATGTTGACCGATTTTCAAATTTTTTTCACCCTTGGACTCGGCAGGTATTATACAATGAAGTGATAATTAAACATGTCGATACACTACCTTGTAAAACTTAAGTGTTCAAAAATTGATCTAACTAGCACGTTAATTAACACCAGTTACAGTTTGTTCGTTGTTCAACATGAGCTTATAAATAGGATTATTGTATCTTCAGACATATGAAGCGATATGGCTATATACCCTGCAATATCACATTATCATTTTTTTACAAATTCTGCTGATCGTTATCTTTTCCCCGAGCTGTGTCTACGCTGACATTCTGTGCATCATTTGCTCCTCCAGTAGGAAAGTGCAATAATGTAAGAGATCCATAGAACTTCCAGACTTCTGGCCACCGAACAGCCCTGGCCTCAATACATTTCATTACAAAATCTTGAGCAGCGAGTCTACCACAAAAAGCACAAGATATGAATGATTTGAGGTGGAATCTGTTTGATGTGTAAGTTGGAGTGTAAGAGACCATTATTGACGATGGCATTGATCAGTGGCGCAGACGTCTTCATGCCTGCATTCGAGCTACAGAATGACAGTTATAATATTCATCGTGACATAAATTAGCAAAAACATTATTAACTGTAATAAATTAAGCTAAAATTTATTGTTAAACGAGATATTTGTTTCAGATTGTCGGTATTTTCCTGACATTTACATTTCACAAGGTAGGGTATCAACGCCTTTAAGGTGTGATGGACCTTTAATGATCAGTTCATTACACGATCTCTGCTGAGTCCGAGGGTGAAAAAATTTTGAAAATCGGCCAACATTTGCCGAAGTTATGGGCAATTAAGTAGGGGGTCGTTTTTTATGAAACACTGTGTATATGCCAACAACGGAACAGAGTGAGGAAGAAGTTGACGACACGTATGATAAGCTAGAAAAGCTCTTAGTGCAGATACCAAAGGCAAGGAATATAGTTTAGTCACGGGAGATTTCAATGCTGTTGTAGGAGAAGGTAAACAGGAAGTACATGTCAGTCATTATGGTATGGGATAGTCACACACACCGTCTACCGCCGTCCGCGACTTAGGAATACACGTAGATGGCGATGCATCAATGAAGACGCACGTCATGAAAACCGTCTCCAACTGTTTCGCTGCTCTACGTCAAATCCACAGTGTGCGTCGCTCGGTCACACGGCCAGTGCTGTTGTCATTGGTGA
>Ga0049107_10000423_pt1 | contig 12551 bp, 7 predicted proteins | sample WorMetilPIANOSA1_FD_61187 | JGI IMG/M metagenome (GOLD analysis project Ga0049107, IMG submission 61187) | Marine gutless worms symbiont microbial communities from Max Planck institute for Marine Microbiology, Germany - Olavius ilvae PIANOSA.1 | ecosystem: Host-associated > Annelida > Digestive...
AGTGTGCTTCGCTATTAAAAATTCCTATGACGTCATGCATAGGATTCCTCATTAGCATGTTTGGAACCCGGATGTGCGGGCAAACATTGCTATTTATAGTAATAGCGAACGGCGCTATTGAATTAAAACTTATTATGCCCCCGGCGATGATGCGCATCTGACGTCTGTCTGTCACGTACATCGAGCCTAAGTCGAGAACAGAGAGGCCTAGGAAGACTAAAAGTGGCACAAAGGCAGCACATGTGACTAACACCACAGTGACCACACTACTGTCAAGGTTACAGGGGCCGGGGGCATATTGTGGCGGCCTCCCCCTCCCGCACAGCTTGTTAGCTATTGCTTCTGCTGCATAAATCTTTAAAAATATGCACAAGAATTTACTGTGTCTGCACGATGAATAAACACCATAACTACTGCTCTTTCGGAATTACTCTTTTTCATAGTTTAACTGACCAGATTATTATTGGTAGTTGCAATAATATGCACCTCATTTCTTTACGTGAGCAGTAATAAATACTTTCATTCACATTACAAAGCAGAATCCAGTAGACAAATTCTAGATGAACTCTGTGCCTAAGTTTCTAACCAAAAAAAAACTTACATTTAAACATAACAGCCCGCTGACGCTGGCTAATACAAGGAAAGCTCGTAGAAAAACTAGGTTGAAAATTAAAACGAATAACTATCAGCTTGACTGACAGCCTACAGGATCCTGTACACATAGATAAGTGCACTTGTCAACACGTTTAAAGGTCATTTCAGCTACTGAAACCTCTCCGACTTAGACCAATATCTGGGAAATACAGTACATCACCAACAAACCTAACTGCAGTGAACGCAAGTCTTGCTGTTATTTCAAACCTTTTACTTTGTGATTTTAGTTACATAGATATTCAGCGTTAAGGTAGCAAAACACAAGACTTAACTTTTGATGCTTGTGTTTTAACTGGCTTATTCTTCTAGAAATTACTGCATGTTAGACTGGGTCGTGCGGAGGCCTCAGCTCTGGGGATTACATTCTGGATGCCCTTCCTGTCGGCCAACCAGAGTGTCGTCAGGACAAGAATGGTCATTGGTATGTTAATGACAATGCATAGGCATACATGTTATATGGTATTTATAACGTTACAGCTGACAGACTTTGACGTCATGCATAAAACAATAAGTGAACATTGACTGTCATACAGTTTCTGCAGAACAGCCGCAGCACTGTCGCTATAGTCTTAATGCAACATGCTAATGACATTTGTGACCTCCCCCTCCCCTAGGCCTGTATTCCCGTCGGTGTAGGGACGGTCGACTATTAAACATTTTCTGTCCCATCATGAATTATCCAGTTGGCACTAGCTCAATCAGCATGCACGTGGATAGAGGCTGTGGAGGTGGAGGTGGAGGTATGGACGAGAAAGGAAGGCAGAGACGGACGCTGGAGAACTAGCATACACATACACCATGTTCACTAAAAAAGAAAGCCAAATGTTTTTTTACTATAGCTTTAAAAGCCGTTAATAAACCAACGAAATTTGGCACACAGTGTTAACGATAAATGCGCCACTGTAGTGTGGTAACATAAAATTGTACACACCACCTTACGTATGTACGCACATTACCTTGTACAGTTAAGAGAGTGAACATTGTGATAAAAATAATATAATTTCTTGTTACTGTTAGCAAAAACTTTAGGATTAAGACAAAATTATTAGTTTAACAAAGCAGACATAATGTCTATCTTCATTTTATTTCAGGCAAATAACTTTTCGTTTCAAACCATGAATTATAGCTGAAAATTACATGCCATTACGCTACAGTCGCATTTTTGTCTCTCGTTAACTTTACAAGGTAGTTTGTGAACACAGGTCAGGTGAAGTGGCTGGTGTTGACGCTCATTGTTCAGCATTTGCTGCCGTAACTATGTGCCAAAATTGATGGAAATATGTTAAATTTTTGTTACATTATTAAAGTTATAGCAAATAAAAAATCATTCGGCTTACTTTTTTGTGCACACAGTGTACATACAAAAATCACACATATTTAACTTCTTACACATATTCAACGATTAAACTGGTGCTATATATGTGGACTGTAGATATAGCACACTAATACAAATAAGACGTACGGTACGCAGGTACACACTATGTCGTACTAGCAATGGCAACACCGGAATGCTAAGCAACAGCCACATGCAAACAACTGAAACTGCATAAATACTACTCAGAATGTTAAACCAGTACCAGCAGATTTCTACGCGATTGCTTGCCACACATCTGCACACATGTTCAAAGGCTGGACACAAACACTCGAGTAGCCTATGCACATTAATCAGTAGTTTTCTGTTCCAACAACAAAGTTTAATACTGTGCACTCCCTGTCTGAGAGCTCGATCTGTAATGTGTGATTTCTTATGGAGTGTCTAGCAATGTCAGGACAAGGCACGGACAGTTGGTCATCTGCATGTAATGCTAGAGATAATGGCCAGACAGATGGGACATCAACTGTAATCATTCAGCAAGGCTGCATTCGTGAAAAATACGTTGTGGGCAAAGCACGACTAGGACTATACAGGAAACACGCAGTCTATAATCAGGCATGTTAGAAAACTGCAGACAAACAGAAACGAAATGGCAAAAGATCGCAGTCAAATCTCCAGGGCAATGACAAAAATCATGGTCGGCATGCTTCATTTTGCCTAAATTGTGTCGTACCGAATGACGTGAGAGTGGGTGAATGACTCGTTACGATTCAGCTGCGAACATTTTAGTTTATCAAAATGACAGATTAGTTCTTTTAATTCAATGCAAAATGACTTGCGTTGCCATACTGCTCTCAGTGAATCTCTAATACTGTCTGTATTTTACTGCAGTGTACAAGCAGCTTATGAAGTCGATGCATTTGATAACGGAATGCAGAAATTTTCACAGCCACCAAAAGCATGGCTGATGACTAAACTCATGGTAATCATGACGTGTGGGACTCATGATTTTCTTGCATCATAATTATAATTAGCAGCAAAATATGCAGAGCAAGGCAAAGCATCATACAGGGGCGTACGCAGGGGGAGGGCAGAGGGGGGGGGCTATCCCCCAACGGCTGCATGATAGGCCCTATTCCACTCCACAGTTAACACTATTACACTGTTAGGAGAGGCAATCCTGAGTGCTGAAAATAGTGAAAAACATTTGGGCGGTGGCGGCTCTGCCCGGAAACTCGCTGGGGGGGGGGGGCTCACAGCGCTCCCTAGACCCCCTACCTGGTGGGGAGGGGGTTGCCGCCCCTCCCCAATAACCCTGCCCCCACTGTTGGCCTTTGTCCCTTCGCTCTTGCGCCCCAATGAATAATGCTGGGCGCGCCCTTGGTATCACACTGACATGAAGAATGACAGCACAGAACGGCTGCGCTTTATCAACAACTCTACACATACAGTTATCCACAGTAAATACAAGGCATCTGTACAATTCAACAGTCGCAAAATACAGCGACTTCCAGCAGCAAAATGTCAACAAGAAATAACTTACAAATACGCGGAAATGCATAAACAAGAACTGAACTGGTTCTGAACAGTCATTCGGACTCGTTCACATGATTTCATTTACTGCAGCACAAATCGATTAATTCTATCAACAAATGATAAAAACAAAACTAGAAATGTATGTTGATGCACAATGGAACAATTCTTGACTACTACTTCCAAACCACAAGGTTTTCAGGAAATGAAGATCTGGACGTCACTGGTATCACTTTCCGACGCTTTACGCTGTCTTCCTGCCGCCTTGGCTGCTAACAGTCTCTTGCGAGCTTCCTCGCGAGCCTTTGCTGCTTCCGACTTCACCACCGGGTCTCGGCTTTGACCCGTTTTGGACTTGCCTGCACCTGTTTATATATATATTCACATGCATATTTATTTTCTATTACGTTATTTAACGTTTTATTATAATTTCATATTTGTGGTTTCACTTTCACAACCGTCAAAGAGACAAGCGATTCATCTTTCCGCTATTAATTTACAATTAAATATAAAAAACCTTACTAGTTTTATCAAATATGTAAAGCCCATGGCACCTATATAATTACAAACAGGCCTATCTTTTTGCTAGTGTAATCGACCTTGGCTATAATACGTTTTGATTATATCCAAGGCCCATTACACTAACTGGAGAGCGGTGGAACTCTACTGCTCTCTTGGGATGAGAGGCGTGGCTGACCCCAAGATACACACCCCTCCCCCACGTGATGTCAAATTTGGTAGTTCCGCAACAAAGCGTGTACGCACAAATAGAAGGGAACCACGAAAATTGCGGAGCACTGGGGCCCCGCGGCAGGGGCGCGGCTTAACCCGTAAAAACAAGGTGCCTCGTCCCCATATGGTCGTTTTGCGTTAAAGGCTGTGGGCATAAATATGGGAGAACCCTAAAAATTGGGGAGCTCTAGGGCCCGCCCGCATTGTGTTGGGGGCGTAGCTGTCCCCTAAAAACAAGCCCCCTCCCTATGTGTGTTACCACGACAAATTTAGTAATTCTGCGTCAAAGGATATACACATAAATTGAAGGGAACCCCCAAAATTGGGTAGCGTGCAGTAGGGGCGTTGCTGACCCCTAGAAATATGCCCCTTCACCACACGCGTTATCCGGCCGAATTTGGTCGTTCTACGCCAAGTGGTACCGGCGTTATTAAGGAGATCCGCGTGAAAATTTGATTCCTCGCGTCCTGCCTTTCAAGGTCACTCAAGGTCATCGGAACCGACACAAATCGATCCGCTACCAATGATTTCCTATTAACGTTCCATAGCAACCAACCATGGGCCTATCTCGTACTGTTTGCGAGATAAACGCGCCCCCGCTGAAGGGGTTCCGCAGTTCCCCTTGGAATTGGGTATCGGTCGGCGGTGGGAGTCAAATACTAGAATGACGGGGCTACCGGGCCGAGAAAGAAGTCTGACTATATCTTCAGCCATCCGGATGTCAATACACCAACATGACAGACAGACAGACACTAGGCGATAGCAAAGACCGAGCTTATACGCATAGCGTCGCGCTGTAAAAATGGATACTCAACGTTACATTTGGTTGAGTTCTACAGTTTTTGTGTATTATTTAAGAACGCTTACTACAACAATGCACTATGCTGTATGATATTATATTACGTATTATATGAAGTTTACAAGTTTTTCAATAAGTATATAAAACTATTATTAATACAGATTATACAGTGTTTATTGTGTTCTATACGTTCTATTTAATTATGGTTCTTATTACAGAAGAATGAGAAAATAATTATCTGCTTTTTGGATCACCCTGCACACAACCCACGGCTTACTGGGACACGGGACACGTAGCGCATTATAGGTAATGCGTAATGCGCGCTCTACAAATCGACTTCTAGTACTACTACTTACTTGAAGCGTGTCTTCTAGGAGACAACGGGCCCGTACAGCTGTGAGACTGTCTCGCTGTAGGTGACAGTGGCGCAGGTCTATTCTACAATCACATCGTCAACTAGATACGACAAAATCACAGTATGCACGGGTAATTAAATTAGAGAATGTATAATTTAAGAATACTGCACTATTATAATCCCGCCCCTAGGGTAGGGGCATTAAACGATGATGCGCGTCTGACGTCTGTCTGTCGCGTGCATCGGGCCTAAGCCGAGAACAGAGAGGCCTAGGAAGACTAAAATTGGCACCTAGGTAGCCCACGCCACAAGTGACTCGGACACCACTTTCAAGGTCAAAGGTCAACTTGCAGGGGACGGCGGCATATTGTGGCGGCCTCCCACACAGGTTGTTTATCAATTTTACTATCGTAAACTAAAGGCGATCCCTGGGAATTTTTTACACAAAATTCAGTGCGAAGCAAGGCAGCATGAAAAATAATTAATGTGTGAAGACAGAGACGAAATATTACATTTTGTTATTCTGTATCAGAATATAGTGCACTCAGGTATTGTATAAACGACTTTCTGGATTTGGTATCATTCAGTGTTACTGAAACTACCTGTCGGATTCTTACTGTGCGAAATTAACAACGGAACAAAAACAAAAATGAATTTGTTAACTTAAATAAAAACTGGAATAAAAAGAATTACTTAGCCGAAACAACACTGCTCGGTACAGCAGTCAACTGGAAGAATACTGACCTGGAGTGGTGACGGTTCTTTCCAGGCGTTCTGTCGCAGCTGCTCTATCTCGGCGAACATGAGGCGGACGTCGTCAACCTGGATCATGACGAGGTCCCAGAACCCCGCAAGGTCTTGTGACGTCGTCTGGAACTGTTCCTTGGCATCCTGCGTCTACAACGTAAGAACAACAACAAAGTGTCATCACACAGGTGGGCCAGTTTGGCTGAGAAGGCAAAGGCAGGTATGGCTCATTCCGCCTGGTGCAGGGTGTGCAGGTAAAACTGTGTTATCCCTTGACAATGCCTGCTATACCTGAGCGCCAGACGTTTCATATAGGGGCGTTATACAAATCATTATCTTTACCTTTGTGAACATTTCAGTACTCAGAAGATCTCACACGGGTTCTACATGCATTTTCTTCCTACTAAGCCCCGCTCTTAACGGTAATCTGGCGCCTACCTTGCCTGGTTACCGCACGACGCGGTACTATAGCCACTGACTGGTGCCTGTCTGTCCGTCTGTCTGTCCGTCGCATTCCAAACGGCTTTAGATGTCAAAAATTATAATTATTGTCTTGATATCCACATCATTCCAGTTTTTGGAATACATGTACATCCTGCGTTATGCAGTTCCAACGGAACCCCCCCAACGGAAGCGTTAAATACATGGTATGAAAAACTGCTATTTTCGATTGAAATCGCCGTTTATCTCGGAAATGGTTCGACAGTTACCCATGGTTGCTACGTCACGTTAACAGGAAGTCATAGGTAGCTGATCGATCCATCAGTTCCAATGATCTCGAGTGACCATGAAAGGTGGGACACAATGTATCACATTCTTCAGGCGGATCTCTGTAATCACGCTCTGATCGTTTAACTTTAGAACGTACAAATTCTGCAGGATTTCACATGTTGGGGAGGGGAGATACGTATTTCCAGGGGGTTATTCACATCCCCATCGGAACAGGCGGGACCATGGTGCCCCCGGTTTGACCTACAGCGCCCAAATTCAGCTCGGTAACGCGTGGGGGCGGGGCAGGGGGGTTTTAGGGGTCAGCCACACCGTTGCATTGCACAAGTGCGTCGCGCGGTTTGTCAGCGATAGCTACGTTTCTTGTTTTCTGCGTATGATCATTGAGAATAGGACAGTCAGAAACCGAGTCTTCAATGCGTTGGGTGTCCCACGCTACAAGCGAGTCACCTTGTACATACGTGCTGGCATTGGTAGCCCCTTCATCAAGGCGTGCAATGATATGCACATAAACAACAAAACATCCAGTTTCTCTTAACCAGTCTCTGTTTCTGGGGATTACTCTTATTATGGTTAGACCAAAGGGCCCAAAGGAGAATCTCTGTGAATCACTGAAAGTGTATTTTTACAGGCCGGATGACCTTTATGAAATGTTGCCAGCCAACAAGGTCGAAGCTCTGAAAGAATGACATGCACAAAACAGCCGAATTTAATGAAGGTAACTTTCAATGTCGCGCCCCTCCCCGCGTCTTGAGGGTCTGGATGCAGCCATCTGTAACGTGTACTTGATACAGAGCTCGGAACAGTGTTGGTTAGCACGCAGGTCAGTGGAGGAAATCGAGCAGGGTCTCTAGTGTAATGGTTCATTACGTTAACTACCACTGATACACGGCTGTAAAATGTTTGTTCATCGATAACACTAATTTATAAGTAAGTAAGATTGTTTGTAAGTGGCGCATAAAAGCAAAGATCACACATTTATAAGCGCCAAAAATACCATGAAGAAAGGCTCGTGTAAATAAGCATTGGTAATGTGCAGTGTTAACTCTGAGTTCACAGTCAGAGATGAACGGACTGCGACGTCAAACACTGCTCACTACGGCAAGTTTCAGAAGTTGTTGAAAGATCTTGGCTGACTGCACACAAAGTCACTGGTCAAAACGACACTCACTAAGTTCTTGTGGCACAACTCGCGAAACTGTTGAAACTTCTTCGACGTCAAGAGATGAGCTTTGCCAACTGCAGCACGCAGCTTGCCCAGAGCTAACAGACGACATCAGTGCAACCGATAATTTCCACATAGTCTGAAAGAAACATTCAACGTACCTAGACTTACACGAGTTAGCTCCACTACAAAATAATGTTCAACGGCAATAAGCTTTTGGAAAGAAACCTAGACGTTTGGTTCTTACCCAAATCATTCGTTTTTTCACAATCTTTTGTAAAACCGAGTTTGGTACTGAAGCCGAAGATGTAAATATAACACATTAAAGCTCGTCTTTATACTCGTGTCAGCCTAGAAGCAGATCAAATCTAGCTCTCACGTTCTGAATATTTATCGGATTGTACAGTTGATGCTGCCAGTGAAAGACCTTTCATCTGCATCACTATGTAACTGACGCAGATAACTGAGTAACTGAGATGAACATGAGTAACTGAGTATTCACAACTTGATAACCACAGTTTTAATTAACTTTGGTTGCATTTTGCCTGCGTAGGGTTGCCAGGTGTCCGGTTTTGAACCGGACTGTCCGGTTTTGAGGCGACTTGTCCAGTTGAAAATTTCAGCTCAAACCGGACTCAGATCCAGACCCTCAATTTTTGGCTCCCACACGGAGCTTGGAATTAGGTCAAGAGTGTCCGGTTTTCGACGTGCCGACCTGGCAACCCTATGCCTGCGCTACACGGGGTTAACATGACGCTTTCACCACAACGACTGGCATTAACGATAATGTACAAGAAACTCGGCTATCGCTGACAAACCGCCCGACGCGTTTCGAGGTCATTCAAGGTCACGAAACATGGTACCATTCCATATGTTAGGTACGGTTTCCTATTAGTGTGATATAGTAACTTTGTCCCTAAGATGCGCCGTTTTTCAGATATTCGACTTCAAAAAAACGCCGTGACCTTGAAACCCGGGTTAAGGTCCGTCAAAGTCATTGATAAAGTCACCATTCGATAGAGCACATATGACTTCCTATTGACGTTTTATAGTAACTATGGCTCTATCTCTTGTCGTTTCTGAGATATTCAACGTTCATAAATATCGTGACCTTGAAATCCAGATCAGAGGTCACTCAAGGTCATTGAAAGTGGTTCCATTCGAAAGAATGGGTATGGTTTCCTATTAGTAACTTTGTCCATAAGATGCACCGTATTGAGATATTCGACAGTGACCTTGAAACAACCCGGGTTAGGGTCATTGAACGTCATCAGAACGGACACGAACCGATCCACCACCTATGACTTCCTATTAACGTTCCGTGGCAACCATGGGACTATCTCGTACCATTTCCGAGATAGACGGCGATTTCAGTCGAAAATCGCAAATTTTCGCACCCCCGTGTATTACTTGCCCCCGCTGAAGGGGTTCCCCTTGGAATTGGTACCAGCGCTCGGGGTCAAAAAACTAGAATGATGAGACTACCGGGCCGACAAAGAAGTTTGACGATATCTTCAGCCGTGTGGATACAATACACCAACGTGACGGACGGACTGACAGACGGACACCGGGTGACAGCAAAGACTGCACTTACGCATAGCGTCGCGCAGTAAAAACTAAGCCAACCTTCTTCAGGAACTGCAAGATTCATATCGGCCTCAGACTGAACACATAAAGCGTTGATTCGATCCTCGACGCTGTGCACCAGCTGCAGAAAGTAGCGCCCATCCTAGCACAACGCGCACAGAGCTCAATTACCGGCTGACTGAACGCCACTGCACTTTGTTCTTACACAGAAATATCTGACAACTAGAACGGCACTCAGTAGAGCGCATACCTCCATCAAGGCTGTGGATGTCACATAATTGTTACCATTAAACACACGTCAGATAAAACATCTCCCGTGTGGAGTATGGCAGTACCCCCCCCCACCTAATTGTAAGCCTAATCCTTCCCCAACCCTAACGTAATGTGATCCGGATTACCACCAAAATGTAAAGGTTTCTTCCGTGGGCCATGTGCCACCTTCCATCAAATATCTGTCGAGTAGTTTTTGCGTAATCCTGCTAACAAACAAGCAAACAAACGCCGATGAAACCATAACCTCCTTGGTCGAGGTAGTAAAGTAAGGACCATTTGTGTCTATCGAACCTGAAAATTTCGCCCAACTCTGTCCATAGTTAGAAAGAATCGAAAGAATCGTTTATTAGAGTGTGGCAGCCAAAGGGCTGGATTAAATCAATCATACTACACATGCATATAAAAAGAAGAAAAATAAAATAATAATAATAACAAGAATCTGTGTGGCCGAGATGGCCGTACGATATGCGGCCCTCAGCGCGTGCCGAAAAGTACATGTGTGTCATTGTAATTCGCTAGGTGGCGCGACGTGACGCAACGATAACGGGACGGACGGACAGACAGACAGACAGACAGACAGACAGAGTGCGACGCAATATGCGGCCCCCTCCTAGGGAGGAGGGCCGCATAATAATAATAAGCTATTTGACTTATCCTGCACACATACGAACAAACTAGTCAACCAACAGTTAACACGGGTGACCTTCTCATGATCTTCTTCCCACCCTGTATAAGATGAACATGGCAAGTACGGCTGTCACCTTCTGAAAGTAGTCGACACTGGTCCGGCGAGCTGACAGAAGCAGGTCGGAGTCGCGGTGCATGTCACTGGAATCACCGGACGATGGTTGTTGGACGTGATTACTATCAGCTACAGTAGATATATGTTGAGTCAAGTCAGCGTCAGTGGTCTGCCGCAGGTCTTCACTCCGCTGGTCTACCAGTTCGGTTTCTCGTTCACCACAACACTGCCAAGTACCGCCGTGTTCGCGAGGCTCCGGGTTTGTGCCATGGTTTGCTACGACTACTGCGTCAGTGTGTGGACTCGGTGTGTGACAGGGTAACACCGTTTCGTCGTTTTCGACAGCCACACGAGCTGCTGAATTAGTCCGTTCCGCTGACCGGCCACACCGTTCAGACCCGTCTGAAATCGCCGGCACAGTCTCGACCGACGAAGTTTCCACAACTGGACCAGACGACGATGTTGACTGCTGGAGGCCGGGCAATGTAGCATCAAGCGAGGAAGACGAAGAACATTCTGACTTATCACCGGACCCTAACACCGCATTCAGCTGTCCACCACACTCGTCACGAAATGAACTACTGGAGTCATCAGAACAACCATTAACCCAACGGCTGCTGGTGTGGCCATTGGGAACGGTAAACGGAGTACGGTCTTTAACCGAAGGCGAAATGACGTCTTGTCTGCCACAGGCAGCTGAGTCTATTTTTAATAACAAACGCGTCGGCGGCGATGTCGAAGGCTGTTCCGACTTCGTCAGATTCAAAGTAAGTCTGGATGCACGGCTGCCTGACGACGGACTGGCTTCAGCTGGTCCACGAGTACCACAAACATCACGCCGCTGCTGGGACGGAGCTGACGTCGGTGCGCTCTGTGGCGGTGATGTTCTACAGGGCGGCATCCAGCCAGTTCTGTACGCGGACACCGGACTCCCTGTTGGACTTCGCCAGCCTTGCGCACCGGTAGTACCAGTCGGCGGAGACACGAGTCCGTTTGTAGTTTGAGGACTCCACGACGGCCGACCAGCCTTCTTCGCCCACTCGCCTACAATAACCATGTAAACTAGTTTTGTTATTTTAAAACATTCCGACATTAATAGACAAACAACCCGACATTGCAACCCAAATATAACTTCTTCCTTGCTTGCGATATGCCGCTGTACAATGTAACGTATTAGCAGTATTCTGACAGTGAGCGCAAGCCGTACGGCCTAATGCTGATTGTCCGACTCTGGGAAGACATTCCAATAATTCACTTCACGTGCTCAGTCGACAGCAGAAAGCGCACAGCAGTCATTACACAGCAAATATCACACAGCCGACGCCACACCACGTACATACGACTAGCTTACGATCGCATTGCAACGACATAGGCGCCTACAGTTACACACAGTACCGTAGTCACCAGTGGATGTTAGAAAATTTTTGAGCTTGATTTCGAATAATGCAAAACGCAGACCCAGCAAACTGATTTCGACACTCCATATACACACGTGTTCTGTATGTTTTTGTGAATCTTTTTTTTCCGTGAGTGACTTTTTCCTTTTCAAAACAAACTGTATCATTATAATTCTGAAGGTTTTACATTTTTACCCGGAAAACAACACTCAAGACCCGTTTGCACGAGCGACATTCGAGACTTATTATTCAGTACAAACTATTATTCAGTACAGTTAAGAATCACCTAACTCTCACGCGGTGTTCTTGCGGTCGGCTGTCAGGAATGTGCAGGGTTGCCGTGGATATGAAATATCACATCCATATCCATATCCATATCCACAGATTTTTCGTGGATATCCACGGATATATCCATATCCACAGATGCCTATCCTGTGTAAACGTGTATCCAGTAAATAACTACAAAAAGCACAGTTGCTTTCTACTGTCTACTGGCAGTATTTATAACTAAGCAAAAAAATGA
>Ga0049107_10000424_pt1 | contig 12550 bp, 10 predicted proteins | sample WorMetilPIANOSA1_FD_61187 | JGI IMG/M metagenome (GOLD analysis project Ga0049107, IMG submission 61187) | Marine gutless worms symbiont microbial communities from Max Planck institute for Marine Microbiology, Germany - Olavius ilvae PIANOSA.1 | ecosystem: Host-associated > Annelida > Digestive...
GGTGGTGGTGGTGGTGATAATGATCCATCAATCAATCAGTTTATTCATTCAAAGAAAAGGACAAAAAGGCCTGTATGGCACGAACAATTGCCCAAAGTACATAAAACATAATAAAACACAGTTGCATATAGTTCACAGGTTAACAGATGACATTAGTTATGCACATTTCAAATGAGCAGAAAGGTCGATGTACTTCAGTGAATGCCTAAAACTTGCTACAGATGCAAAATGAAAAACGTGCTCAGAGAGATGCAAACACTCATCGCTGGCTGTAGTAAGGTGGACCCAAAACTTTTCGCCTCACCGCAGAGCCCTTCCCGGGGGTGCAGGAAGGTCAAAATTTAATCAGCTGGAGATGGTCACTACCTTTACTTTCAAACCCAGTTTGGTGAGGATTAATGCATGCAAGTTCAAGTTATCGTGGTAACAGACCCACAAACACACACAAACAAACAAACAAACCCACAGACAGGACTGATTACAATACACTGCACCACTAAGCTTAGCACACAGTGTAATTAACTGTCCGTGGCAATGAGTTTCATACATTTACAATTCTGTTGGCAAAAAAAATACTGATGCACAGTACTGCTGCATCTAGGTTTATGAAGCTTATATACACCATGTTTCATAAAAAAACAACCTGGTACTAAATTGTCCATAACTTTGGCAAATGTTGACCGATTTTCACAACTTTTTTCACTTTCGGACTCGGCAGTGTAATGAATTGATCATTAAAGATTTTATCACACCTTAAACACTTCGCTACACTACCTTGTGAAACTTTAATGTTCAAAATTTGATCTAAAAGTACGTTAATTATCATCAGTTGCTGTTTGTCTGTCATAAGTTTATAAACTGGATTACTGTATCTTCATGCATCTGAAGCAGTTTGATTATATACTCTGCGATATCACATTATCATTTTTGATATATTCTGCTGGTCGTTATCTTTTCTGCGAGCTGTGTCTGCCGTGACATTCTGTGCATCATTCGCTGCTCCCAGTCCAAAAGTGCAATAATGTAAGAGACTTGTATGAACTTCTAGATTTCTGTCCACTGAACAGCCTGACCTCAATACATTTATTTCAAAATCTGGGGCAGCGAGTCTAGCAGCAAAGTGCAGGATGTGGATGATTTGAGGCGGAATCTGATTAATGCGTGAGTTGGAATGGAACAGAGCGTTATTGACAATGGCATTGATCAGTGGCGCATACGTCTCCATGCCCGCATTGGAGCCACAGGAGGACATTTTTAATATTCATCATGACATAATTAACCAAAACATTATTAACTGTAATAAATTTAGTTAAAATTTATTGTTAAGAGAGACATTTGTTTGAGATTGTCGGTAGTTTTCTGACATTTACATTTCACAAGGTAGTGTAACGACGCATTTCAGGTGTGGTGGGATATTTAATGATTCCTTCATTACATGTTTACTGCTGAGTCTGATAGTGAAAGAATTTTGAAAATCAGTCAACATTTGCCGAAGTTATGGGCAGTTAAGTACCGGGTTCTTTTTTTATGAAACACGGTGTATATGGCCCCTCATCTGAGATGAAGAATTAACTGTAAGCAAATATTCGGCATTAACATACATTAAACCATGAGTATGTGTAAGCAGGGCATTCATATGATTGGTGGTTAGTTCAGTAGGCAGAATTTTGTACGTACATACAATGATACAAGATCTTGTAACAGTCTACAATGTTGAATTCTTTCAAGTCCGAGGGACGCAAGCTGTTCGCTGTAGGTCAAATTAGACATGCCCGAAAGTCGTTTAGTGAATTGTTTTTGAACTGACTCTATTCGTTTGATATCTTTCACTAAGTACAGGGACCACACAACAGAAGCATACTCTAGTAACGGTCGCACATAGACAATAAATTCCCGAGTCAGAGTGGATGATAGAACAACAACATCAACAACAACAAATAATAATAATAATAATTTACAGCTAAATAGGAGGTGCTGATTTGTGTTAATTTATCATTAGTAGTGAACATAATATTGCAGAGTATGATGATAATGGCTGTCAAAATTAGTGCTGTGGTTTGTACACAGATAAAGGTACATTGTGAGCATGTATTTTAAGGGTGTCTGTTGGGTTAAATGTTTATATGTGTATATTGAAATGAAGCATTGAGTCTTTATGTTGATGTGGTGTGTAGACCAGCCGTCTGCTTGACTGTTCCCGGACCAGGTTTGCTGCATGCTCTGTCTGGCATGCAGAATGCAAATGAAAATGGCTGGTAAATTTAACTGCTGTGTTTCTGGTACTTTTGTTAGTGGACAGACAGTAAGCTTTAAACATTGTGTGTGTATGCCTCTGTTGGATTAGTGATTTATGTCTGATTGTCTGTCTGCACAGCTTTTACAGTTATTATGTGACTTTGTGACTCATTTTATGAAACAGGTTTCTGCATTGTTGTATTTAGGCCAGTAATTGTTATTTCTGGCTGTATGAGCATTCATCAGGAAGGCATGGGTGCATTTCAAGAACTGAACCAGGTATGACTGACATGACGTGATGATGCTATGTAACATTCTTGCAGTGCAGACTCAATACTTGCATTAAACAACACTGTGTGATGCGTATGAGATCAGGGCATCTTTTCAGAAATCTTCACTGGGTGACATATTCTGACTCTGAGGGTATGACAGCCATGAAATATGAACTACACTAGAATTGCCTTTCCCAATCAATTACAAAATCTGGACTGTGTGACATAGTCTGACGTACCATTGCAAATGCGACAAACTACGTGCAAGTGATAATTGATGATAACTGATATTTATTTATTATTGAATGCTGCATAGACAGAAAGCTTTTCACCCAGTGCGCCAAAAATCTCCGTCACTGGGTGACAAGTTTTTGTCACTGGGTGACATTTATGTCACCCAGTTGTAATGTTAAAAGATGCTGTGAATGAGATGCTGTTGTGACAGTGATAGTGCATTTACTGATGATCAGAATCTAATGTTAGTGTTGTGTGACAATGCTGCTCAATGAACATTTCTGAGAATTGTCGCCAATGACACCTCAATTGCTGGCTCTAGTCGGCTGTTTTTGTGTTACAGGTAACAGACTATCATATGTCATAACTCAAATAATCCAATTTCTGCAATCTGCAATTAAAAATATCAGTAATTTGGAATATCCTGGATAATTATTTCATGGAAAATATCTTGTTGCACTGTGAATGAGAGAATAAGAATGACACAGTATATTTGATGTTACTTTACAACAATTTATGGAATTAAATGTACTTGTGAAATGCTGCAAACTTCTGTCATGAGTTGACTGTGGTAAATTGCAGGTTGCTGCCAGCAAACCGTACACTAAATTCAGTGCTCGTCCAAGCTGTATAGAGAGGATTCCTTTCTGTGTCGAGAAGGCATGTGATATTTTGTTCTTGTGGGTGTGTTGACATTTTGTGCTGTTATGTGTGTTGAAAACTTAGTCCAGCTTTGCTTTGATCAGACATTGAAATGTTTATGCCGTGACAGCTGTGTAATGTAAACTAGATGTGATGTGAACTAATGTCAGATGCTGTATGCTAGGCTGTGAAAATGAGCCTGTATGGTCGACCTGGTGCGTGCTATATTGATTTGCCGGCAGATCTTATCTCCGAGCAGGTGGACAGCAGCAAAGTCTTGTATGTTGCTACAACTGTATGTTTAGTGTAGTTTGTAGTTGTGTAGTTTGTAGACAAAACTGATGCACTTCACATTGGGGATGGATGGATGTCCAATCTGGCTATTAGCACATTTTAATATCCACTATCCATCAAGCTAGTGTTTATTGCACGTCAGCATGCAATGCATGCACGGCGCAATATTGTTTTACCAAGTATATCTGTCTGTCTGTCTGTCCATCTGTCTGTCTGTCTGTCCATCTGTCTCTCTGTCTGTCCATTGCCGGTACTGTGTCTAAACGAATGCCTGTAATCGTCACATTTTTTTCACATTCTGGTAGGGGCATCATTCTAGTTTTTTTTATATCTGCTACTCTTACAGTTTGCTGATTGCCACAAAACATGCAGTAACTCGGTGATCCAGCTTAGTTAACTTCGTTTTACTGATATTAGTAAGATCAGTGATGCATAAAATGATAATTATATTAATGGTTTAGTTTTCTATCAAAACCAAGGGATATCAACATTGTGCTGCGGCTGTACATTCACAAAAACTGCTTTGAACTTATTCTCTGTCAACTCTAGTGTGCCTTTCCTTCATTAGCACCTTAAGCATACATGTAGCCGAGCAGTGGGCTGATAAGGTCATACAAATTGATAGACATAGTGAGAGGCTATTTGTCATAAAGGTGATGTTTAGTGACAGCCTAGTAAATGTGTTCTCATAATTATGTGCTCCTCACTTGGGGTAAAAGTTAACAAACAGAATGTCTTGTGGGACTTGGCATTTTAGCTGGTAAGTGAATCCCACAAGATGAAATAGTTATTTTGCCGGTGATTTGAATGATTTGAAGCTCAAGCGGTCAAGCTTGGTCAAGGGGGTGTCACAGTAGTTAGTGGGGTGATGAGAGATGGGTGTGAATTGTGAACGTTTTATATGCTTGGTCGCCCGGTTGTCCTGACTCAAGGGTCATAAAACGAGTTTGTTGTTGTTGGAGTATTGAGATAATCCGTGCAAAAATAATGAAAATGCATCTTAATTTGTTAAAGTTAGGTATAAAGTAATGCTGATTTTTATTTCCAAAGATAATGTGTAATAGTAATAATGAGTCATACAAAATAAATAGTCCCTTGCTCCACTGAATAATGAAACTGGTGTGGTAAGTTTTCAGTTCCTCTACAAATGTCTGGATTGAGCAGACTGACATTCTGAGATTTGCTGGTTCGAAATAGCTGCAGCAGAGACAGCGAAAGCCCTTACACCAGTAACAGTTCTGGTTCACCAAATTTCTTGTTATCTGCAAAGAGGGAGATGTCTAATGAATAGAACTTGACTGCCTGTGTGTAACAAATTATGCAAGATGCCGCAAGTGACATAGAAATTGGTGCAGTGATGTATCAGCTAAAGTGAATATTGACAAACATAAAATGTTTCCAGTTGTGAGTTGGATGACTGTAGCACACCCAGTACATTGAACTAGCGACAGCATTCAGTGTGTATTCAGTTCACACTGAATGACTACATTCTGTAAAGAATGTAGTCACTATTCAGTGAACACATTGTGTGAAGTCAATATTGTAGGAAGATACGTCGATGTCCTGATGCACCCTGTATGCTGGCTGATCCACAGCAAGTGAGTCAGGCTGTACAGTTGATGACTTTGGCTCAGCGACCTCTTGTCATACTTGGAAAAGGTTTATTTTGAGTAATGTTGACTTGCTAGTATGAAATGATGATGTTACTGTTAAATTGTTTGCAGACGATCTGAAGATGTATGTCACGGTCAATAACATTAAGGTCAATAACAAGTCCTGCAATATGGCCTAAACATTCTCTATGACTGGACAATTAAGTGGCAACTCAATATATCTATATCAAAGTGTGCAGTTCTACGTCTGGGTAATCATAATGTTAGTTTTACTTACAATTTTAATAACCAAAAATGTTTGTGGTCACGGGTGTTAATAGATGGTGATTTGAAATTTTCCAGTCACACTGAGGCAATGGTTATGCTAAGGCTTATTTGTGAGCCTCACTGATATTGAGGTGTTATAAGTGCAGGGATCCTGTCACAACTCTTGCTAAACAGTTAAATGGTTTATCTGCTAGGTCGTATTCTGATCGATTGATTTAGTTAGGTGCTGATTCCCTTTCAACATGCAGGGTTAAATAACTTATATTTTGTGGTTTTATTTTATGATATTGTACATGATAACATTGATGTTGATTTACCTCTACTTGATATTGTGGATCCAAATGTAACACATACCCGTGGTCATTTATTTAGGATCATAAGCAACAGTGCAGAATTAATGCTATACTAAATTCTTTTGCTTGTCGAAATGTCAGTGTGTGGAACTCATTGCCTGAAAATGTTGTTTGGTGTCAATCTCGAGCTACATTTAAGCGTTTTATTGATATACTTGATTTTTCAAAGTTTTTGCCAAGTAAATGTTAGTGTGGGGAGGTATCAGAGCCATTTATGGCCTACCTCTCCCTTTAATATCCTCACATTGTTCATTTTGTTTCTTTTTTACATGTCTTAATTTTATTATTTACTTCCAGATATTAATAAATTTGATTTTATTTTTTGATTTAAATTCTACTCAGCTTTTCTATGATCAGTGAAAAGAATGTCTAAGTATAGTACTGTGAGCTTTGAGAGGAATGCTATAGATGGTCAAAGACACTGTCCTACCATGAAGGGTTTAGGCCAGTCCAAGAGAATGCTTTGTCTAGGAATAGAGAAGGAACATCAGGGGACACTGGCTGATCCAGGTCCCCTGGAAAATTGATAATTAAAATTAAGTATTCCAGAATTATGCAATTATGCAAATGTAAAATTTTGTGCATAATTTGGAACTGTGCATAATTGTTTTTCTGCATAATTCTCTTTTTCAAATGACTTTCAGCGTCTTTGCGTCTACTTTTGTTAGCATTTTGCACAAAACTTAACTTTAGTGGCTTGTTTACTTACATTTTTGATGATGTCATAGAGTTTGCAGCAGAATCATTCACGATGAAGGATCTGTGCATAATTCTGTAATTGAAATTTAAAAGCAAAATTTTTACTGTGCATTGCTTGAAATCAGTTGTAACGACGACTATGCTCTCTTGAGATGCAAATCGGCTAAATATTGGCAGTGGTAAAGGCTGTTCATCGTGGGTTCAGCAACAGTACAAAAGTACACGGGCTAGTGGACCCTGTGCCCGTGACCCTTGATGTATTGAACCCAAAATCAACAAGCTTTAACACAATGTCGAGTACTACTACTGTGCCAAGTTTCAAATCATTCTGATGAAAGGTTTTTGTTTTATTTTTCTAGCAGTCCACCCAGACACGCTGCCACACACACATACATGCATACACCATGATGAACTCATCACAACATCGGCGCCGCCGTACTACCCCGTGGGGCAAAAAAACACCATTTTTATTTTCTCAATAACTCTGTCAAACTATGTTCTATGTTGATAATTTTTGGCACACAGATACGTGAATGAATCTGCAAAAAAATGAGTGTAATTACACTACCTTGTGACACACAACATGTGTCAGTCTGTTTATAACTGACAATTGCTGCACAAATACCCGTCATACGCAGTTGACTTCATCTTCTTTACTAATGAGAAACTGTTCACAGTTGCATCACTAGTCAGTCTGCAGAATGACTGAGTTACGCATCGATTATCACCAAGAAGTGCGACGTTGCTGTTGACCGCCTGCTCTGCAAATGATACACATTCAGCGAGAGCGTTATGGACAGCAGGACAACGCGCCAGCACACCGTGCGCGTGAGACCATTGAGCTGCTGCGAAACAAAACCCCGGATTTTATCAAACCAGACCTGTTGCCTCCCGACAATTCTGACCCCAATCCTATGGACTACAAGATATAGGGAGTAATGCGGGAAGGTGTTTATCAGAAGCCAGTGAGAAACGTTGATGAGCTGAAGCAGTGTCTGATTGCAGCATGGTCGGGAATCCAACAGAGCATCATTGTTCAAACGACTGATCAGTGGCGAGAACATCTTAATGCATGTGTCAAAACCAAAGGCAAACAGTTTGAACATTGATTTTGATATGTTTATCTATAACTGTGAATTTGTCTGGACGTTTAATGCTTGCATTACTGTGGTTGTGAACAGATTGACACTTGTTGTGTTTCACAAGGTAATGTTTTGTTGTAAAATGCATTCAGGTATCTGTATGCCAAAAATTATCAAAATAGGACGTGATTTGAGACAGTTACTGAGATAATAAAAAGGGTGCAGTTTTTTTGCCCCACAGTGTACATGGTGGCGCCAGTAATAAAATATTACAGTTTTTCCCAGAGTTTAATGTGCGAATATCAGCATAAACAGAGTGCACATACTTTGTGCAGAATCTGTGCGCATAATTTTCATAATTTTTGTTAAATGTTTTACGCACAATCCCGGGATCCGTCATCAACATGTTGTATATATATGTGTGTGCATGTTGTATAAGATCATATTTGCGATGCAATTATGATAACATTGGTTCTAGGCACTACACTGTAGATATTATTACTGTTCACTATCGGCGGTGACGCATGCCCCTTTCATGCGTCAATGCTGAGGCCTGCCTCACAGGCTGGCCCAATGCATGAGGCTGCAGGGGTGGGGAAGTTAGTTAATGCTGTGCTGCTGTCATTAATTAATGAGGCATGTGTGAATATATGCTGCGCTACCCTCCTCTCTAGTGAACTCGTCGGCCCCGCTTGTGTGCAGGCACGATCAAGTAACCCGAGAGGTAGGGCGTGTAGGCCTAGTCGCAAGGGATCGGGGGAGGAGGGGATATTGAGTGACGTAGTACCTGAATATTTATACTGCCCGGCTTTTACTGTCAGTGTTTCTCTAGGTGTCTAATCCAGGCATGCATGCCGGCAGGCCGCCCCAGCCACTCGACACACTTTGCACCGTCGGCCCAGGCTGAACGTTAGCGGTGCATGCAGACAGGGCCTATAGGCAGCCTACCAACATGCAGCCCAGCACCTTCTGTTATCGCTGACTAGGCAGTGGCTAGTTACTGAGCGTGACTTAACTCAGTATTAGTCAAACGTCACAGATTATAGAGGACACCGTCGAACCCTCTTTGCCTGCCCGAGAAATTAATCCCAAAGCATGAGCCCCTGAAATCCGAACACGAAATCTACCGGACGACCCGGGGAATTGAACCCCGGCTCCTCCGACAGACCGTCCCAGTCGGTGCGCACTGTGTCTCAGCCAACTGAGCCACTGAAGCAGTTATATTGTTACTGTTATACAGTCACTAAATAATGATTGAGTGATTGATTACATTTACCAGGTGCAGCTTACAGTCGAGCAGAGAATGTGGTGCAGGCGTTAATCACAAAGTTACAACTTCCGTTTCTTGCTACTCCGATGGCGAAAGGCATGCTACCTGATAAACACTTTTTGTGTGTGTCACGTGCACGATCAAGGTTGCTCTTGATTTGTTCTTGTACTCATCTATTTCGTATTCTCTCTATCTCTGTTTTAATGACCAAAAATCAACAGACTTGTTTAATGTGCCTTAACCTGGGTGAGCTGACACCTGAAATGTGCAATTCACATTCAGCTTTCAATATCAATATCACTATGACTGTCACTCCGTATCCCTCTAATCACTTTCCTTCATTTACTAAGATTCACAGCATCACTTGGTTTTATGTGCAAATCATTCACTTCCGTGTATACAACCTCTTTCCATGTTTTTCTGGGCCTACCTCTTTGTCTGGCTCCCTCAATCTCCAAAATAAAACATTTTGTCACCCAATCATCGTCATCTTTTCTCAATATCATTGCAGTCTCTTTCTTTGTACCACTTTACTGTGTCTTCTATTCCTAACCGCTGCCTCAGTTGAATGCAAGATAGTTTTATTTACCCTGTCAGTCTAGTAAGACAGGACACTCTAGTCTTGCCCATAACTTGGCTAACTGTTGACTGATTTACAAAATATAGTAGGCTTAGGCTATTCAACTTGGATGAGATTTGTTTTAACTAACATAATGAACACGTTTTATTCGCCACAATAAGCAGACATTAAAATATGAAAAAGTAAAAAAAAAAACAATGAAAAGTAAAAAAAGAACACAATAATAAAACCGCTTACATGCATACGTACACCTACATGAATAGCAAATGCAGTTCAATGAATTTGAATACCATTTCGCTTGCAGCCGTAAGGACGTTCACCTTTGTTTTATCATGAGTCCTGGCAAAATGATATTTGCTGTTTTAGAGCTATGACTATCGCCCTTACAGTGAGTTTTAAACTGATAAGTTTTTTTACATTTATTTGAGATAGCAGTTGATTGACGTGTGGGCTGGAGTAGAACAGAGCGTTAATGATGATACCATTGACGCAATCTTCTCATGTCAGCATTCGAGTGAGAGGAAGACGATTGGCTACCTTTGACTTCCTATTAGTGATCAATGGTAACCATGGGCCTATCTCGTACCGTTTCAGAGATAAATATATTTCCAAAATTCTTCCAGTCCTGTATTTAACGTCCCGCTGAGGGGTTCCCCTTAGAATTTTGTAATGGCGCTGGGGCGAATAAAACTAGAATGATGCCACTACCGGACTGTTAAAAATGTGACGATCTGTCCATTTGTTTAGATACAATATTGGCATTGAACAAATGGACGGACAGACGGATTTGCCATAACATTTCGACTAGCCACCGTGACACAAATTAGTCAAAACTTTGTTAACTGTAATAAATTAAAATTTATTGTTAAACAGGATATTTGTTTCAGACTATCACTAGTTGACTGACATTTACATTCCACAAGGTATTGTAGTGACCAGTTTGAGATGTGGTGGGACCTTTAATGATCATTTCATTACACATTTACAGCCGAGTCCGTTGGTGAAAGAATTTTGCAATTCGGTCAACATTTGGCAAAGTTATGGGCAAGAGTAGAGTATCCAGTTTATTTTTTGACTCATGAAGTATGTTGCACACTTAAAGTTGTTGTTTGTCATTTTTGCTGTAATTGCAACGCAGTTTCCTCTTACCACCGAATAAGAATCCCAGCACAGCTTAGACATAACAACTACTTGGATAATTCTATGTGCTGTTTATATAATTTCGTTTTCCAGACAGAACAAATTACTGTTGGGCTGTTTCATGTAGGGCTCTTCAAAAGGCGGATGTGATTTTGTTGCTTGGTGCTCGATTAAACTGGATGTTGCACTTTGGGCATGCACCACGATTCAGCAGTGATGTTAAGATTATACAGGTACAATGTTATGGTTAACAAGAACATTAAGATGTTGTTTGCTATTTATTCTACTGTCAACTGATGCTGACGGATGTTGTATGCAAACCTTCAAGTCTTTATCTTCAAATAAAAAAAACTAGTTTATCTACAATTTATAATGGCTATACGACACATCAAAAACAGCAAAAATAATGAATGGTGATATTACTTTAGAAGCACTTCGCCAATGTCAACGTGCTTTTAAAGTGATATCACCGTTCATTATTTTTGATTGTTATTCATTATGATGCGACTGTATAGGTTGATATTTGTCCTGAAGAACTGCACAACAATCTACCGATGAGTGTCGTCCTAAATGGTGACATCAACAGTGTTCTTCATCAGGCAAACTTTTTCTTCTTTGCATCACAAATAATCTGTTCTGTAACTATATTTAAATATATCTGGTATTATGACATAACCAGTCAATTTTTTGCAATATAGTATTTGAATATATGTTCATTACACTTTATTATATTGTACATATTGTAGAAGATAGGAATAAATTGGTTTATCAAATAGTCAGTTTTATTAACTAATTTGTGTAGTTGACTGTGTCAAGGTGAAGTTCTTTGAGCTGTTGATGGCTGATCTGTAGAAATGACATTCTTTATGGCTTTAATCAGTGCAGATCTGCAGTTTCTTTTTTTCCAGATGGTCGGACTATTTTCGAGTGCATAAGGGTGCCAGGTTTATAGGTAACATAACATAGTTGCCTTTATTAGCGGGGGTACTGGCGTCAGCGGGCTGGCGAGAGGTTTGGTGACCCTCCCCCAAGGTGGATCCAGGAGCCTTCAATGGTCAGAGACAGGGATAGAAAACCCCCAACAGGACCATCTGGCAGTGCACTGCTTCTGTGTGTGTAGCGGGAGTGCACTGTTGGGAGATCTCCTTGGGGTAAGCAGATCCAGGGAACGTGATCTTCTGTCTGTCCTGTTGATTTATCCTGGGATTTTCTTGTGCGTTTTCATTGTGTATCGTTGCATAGTAAGGATTTTTTGTCTGTTGTTGTATTCTGCTATATGTTGATGTATGTTGGTTGCTTTGGTTTAGTTGTCAATACTTGACAAGTGATTGGCTATAGAAAGACCCCTCTGATGACACCTTCATGCGGTGAGGAGACTATCTCCACAAAGCCCAGGTGGAAGAGCGTGTTTGTGTGTATTTTTCTTTCGTTTGATTTGTTTATGTTGCTATGTGTTCCCCCCCCCAGCCGTACACAATATATATATTTCATATGCCTATGGCACAATATAGCCTATATGTGCTGAAAGTGCCGTTAAACACCAAGCAAACAAACAAACATTGCTTTATTATTAGACCTACGACTGTATTACTTCTAACTGAAAATAGCATTACTTATTTTATATTACTTATTTTCAGTTTCAATTTATACTTATTGTCTGCTTTTATACCGTGGTTGAACTAAAGTGACTTCTGATAATCGATTCAAAACTTTTGTCAAAGAATATCTTATAAACAGACAATTAATATGAAGGAATTAGGTGCCTATGCACTCCCTGGATCATGTTGATTCAGAATATGTTGTGTGTAGGGGTAGACGTAAGGTAGCAAAGTTTACAGGTAACAGAAACAAACATATTCAGTTGCAGAC
>Ga0049107_10000425_pt1 | contig 12544 bp, 10 predicted proteins | sample WorMetilPIANOSA1_FD_61187 | JGI IMG/M metagenome (GOLD analysis project Ga0049107, IMG submission 61187) | Marine gutless worms symbiont microbial communities from Max Planck institute for Marine Microbiology, Germany - Olavius ilvae PIANOSA.1 | ecosystem: Host-associated > Annelida > Digestive...
GGGGGGGGGGGTGATGTGGAATTGTGGAATTAACGGGGGCTAGATACACCATGGACAATGGGATATATATTCTACACAGTGACCAGAGCCTCCAATCCTCACGCAATCCCTGCCAACGTACTCGTCCCACTAAAGGATGTGAAGTAAGAAGGGATGTTGACGTGGCTGCATGTCCACTCCACGCCAATGTGGACGCTGCAGGATGGATTTTTTTTTTGTTGGGGGGGGCGATGACCATGACAACAGCTGTTTTTTTTTCTGGCAGAAGAACAAGCATTTGATCTGCTTTTGATCCTGCATCAAGAGCCGTCAGTGTTTCAGCGTCAAGCGCACCTGTAGAGCGTATTTGTCTTGACCCCTCACCATTATACAATAATTAAGTTTTTTTCTCTTATCATTCTTTATATTGCTACCAGTTATGGTGAATAAAGATATTCAATATAATGAGAAAAAATTTAATGTTCCCCCTCTTACAGTACACTATCACAAAAAAGTGCTATGATGTCATGTAATATGCCGTGATGAACAGTTCAGTCTTGAGTTGGCTTACGAAACTAGCAGCAAACAGAGGCGTATCGCGGAGATGAGGTGGCAGACTGTTCCAGATCACTGGACCCGAGACTGTGAAACCGCGAGGTCCATAGCAGGCCAAGCGAGTCCATGAAGCGACGAGGTCACAGTAAACAGCAGAATGTAGATGAGTGCGGCCACATGTCACCGACACTGGGATGCACAGGTACGATGTCCACGCCGTACGGCGCTGTCACTTGCTGACTAACAAGCACAACTTCAGTTGGATGCGTTGGCGGACTGGTAGCCAGCCAGTGCAGGTCGTCACGCAGGGTATCAGTGATGTGGTCGAACTTGCACTTGCCGGTGATAAGGCGTGCAGCCGCGTTGATAACTGACTGAAGTCGGCGCAGGTTGGTAGTGGTGATGCCGTACAGTACGCTGTTGCAGTAGTCAACACGAGTAGTGAGTACGGCGTAGACCAAGATCTTTGCGGCGTCGATGGACAGTGTGCGGCGAACAGCACGCAGTTGTCGCAGTTGATGAAGGCAACTCCTGGCACGCTTCTTCACGTTCGCCACAAATGTCAAAGTGCTATCGAGCACAACACCGAGACAGGTGACTTCATCAGATACTTCAATGTCAACATCGGCCAGAGTAATCGTACGGACGTTGAGCTTGGCCTGCTGATGCAAACCTAGCCAGATAAACTGAGTATTATCCATATTTATCTTGAGGCGGTTGGAGAACATCCAGGAACTAATGTCATCAATGCACGCAGTGACAGTTGGTAACTGGGCACGACATGAAGCAGGGTCCAGATGGAGATAGATCTACGAGTCATCAGTGTAAGAATGGCCAACCAATCCATGTCTCTGGATAATACTGAACACATCAGCCCTGTACAGTAAAAATAACACTGGACCCAGCACACTGCCTTGAGGAACGCTCGAAATGGCAGACTGATCATCACCAACCCGGGACAGCCTGGGTCCGGCCTGTGATAAAAGACTGGGTCCAGGACAGAACTGCGCCATGGATGCCAAACGACGTGTTGAGACGATCAATCAATATACTGTGGTCCACGTATCGAAGGCGGCAAACATGTCTAACAAGCCAAGTAGAGTCGCTGTCTGCTGCTCGGAGAATGTCTGAGACAATCTTGAGAACTGCAGTCTCAGTACTGTGTTGCGCCCTGTAGGCCGACTGAAGGTCTGGTAGTAGCCTGTGACAGTCAAGAAAGGCCATTAGTTGACGACAGACAAGTATTTCGACGACCTTCGACATAAAGTGCAAATGTGATATGGGCTGGTAGTTACATACGTCAGCAGGATCAGCGCCAGCTTTCTTCACACGAGGAAAGACTATAGCATGCCGCTGAGTCACTGGAAGACTGCCCTCTGTAAGTGAGGCATTACAGAGGTCGGTCAAGAATGGCAGCAGTTCTGGCAGAAATTCCTTGAAGACGGTGGTCGGCAGCAGATCAAGGGCGCAGGATATCGACGCTGAACTAGTGATGACACGCTTGACATTATTATGAGTCCAGTGCAGTCACCTGACCACAATGTCCACTCTGATGATTGGATGAACTGTATAATTTGTATAATCTACACACGGTCTAAACGATGGACCAATCACGTCACTTAGTCTATTAATAGGAATGACCTGTGTTACATGTGCTTGCAGGTGATTGGTCACTGTGTATAGGGAGTCTGTCTGCAGTAAGAGCCGATGTTGCGTCATCTTGAGATGAGTGCGGACATTGACGTGCGCATTCACTCACTGCTCTATGAACTGCCAGTGAGCACCACAAGATTGACTAAATTCCGCACAGACTGCAGTTTGTCCAGAAATGTCGCGAGTTCGCCAGTATCTGCGCGAGGGCTTCCTTGCCAAGTCATCATCGTGGCAGATCACGGCATGAGTTGCTTCCAATATCATCGATGCTGATGGAATCTTGCTACACAACAACCGTATTATCGTACCGCTGTCGATGCGTGAGTCAATATTGCGGCAACGTCATCTCGGCATTGAGAAGACGAAGTCCTTTGCACGCCAAGCCCTCTGGTGGCCGGGCATGAATCGTATGACCGCGGATGTCATTGGTTCGTGTGTGACCTGCAGTGCTCACCGACAACAGCAGCCGCTGGAGACTCTAATGGCGCAGCCCGTTCCGAGCCGTCCATTTCAGAAGATCGGTGCCGACACCCGACATCTTTTCATTGCCAAAACCAGACTTTTTGCTTGTTGTTGATTACTTTTCCAAGTTTCCGTTTGTGTTCGAGCCCTACGATAAGACAGCGTCATCCGTTATTATAGCACTAAAGTCGCTGTACTCAATGCACGACGTCCGTCCCAGAGACGTTGTTCACCGACAACGTAGGCCTACTGTTCACGTCCGAGCAGATGCAAGATTTTGCTGCGACATGCGATTTTGAGATTGTCACTAGCTCACCGGATTTTCCACAGTCAAACGGACTACATGAACGGTCAATCCAGACGGTTAAATCACTGCTGAAAAAAATCGGAGGGGAGTCGGAGTGATTATAATGTTGCAATGCTCCATTATCAATTAATTAATTTGTGAAGGTAGGATTACAGCATGGATCTGTATTGAGTCCCCTACTGTTTGTGATAGTAATGGAAATGATTTCCAGAGCTACGAGCAGGTTTGCCTCTGGAATTACTGTATGCAGATGACTTGATCTTAATGGCAGAGAGTGAGGAAAGTCTACCGGTACGTGATAAGATAGTAATATGGAAATCAGGGTTGGAAGCAAAAGGTTTGATGATGAATACAGGAAAAACGAAGGTAATGTTTACTTGTAGTATGTAAGACAGAGTGGAAGAGAAAGGTAAGTGGCCCTGTGGTGTATGTAAGAAGGGAGTTTGCAATAATTCAATTTTGTGCCATTGTTGCAAGAAATAGATTCATAAACGATGTAGTGGAGTGAAAGGAAGTCTGCGTAATGCAAGCCAGTCATTCATCTGTAGATGCTGTAAGGCAGATAGTCCAATCACAGATGGGCTTAATACTGATTTGTATCTGCATATTGGTAATGGGGTATTGCTTGATAAGGTAGATAAATTCTGTTATTTAGGAGATATGTTGGATGCAGATGGAGGATGTGATTCAGAGTCAGTTCTGCTTGGTAAAAGTTTCGTTAATACTTACCCATTCTAACTGGAAAACGATTCTCGTTAAAACTGAAAGGCAAGGTATATGCTACTTGTGTGAGGAGTTGTCTGATGCATAGCAGCGAGACCTGGCCTATGAAAGAGTTGAGCATGAATTGAAACTGAATCGCACTGAAATGAGTATGATTAGATGGATGTGTGGGGTTAAGCTGAATGAAAGGAAGAAAAGTGAAGGACTCAGAGAACTCGTAGGATTGGAACCAGTGAGTTTGATGATCAAAAAGAGTAGGTTTAGACATGTTGTACGAAAAGATGATAATGACTGGGTCAAACGTTGTATAACGTGGGAAGTTGAAGGAATTAGACAGAGAGGACGCCCGAAAAAGACCTGGTGGGATCGTGCTAAGAATGACATGGAAAGTTTAGGCCTGTCCTAAAAGGATGCGCAGTTCAGGAATAAATGGAGAAGGAGAATTAAGGGGGCAACCGGCTAACCCAAGTTCACCTGGAAAAATGGCCGTTAAAACAGAGTGTGTGTGTGTGTGTGATGCTCAATTAGCGATACACCGCTCACTGACTCTGACAAGAGCCTAGCAGAATGACTGTTCAACCGTCACCTGCAAACTAAGCTTCCGGTTACGGCCGACGTTCATCAGAGTAGTTCGCCCGCAGCTCGTTGACCGACAACAAGTATGACAGTTCATGATCGCCATGCACGTGACCTTCCACCGTTATATCCAGATGTCCGCGTGCAGCAGCAAGGCCAGCTTGTCAGAGGTGCAGTCACTGCTCAACACAAGTCACCTTGGTCGTATGTCATGAAGATCAAACGTGGGTCAACGATACGTCGAAACCGTCGTCATCTCATCAAGACAAAAGAGCCGCGCCCGGATTGTCGCCCTTCGCTACTGCAGACGTAATCAAATGTCGCTGACGTCGTCATCACCATCGTCACCCTCGCCGTCGCCGGTGTTTTCTTCGCCCGTCGTGCAGCAGCAGCCAGTTCTGAAGCCCATCATCAAGACACGAAGTGGTTGCTCTGTCAAACCACCTGTTCGTTTTGCCGACTACGTCGCATCTTGAAGGGCAGTTGTCATGAGTGAATTGCAGTCATCTGACCACACTGTCCACTCCGATGACTGGTCACCTGTATGAACTGTATAATTTGCATAATCTACATACTGTCTGAACGATGGACCAATCACGTCACTTAGTCTAGTAATAGGAATGACATGAGTTACATGTACTTGCAGGTGATTGGTCACCGTGTATAGGGAGTCGGTGATTTGCTTTATTAGACACATTCGGAGTGACAGAGTAGAACGGTAAAGACGTCGCTTGAGATCGTCTCGTGAATTTGTTTCACGTTGCTCTTATTAAATGTTCTTAAGCAGCATCAAATGTAACTTGAGCTTGCGATAGCAACATCACAGACGACATCGACGGTGCTGTGCTCAAACGTATCGAACGTCACTTCTGCACTGGGCAACGTCGATGAAGCTGAACCGCCCGCGGTTTGTCGTTGTACGTCAGCAATATGATGGGAATGTATCACATCACTGCTGAACTGAGATAAAAGAGTTTTATACAAAGCATCATCATCATCAGTAGTCTTCTGCTATACAGCAGGTTTTTGACATCCTTTCTCTGTCTCCATCCGAAGTACCAAATACTTAAGCACCTTCCTAATGAATCACTTGCAACTATGTTGAATCATGGGCAAGAGACATTTCCACCCGAACGGTGTTTGGCTACTACCATTCCTGTACCCAAACCCGGCAAAGATCTGTCTAATTAGTGTCCCATTTCATTAACCAGCTGCTTATGCAACGAACGAATGGTAAATTCCAGACTGGTATGATACTTAGAGAAGCACAAACTGATTACGCCTATGCAAAGTGGTTTTCAGTAATAGCAAAGTACCACCAACCGACTTCTGCATCCCAAAACTTTCATCCTTGAAACCTTCATTCAAATACAGCACGCAGCTGCAATTTTCTTTGACCTTGACATGTTGGCGACATAGTGTTGTGAAAGACTTGTATGATACTGGTTGCGTGGTTGACTTGATTGAAACCTATCTAGGAGTCAGTAAAATTCAAAGTCCAGTTGAGCCTTTGCTGCCGGAAATGGGTGTTTCACAAGGTAGCATCATTTCTGTCACTTTGTTTGGCTCAAAGCAGATCAGTATTATTGAACACTTCAAGGTTGTATGAATAAACTACAGTACAGCATTGAGGCGACACTAACCAATTTAAGTTTTTTTTCTTCCAAAACTCTCTTCGCACTTTTGTCAACTACGCAGAGTACACTTTGTACAAGTAGTAGTAGAATTTACAAGTACAAGTACTTACGTTCAAGTACAAGTACAGATAGTACCAAGAGGAAGTATCATCATCATCTGGGGCTTGTCACCGACGTTGCCATTTCCACGAGTTCGCGCCAAGATGTTCTATTCTGTGCATGCCAATAGGCCAAGAATGAACGAGCAAATATCAGCCTCCACTATTCTGTCTTCGTAGCTAGCCAGCCGTGCGTTCAGTAATGCTAAATTTAGCTAAATTTAGCGAAGTCGCTAAATAGGTCACCATCACCATCATTAGGAAGGTGCTTAAGCATTTAGTAATGGATATTTTCTGGTAAGTCTGCAGTGTCACGAGCTTTGTTGACAGAGTCAGTTAGTTCATCTAGTGAAACAGGTCATTATGCAATTCGTTGGACTTATGGAACTTGAACTTAAAAGGTTTGTTTTTCAGAGTGATATTTATATGATGGGAATGTAGCACTGCTGAACTGAGATAAAAGAAGTTTATACAAAGCATCACCATCATCAGTAGTCTTCTGCTATACAGCAGGTTTTTGACATCCTTTCTCTGTGTATCCATCCATCTCTCTCCTCAGCTGCCCGTATAACTGCAACAAAGCCACCATCATTTGCCAAATCATGCAGCATTTGAATTCTCCTCCTCCATCTTGCTGGTTACCTCTCATTCTGCCTTCAGCAATTTCATGCAAAAGTCCGTCATGTCTCAAAATATGGCCAATCCATCGATGTTTCCTTTACCAAATAAAGTTCAGTATTTGTGTCTTCATTTATTCTCCTGAGAACGTCACTGTTAGTAACTTTATCAAGCTAGCTGATCTTTTCCATTCTTCTCCATATCCACATTTGAAAGGCTTCTAAATTATTCTGTCTGTGTGCATCAACGTCCATGTCTCTGCTGCGTACAGTGCCACACTCCAAACCAAGCATTTCATTATTCTCTTCTTTAGTTCCAGATTCATTTTACCTGTAAACATTTTCTTTTTCTCCATAAATACTTTCTTTGCGGTCTCAATTCTGCTCCAAATTTCTTTCATGCAATATCCATCCTCTGATATTAAGCTACCTAAGTATCTGAATTAGCTCACTTGTTCCACTTGTTGTCCATCAACATAAATTATGGCTTATGCACATCACCTTTTGTCTTTTTCACATTAATCTTCATACCAAACTCTCTGGTGACCTTATTCAGATTATCCATTAGTAGTTGTAACCCTTTCTGGCTGTTAGCCACTGCTGTCTCGTCATCTGCATATCTGATGGTGTAATTATACGACCACCTACTGAAATTCCAGTTTCCATATTATCAGTTGCTTCTCTAATCATTGCTTCGTCATAGATTAAATCCAACAATGGAGGTAGTGAACATCCTTGCCTTACCCCTCTGACGATTTGTGCATGCAGTGCACAAACCGTCTCCAATTCTATCGTAAGCTACCTGTTTTTTGTATAGGTTCCAAATCGATTCCCCGTCTCTCCAATCTTATCCTATGTTTTGCAGTATCTTCATTAGTTTTGTCCAGTCTACAAAGGAAGTCAGTCATTTGTCTGCAAAAGCTGAAAAGCACTGACCTCAAGTAAGGAGAATTACTATAAAAGTAGCTAAGTTTTGTTACCTAGTAATACGTTGTATGCAGACGGATGCTGTGACTCATCAGTGACGGCAGGAGTTAGAGATGCACGGTAAAAGTTCTGTGAATTACTCAATACTCATATCAAATGGGAAATGATTTTCACTAACATTAAAACAGTAAAGCATACACTAGTTGTGTTAGGAGCTGTCTGATACATGATGGTGAGAAATCGCACGAAGTAAGAACTGAAGCAAGTATGCTTACATGTGTGGTTTAAAACAGAAAGAAAGAATAAGAAATGCAGAGATCAAAGAATTGTTGAAACTGGAACCAGTCTGTCTGGTAATTAAGGATATACACCCTGTTTCATAAAGAAACGAACGAGTACTTAATTGCCCATAACTTTACCAAATGTTGATTGATTTTCAAACTTTTTTCACCGTCAGACTCAGCAGTAAACGTGTAATGAAACTGTCATTAAAGATCCCACCACACCTCAAACGCATCGCTACACTACCTTGTGAAAGATAGATGTCAGGAAACTACTGATGATATGAAACAAATGTCTTGTTTAATAATAAATTTTAATTTAATTTATTACAGTTAATAATGTTTTGCATAATTTATGACACGGTGAATATTCAAAATATCCTCCTTTGGCTCAAATGTAGGCATGGAGACGATTGAGCCACTGGTTGATGACATCGTCAGTAACGCTCTGTTTTACTCCAACTCACACATCAATCAGATGGCGCCTCAAATCATTCACATCCTGCACTTTTTTTTCTGGTAGACTCTATGCCCCAGATGTTGTAATTAACTGGATTGAGGTCAGGGCTGTTCCATGGCAATAAATCTGGAAGTTCATACGGGTCTCTTACATTATTGCACTTTCGCTCTGGAGGCAGCGAATGATGCACAGAATGTCAGGGTATAGACACAGCTCGCAGAAAAGCAGAATCTATCCAAAATGGTAATGTGATATCGCAGCGTATAACCAAATTGCTTCAAATGTCTGAAGATACCAGTAATCCAGTTTATAAGCTCATAACGGACAATCTGCAACTGGTGTTAATTAATGTGCTGACTAAATCATTTTTTGAACAGCAAAGTTTTACAATGTAGTTTAGCAACGCGTTTAAGGTGTGACAGGATCTTTACTAATCAATTTATTACACAATCACTGCTGAGTCCGAGAGTGAAAAGATTTTGAAAATCTGTCAACATTTGCCGAAGTTACGGGCAATTAATTACCGGTTTGTTTTTCATGAAACACGATGTAGTAATGTGGTTTTGACATGTTGAACTTAAGTATATGTCCACTGGAAGAATTGTATGATAATGGTATGGTATACTAGAGTTTAACGTCCCACTCGTCACAGTATAGGTCATTTCAGAGATGGGGCCCTGAGCAGTGATGTACTTCTCCCATTCAGTAATGGAGGGCCAGCGACATAATAACTCCCTTAAACCGCATTGCTTTTGTTTACAACGGCCCAAACGGGATGGAACTAGCTCCTAACCCACATTATAGTGGAGGTAGCTAAAGCTCTAGGAGGCTCATTTAAATTAGTTACGCTAGCGCCAAGAACTGTAAGGGAGATGACTCAACTGACCAAGGAAACACAAAAGAATGGGGATGATGATGGACGTTGATGGAACAAGACAGAGGATCATCCAAGGAAGACTGGTGGGAGTTTGGGCCTGTCCAAGAGGATGCACGGTCTAGAAATAATGGAAAAGGAAAATCAAGGGGCAACTGGCTAACTCAGGTTCATCTGGAAAAATGGCCATTAAACGTTGTGTGTGTGCGTAAATGCATGCTGTAAACATGCTGTACAGACAAGCATCATTTAGTGTGGGCTACAAAATAGCAGTAACTACATCCCAAACATGATTCACACGCTAAATTTGGCAGATTTAAAGATTTGCTCGGTCTGACACACTGTAAATGTGTGATTGTGTAATGAAGCAAATAAGGATTTCCTCAATTCTGTTTGCTATACAGCATATTGCTACATACGTCCGAGATATCTTTAGATATTGTAAAATTAACAAATGCAATGTCAATACTTACAACTTATATGTATCTGTTCGAATATAGTCAAATACATGTGAAACTCCAATCTGTAGCTGATCTTCAATTGGTGGTACCCATGGATTGTTTTCAGCTTTAAACACTTGTTTATGTCCCACTAAGTCGAGGTTTCCTAACAAATACAAAAATTACAGAGTGTAATTTTTGTGGAAACTACACTTACACAGCAGTTAAGTTTTCAGTTTCAAAATATTCGTGACGTATCACCCACTGTGTCTTCTGTGTGTGTGTGTGTTTGTGTGTGTGTGTGTGTGTTTGTGCATACATGCATGCATGTGTTGACAAGTCCAACAATCAAGTTGAGTATGACACCAGCATACCGTACTTACTACTAACACTATTGGTAGTATTACTTTACTATTATCAGCTTCTTTCTTAACTGGTCTATTTTTCTGAAGATTACTCCAGCTCTTCAAAGTTCTTCTGGAGAAGAACCTTTGGGATTGCTGGTGTGAGATTTTTTCCAGGATGGATGCTGTTCCTGTTACACAACTCAGAGTGTTAAAGCCGAAAGCAGTAGTAGTGATAGCAGTAGTACGCTAGTAGTATGTTGGTATCATCATACATCGATGCAATTACTGCATACAAATTATGTGTTTACTGCACATAATAGCACTGGTTGGTCTTAATGTGATGTGAAAGGCAGCCACAAAATTTAAATTATAACTGCTACATACTGCCTTCTGCTAACCTAACAGGAAGCCTAAAAATACACTTCTCAAAAAGAACATCATGTGAGCCACCTCCTTGATACTTTGTTGCATTACTCCATTTTCTGCCCTGCACATCTATTTTCCTACTTATAAAAACAGCTACAACACCTAGTCAGTGTTCTAGTACATACAGTCCAAGTTACTGACACAAAATGCCACAGACAATCATAAACCTTTGTTTACTGAACTGCTGTGGTCAGGTTAGCATTCTCATTTCCTTGTCATATTAGATGGAGTGCCACAAGGTGTAACTATATAATTACACTGCGTGCTAGCTGCGGCACAGTATTGTAATCGCCCCCGTCTGTGGGTTTGTGTGTTTGTTTGTGGGTGGCTCTGTTAACACGATAACTCGAAATTGTGTGCATCGATCCTCACCAAACTGGGTTTGTAGGTAAAGGTAGCTGATTAAATTTTGGCTGTCCTGCGCCCACAGGAAGGGGGTCTGCGGCGGGGCGAAAATTTTTGGCTCCGGTTACTACAGCCAGTGCACAGTGTTTGCGTCTCCTCTGAGAGCTTTTTCATTTTCATTTTATTGTGCATTTGAAAAAAATTCGGTGCTCTTGTTTTGAGTAATCTTCAAGGCCGCGACACTCGAGCCGACATTGACGGTCATCAATGTCGGCCGTCCATGTCGGGCGCCGTTTTCGACGGCCGACAATGACAGCTGTCAAGAAGCACCGACAGCGAAGATTATTTAATAGGAAAGAATACGAGTTATTCAAGAAGGCTGGAGCAATGTCTAGTACGATGAAGCGTAGAAAGAAGCTTTTACTAGTGGCTGTAACCAGCACTTTGGTTGTAAAACATCGCCGGAAGAACAGTTTTATGTCTAGGGTTGCCACCCATCCCGATTTTTGCGGGACGTCCTGATTTCCGGCTCAAACGTCCCGTGTCCCGACAAGACCCCCGTCGAGATGCACAGTGTCGGTCCCGATATACTGACATGACAAGTCGAATTTACGCGAGAATCGACTTGGGTCCAGTGTAGAAGTAGAACACGCGATTCTGTATTCTGCAAAGGTTTCCACAGTTTGCCTTTTATTGTCCAATGTCGCACGCTTCTGTCAAACTTTGCTTACGGCTCTTTTTGATTACTTACTTAACGCTCTACGCACACTGCACACTGGTGTAGTAGTCTTAGCCTATTACGCTACGTCGTCGTCGTCGTCATTATCATTTCCAGTTTGTCTGTTTTCCATGTTTACACGAGTCAAGATGCACTGCCGAACCCACGGGAGCCACAGTCCTGTGGGTGCATCTCAGTAAATAGCGAACCAATAAACACTTTATAATATACATGTGGCCAGTTTCACCGGCTGCTCTGCCTGATGCAACCAACGCAGTCAAAGCTGCGATCGGCTAGTCGTATATTAATACCATGTACTCCAACCGAATCTAACAAGCTGTGTAGTCGCCACAATATGCCCCGCCCCCTGTGACCTTGACCTTTGACCTTGAAAGTTGTGTCCGATCAAGTGTGACGTGGGCTACCTTTGTGCAAATTTTAGTCTTCCTAGGCCTCCCTGTTCTCGACTTAGGCCCGATGTATGCGACAGACAGACGTCAGACAGACAGATGTCAGACAGACATCAGACGTCAGACAGCATCATCGCTTAATGACTCCGCCTAGGGGGCGGGGGCATAATAAATTAATGTACTCTCAAGGAAGTAACGACAGATTACACGGGCAGCTTAATTTTCTCAAAATTAAAATTATGTGTATAGAGGACAGACAGAACATGATATAAAGTCACAACACACAAAGTCACCGTTATTATGCCCCGCCCCTAATAGGCGTACATCGGGCCTAAGTCGAGAACAGAGAGGCCTAGGAAGACTAAAATTGGCACAGAGGTAGCCCACGTCACACACGACTCGGACACCACTTTCAAGGTCAAAGGTCAAGGTCACCAGGCCGCTTTACTCACTGTGGCGTTAACGCGTCATGCAGCTGCAGTGGTGAGCGTGGGAACGTATTGGCCGCTGCATTCATCAAATGAACCGAGTGAACTCTCGCAATGACCTTTAGTGGTCATGATGACAGCACTATAAATATCGTCCTTGGATTATTATCCACGCCGAGCACGTAGTGCACTCGGCGTGGATACTGTTTTGACTTTGGATGTATGTTTGTTTGTATGTTTGTATGTTAGTGCTCTAGAAAGAAAACGCTTGATCGGAATGA
>Ga0049107_10000427_pt1 | contig 12531 bp, 7 predicted proteins | sample WorMetilPIANOSA1_FD_61187 | JGI IMG/M metagenome (GOLD analysis project Ga0049107, IMG submission 61187) | Marine gutless worms symbiont microbial communities from Max Planck institute for Marine Microbiology, Germany - Olavius ilvae PIANOSA.1 | ecosystem: Host-associated > Annelida > Digestive...
TAATAAAGCTTGTAGGGACTCAAACTGCTCTCGGCTTATATCACTTGGGTAGGAATGTCTCATCGCTCTTCCTTTGTGTCAAAATCACTTTGATACAAAGATCGTAAACAGGTTCTTAAAGACCTGGCCAGCAACCACGTGGATCAGATCCGAGACATCCTCGGCCCCGCGGGACTGCTCTCCGAGCGCCTGGCGGGCTATCGCCACCGTCCCCAGCAACAGGCCATGGCGGAGGCGGTAGCCGCCGCGCTGAAAACCGGCCAGACCCTCATCTGCGAGGCCGGCACCGGCACCGGCAAGACCTTCGCCTACCTGGTCCCGGCCCTGCTCTCGGGGCGTAAGGTCCTGGCCTCCACCGGGACCCGCAATCTGCAGGACCAGCTCTTCCACCGCGACCTGCCCTTGGTGCGCGAGGTCCTGAAGGTCCCCGTGCGCATTGCCATGCTCAAGGGGCGGGGGAACTACCTGTGTCGCTACCGGCTGGATGCGGCCCTGCAGGACCACCGGCGCCGGTTCGTAGCGCTGCGCCGTCAGTTGCTCGAGGTCCGCGACTGGGCCGCGGTGACCCGCAGCGGTGACGTGGCCGAGCTCGATCTGCCCGAGGACGCCCTGGTGTGGCCGGCGGTGACCTCCAGCACCGACAACTGCCTGGGCCAGAGCTGCCCGGACTGGGGCCGTTGCCACCTGGTGGAGGCCCGGCGCCGGGCCCAAGGGGCGGATCTGGTGGTCATCAACCACCATCTGTTGTGCGCCGACCTCGCGCTGCGGGACGAGGGATGCGGTGAGATCCTCCCCGGCGCGGACTGCTTTATCGTCGATGAGGCCCATCAGCTGCCGGACGTGGCGAGCAGCTTCTTCGGCCTGGCAGTCAGCGGTCGCCAATTGCTGGATCTGACCCGGGATCTGGAGCTCGAATACCGACGCGAGGCGGGCGATGTCCCCGCGCTCCTCGACCGTGCCGACGATCTGCGCCGTGGGGTCCTGGACCTGCGCCTGAGCCTGGGTGAAGCGGCGCGGCGGGGACCCTGGAGCGAGCTGGCGGCGGACCAGGGCTCGCTCCAGGCGCTGGATACCCTGCGCACCCGCCTGGGCGAGCTGCACGCCGCCCTGGAGGCCCTGCGGGGACGCGGCAAGGGGCTCGACGGCTGCCTGGCCCGCAGCGCCGAGTTCGGCCGCCGGCTTACCCGCCTGGCGGAGGGCGACGACTCGGAGGACATCCGTTGGTACGAGACCCAGGGCAAGGGGTTCCGGCTCCACCGGACACCCTTGCAGGTGGCGGACATCTTCCAGGCCCAGCGGGAACGCTACCGGGCGACCTGGATCTTTACCTCCGCTACCCTGGCCGTAGGCGAGCGCTGCGACCACTTCGCCCGCCAGATCGGCATCGGCGACGCCCGCACGGAACGCTGGGAGAGCCCCTTCGACTATGGCCGCCAAGCCCTGTGGTTCGTACCTCGGGGGATGCCGGACCCCGCCACCGGGGCCTACGGCGCCGCGGTCGTGGAATTGGCGGCCCAGCTCCTCACATACAGCCGCGGCCGTGCCTTTCTGCTCTTCACCAGTCACCGCGCCCTGCGTGAGGCCGCGCCCGAGCTGGAAGCGCGCATCCCCTATCCGCTGCTGGTGCAGGGTAGCGCCCCCCGTGCCGAGCTGCTGGAACGCTTCCGGCGCTTGGGCAACGCCGTGCTGCTGGGGACCGCGAGCTTATGGGAAGGCGTCGATGTGCGCGGCGAGGCCCTGTCCTGCGTCATCATCGACAAGCTGCCCTTCGCCGCGCCCGGAGACCCGGTCCTCGCCGCCCGCATCGATGCCCTGCGACGCCAAGGCGGCAATCCCTTTCGGGACCTTCAGCTGCCCCAGGCGGTCGTCGCCCTCAAGCAAGGGGCAGGGCGCCTCATCCGGGATGTGCGGGATCGCGGCGTGCTGGTGGTTTGCGACCCGCGATTGCTGGGCCGCTCCTACGGCCATGCCTTCCTCGACAGCCTCCCCCCCATGCGCCGCTCTCGGGACCTGGGGGACGTGCAGGCCTTCTTCGCGGCGGAGGCCTGAGAGGCTGCCTAAACAAGGGCCGTAGGCCAGAGTCGGGAGTCGGCTGGGTTGAGGAACGAAACCCGGCATTTACGGGTCAGCCTGGTGTGCCGGGTCTCGTCCCTCGACCCAGCCTACCGATTTAAAATCAATGGGTTAGTTTTTAGACGGCCTCTAAACGTGTTAAGGCGGGTGCGTGATGGGTACCGACTGCGAACGACCTCGGTCATCCCAAATCTCCCGTGGCTCGGAAGATGCCTCCTTGCTATGCTTTGAGCCGTCTGGCCGTTGAATACGAACGAGAGCACGATTGTGGCAAAGATAAAAGACTTGTTTTGCAAAAACCTGAACCCTGGCTGTGGGAAAGGATCGGGGGTAGATGAGGTCAAGGACCTGACGTGCCAGTTCCACACCACCCTGCGCGCCTATATCACCAAGATCGAAGAAACGGCGCCGAATCCGGTTCCAAAGGCCCTGGAGCGAATCCGGGAAATAATAAAGCGGGAAGATAAGGACCTCTCCTGGCAGGATGCCTATGAGATCGAGCAGCAGCTGGTGCAGCTCTACGACGAGCCGACCCTACACGTCGAAATCGAACGGCGGCTTCTGGATGCCGAACGGTTACTGCCTGCAACGGTCGCGAATTGGTATCGGAAGAGCGCCGAAGCGCTGCAGGATCCCAAAGACTTGGCGGCGCTCCTATCCAGCCTGATCGACGACCTGCAGTGGCGATACATGAGAAACAAGGCGCGACGTACATACACGAAAGATATTACGAAGCGTACGGAGATCATGTTCCTGCTGTTCGTGTTCGTGTTCGTGTTCGTGTTCGTGTTCGCGTCCGTGTTCCTACTGTCCCAGGGAGTGTGGGAGGGAAACGAGAATTGGATGAAAGTGGACAGCCCTTTGCTGCTGCTATTCGCCGGATCCGCCGGGGCGTTCGGCGCGGCCTTCAGCATGATGACCGGCCTGAGAAAACGCCTCGCTGACAGTACATTTGACGATCTCAAGCTGAACCGTTGCTGGGGATTGATCGGTGCTCGCGTGTTGGTCGGCATCGGAGCGGGCTTCGTCTTGTTTTTTTTCGTCCGTTCCGGACTGCTTGAAGGCGATGCATTCCCGGATTTTTCAACGGAGAAGAACCCCGATGTCTTAAAATATGGGGATTTTGCGAAGCTGTTCATCGGTTGCTTCATTGCCGGGTTTTCAGAGAGGTTTGTCCCGAATCTGCTGTCCCAAACGGAGGGACGTTCAAGCAAGCTGGCCGCCGAACCGCCGCAGTTCCCCAAGGCACCGCCGGCTCATACGACCCCACCTACGGGTCGGAGTCAGGACCACTCGAAAGAAGACGCCGGGGGACAATCCAAAGCAGCGGATGTGACCCGAAACCAGGGACAAGACCATTCGACGGAAAACGTTAGGGAGCAATCCGGTGCGAAGGATGGGGCCCAAAGTCAATAGGGACGAAAAGGTGCCGGATTCGGCGCGTGTCGGTTGCTCTTGAACCAACCCCAGTTTCCCACCGATTTAGACATCGATGCCTGTCTACTGCGCGACCGGCATGGTTTTCGGCGCCGACTGTGCGGTCTGAGCCGGCGCGCACAGGGGGGGCAGGCAGGCGAGCACGACCTGACCGAGCTTTGGCGTTCCATCCGCCGTTCTCAGGCCGTTCTCGATCTGCGCGGATCCCTGGTCCCCGAGATCTCGTATCCCCCCGAGCTACCCGTCAGCGAGCGCCGCGACGAGGTGGCGGCGCTGATCCGTGACCACCAGGTGATAGTGCTGTGCGGCGAGACCGGCTCCGGCAAATCCACTCAGTTGCCCAAGCTCTGTCTCGGCCTGGGGCGGGGGATCGCCGGGCGCATCGGCCACACCCAGCCGCGGCGGATTGCCGCCCGCAGCCTTGCGAGCCGCCTGTCCCAGGAGCTCGGGACCGAACCGGGGACGCTGGTGGGCTACAAGGTGCGCTTCCACGACCGGATCCGGCCCGAGACCGCCATCAAGCTGATGACCGACGGCATCCTGCTGGCGGAGGTTCGGCAGGATCGGTTGCTCAATGAATATGACACTCTCATCATCGACGAGGCCCACGAGCGCAGCCTGAATATCGACTTCCTGCTGGGCTATCTGAAGGGGCTGCTGCCCCGGCGGCCCGACCTCAAGCTGATCGTCACCTCGGCCACCATCGATCCTGGGCGTTTCGCAGCGCATTTCGCGAGCGCCGCCTCGGGTCCGGCGCCCGTCATCGAGATCTCCGGGCGCACCTATCCGGTGGAGGTGCGCTATCGGCCGCCGGAGGACGAGCAGGTGGGCGAGCGGGACGCTGCCATGCAGCTTGCCATCGCCCAGGCCCTGGACGAGCTGGCGCGGGTAGGTCCGGGCGATGTGCTGGTGTTCCTCTCCGGCGAGCGCGAGATCCGCGAGACCGCGGAGACCCTGCGCCAGCACCACCCCCCGTCTACCGAGATCCTGCCCCTGTACGCCCGCCAAAGTCCCCAGGAACAGGCGCGGGTGTTCCAGGCCCACGGCACCCGCCGCGTGATCTTGGCTACCAACGTGGCCGAGACCTCGCTCACGGTACCCGGCATCCACGCTGTGATCGATCCGGGGTTCGCCCGCATCAGCCGTTACAGCCGGCGCGGCAAGGTCCAGCGCCTGCCGGTGGAACGTATCTCCCAGGCCGCGGCGGACCAACGCAAGGGCCGCTGCGGGCGGGTGGCGGCGGGTCTATGCATCCGGCTCTATTCGGAGGACAACTTCGCGGCCCGGGCCCCCTTCACCGAACCGGAGATCCAACGCACCAATCTGGCCGCGGTTATTTTGCAGATGAAGCTGCTGGGCTTCGGGGCGATCGAGGAATTTCCCTTCCTCGACGCGCCGGATGCCAGGCTGATCGCCGACGGCTACCGGACCCTGGAGGAGCTGGCGGCCCTGGACGCCGGGGGCCGATTGACGCCCCTGGGGGAGCAGCTCGCCCGCCTGCCCGTGGACCCGCGCCTCGGGCGGATGCTGCTGGCCGCCAAGGACCACCATTGCCTGACCGAGCTGCTGATTATCGCCGCGGCCCTGAGCGTCCAGGACCCGCGGGAGCGGCCCCCATACCAGCAACAGGCCCAGCAGCAGGCCCAACAGCAGGCGGCGGACCAGATCCATGCCACCTTCCAACACGAGGACTCGGACTTTCTGACCTTTCTGAACCTGTGGCGATTTCTGGAACAGGAGCGCGCCCGGCTGTCCCGGAACAAGTTCAGGAAGCTCTGCCAACGGCATTTCCTGTCCTGGAGCCGGGTCCAGGAGTGGCGTGACATCCAGGCCCAGCTCGGTCTCACGCTGCGGGAGATGGGTTTTAGAAAGAATCAGACCGCGGGGAGCTATGAGGAGATCCACCGCGCCCTGCTCACGGGCCTACTGAGCAACATCGGTTGCAAGGACGAGCACCGGGAATACCAGGGCGCCCGCAGCAGCCGCTTCGCCATCCATCCGGGCTCCGGGCTGTTCCGGGCGGCGCCCAAGTGGATCATCGCCGCGGAGCGGGTCGAGACCACCCGGCAGTACGGGCGCATCGTCGCCAAGGTCCAGCCGGCCTGGATCGAGCGGGCCGGCGCCCACCTGGTGCAGCGCAGCTACGCGGAGCCCCACTGGCAAGCCGCATCCGGTCAGGTGGCGGCCTATGAGCAGGTTAGCCTCTATGGGGTGACCATCATCCCCAGGCGCCGCGTCAACTATGGACCCATCAACCCGAGCGAAGCCAGGGAGATTTTCCTGCGTTTCGCCCTGGTGGAAGGGGACTTCGAGACCCGGACCCCTTTCTGGCGCCACAATCGGGAGCTCATCGAGTACGTCCGGTATCTGGAGGCCAAATCCCGCCGGCGGGACATCCTGGTGGACGAAGAGGCCATCTATGTCTTCTACGCCCAGCGGGTCCCGAGCGGCATCTACTCCCGGCCCCGGCTGGAGCGATGGCTGCGCACGGCGACGCGCAAGGAGCCCAAGCTCCTGCATATGCATATGAGTGATGTAATGCGACGGGACGCGGGAGAAGTGACCGAGCGGGCGTTTCCCGACGACCTCCAGGTGGGGGCCACCCGGCTGCCCCTCGAGTACCGGTTCGACCCTGGGGCGGGCACGGACGGGGTGACCCTCACCGTCCCCTTGCCGCTGGTCAATCAGGTCTCGTCCGAGCGGTGCGAGTGGTTGGTCCCCGGCCTCTTGGAGGAGCTGCTCGTCGCCTTGCTGCGGGGCCTGCCCAAGCAGCTGCGCAGGGCCTTGGTCCCCATTCCGGAGACGGCAAGACGGTTGGTCGAGCGCCTGATGCCCTCGGATCGACTGCCCTCGGATCGGCCCCTGACCCAGGCGGTCTCCGAGACGCTCCAGACGATGACCGGGGTCGCGGTCCCCGAAGACGCCTGGGACACGTCCGCCATACCCGGCTATCTGCGCATGAAGTACCGTCTGGTGGACGATCAGGAGCGTCAGGTTGCATTGGAAGAAGATTTCTCCCGGCTCAAGCGTCGCTACGGCGGCCAGGGGCGGCACGCCGAGATTCCGTCCCGCGAGCTGGAGCGGACGGGGATCAGGCGCTGGGATTTCGATGCGCTGCCGGAAAGCCTGGATCTGGAGCGCGGTGGCATGCGAGTGCGCGGCTATCCCGCCTTGGTCGACCAGGGGGACAGCGTCGCCGTCCGGGTGCTGGACTCGGAGGCAGGTGCCGCATCGGCCATGCGCCGAGGGCTACGCCGGCTGCTGATGCTCCAGCTGGGACCGGACCTGCGCGCGCTGCGCAGGGACCTGCCGGAGCTGGACCGCATGCGCCTCCAATACGCCAAGGCGCCGCAGCTACAGGGGCAGCCGCCGGATCTGGCCGACGAGCTGATGGCGCTGATCCTGGATCTCACCTTCCTGGAGGACCGGCCGCCGATCCGGGACCGGCAGACCTTCGCCTCGCGTCTGGAGCAGAACCGCCCGCGGTTGGCGTCCGTCGCACGGGATGTCCGGGCGCTGATCGGGCAGATACTCACCCGCTATCAGACCATCCGCAGGCGGCTCGTGGACATCACCCAGGCCCACTGGATGGCCTCGGTTGCGGATATGAGCGGACACTTGGATAGGCTGGTGTTTCGCGGCTTCCTGGAGCAGGTCCCTTACCGGCACCTCGAGGACTATCCCCGTTACCTGAAGGCCCTGGACGCCCGGGCCGAAAAGCTCTCACACGCCGCCGCCAAGGACCGGCAGCGCATCCGGGAGCTGGCTGCCATCCAGGGCAAATGGCAGGAACGTTCGACCGCCGCCCATGCAGCGGGGCGACACGACGCCCGCCTGGAGGAGATCCGCTGGATGCTGGAAGAGCTGCGGGTCTCCCTCTTCGCCCAGCAAATCGGGACCGCCTACCCCGTTTCCGTCAAGCGGATCGAGGCGCGCTGGCGGGAATTGGGACTATGAATCGGGTCAGCCGAAGATTTGGGAGAGTACCCTGACGGCAGTCCTGAGGATGGTTCCCAGCGGCTCCGCAAACATCGTTAAATTCCCCATGCAGCAATGCGACAATCGCAGATAAAACAGAATGAACAAAAAGACAAACAGGTTACCGTAGAATCCAAGCGTCGGAACGGACGAGTTTATGACACGTGACTTTTGTCCGGTATTCCCGCGGGAAAACCTGGAATATTCCAGCTCCGTGAAAACGATTTCTTTGGACAATATGATCAGTATGTAGTTGATACAGGTTACGGCAACCCAACGCCCGATATTCGAGCCCACGATGTAAAGGGGTGCGGACACCAGCACAGGAACGAAAAAGTATTTCAGATTGAGCACCCGAGCGGGGGGGGCTGCCAGGGCTGTCAGATCGAAGCTGCGCGTAGCCTTGCCCCGCCACAGCGCGTCTATCACCAGGCTGCCGATGTAAAGCGTACAAAATCCTAAGATCAGGGAAGTTAAAACCCAACTCAGGAGGATGCTTACGGGGAACGACATGACATCGAAAGCAGCCTCGGAAAACGTCCAAGGCAGGGTCATGAATGACGTGGCCGGGGTGTAGTTGGACAATGAAATTATTTTGCCATCGCTGAGGCACGTCCCTGGTTCGAACTCGCCCAGCAGCTCCCAGTGGATACAGATGTCCAGGGCTTCTGTGAAAGTGGGACTGCCGAAAAGAGAAACGGCCAAGAATGACACGCAAACCGGAAGGTACACGAGAAGAAGGGTGAAAGCCCTGCGGTAGGGGCCGACCGAACCATCTTGTCGAATGATCGCGTGACTGATGAGCAGATGCACCGGAACGAACAGAAAGAACGCAGCCTCATGCATCAGTAAATGCACCGGCAAGGCAATCAGACTCATGGGTATGATCTTTCTGACATACCGAGTCGGCGCTCTGTTTCCAGGTGCTTCCAAGAGATAAAGGTGCCACAATAAAATCAAAAAGCCAAAGACTTCTTTGCGCCCGAACGCCCCATGGTCATATAAATAGAATGGCAGCAGGGATGGCAGAAAGAGCAGGCCGACCAATAATAATGGAGTCAACTTGTCCAGGGAGTGTCCGATCAACCGGATATAGGCAAAAGTGAGAATGCCGAAAGCACTCCAGGTCAGCGACGCAATAACAATTCTTGCCGGAACCAGGGGGGAGAGCAGACTAATCAATTCACCCGCCAAGCCGCGTCTTACAAAGCCCGCGGAATAATCGATAAGCCAATCGGTGTAGACATAGGACCAGGCACCGGCTTTGCCTCCGAAAAAATCTATCCGCAGCCAGTAACCAAGCTTGGTCAGGACAAAAAATACAAAGATACCCAGGATCAAGACCTTGATCTCGAAAACCCCGCGTTCGTTATTGTCCGGAGGTGGAGTTGTCATCATCAACTGCGAGGTCTCGGATGATTACCTAGAAACTAGGGGCTGTTGACATTCATCGTTCACGGTCCGATTAAGGCCCTTTTCCGCGCTGACGGTGTTGCGGCTCGTCAAAATAGGCCGGCTATTCCTCCTCGCCGCGCCTTGTCAGCACGAAAAATGCCTCACAATCGATCTCGCTCAGATAAATGTCAACAGCCCCTAAAATCGGGTCATTGAGCTCCTTGGATTACCGAACGGTTGTGCCGGTGGTCCTCGAAGCCTGGAACTCATGCCCGAAGGTATTCAGTTCTCCGGCCGTGATCGCATCGCGGAGGGCGCGCATGAGCCTTTGATAATAGTGCAGATTGTGGATGGTATTGAGCCGAGCGCCTAAGATCTCTTTACATTTGTCCAGATGATGCAGGTAAGCCCGGCTATAATGCCTGCAGGTCGCGCAGTCGCAGCGCGGATCCAAGGGCCCTTCATCGGTCCGGTAGCGGGCATTGCGGATCTTGACAATGCCACTGCTGGTAAACAGAAAGCCGTTGCGGGCATTGCGGGTCGGCAGGACACAGTCGAACATGTCGATGCCCCGCCGCACCGCCGCGACCAGGTCCTCCGGTGTGCCGACGCCCATCAGGTACCGCGGTCGGTCCGCCGGCAGGCGCCCGGACAGAAAATCCAGGATGCGTAGCCGATCCTGCTTTGGCTCCCCCACCGACAGGCCACCCACCGCATAGCCGTCGAATCCCAGGTCCAGCAAACCCGCCAGGGAGGCCGCGCGCAGGGGTTCGTACATACCCCCTTGGACGATGCCGAACAGGGCCGCAGGACTGTCCCCGTGGGCCTCGCGACTGCGCGTGGCCCAGCGCAGGGAGAGCAGCATGGAGTCCCGCACGCGGTCCTCGTCCGCCGGAAAGGGGGGGCAGTCGTCGAAGATCATGACGATGTCCGAGCCCAGCTCCCGCTGCACCGCCATGGCGTCCTCGGGCGTCAGGAAGACCGGGCTGCCGTCCACCGGACTCTTGAAGTGCACGCCCTGCTCCGTAATCCGGCGCAAGTCTCCGAGGCTGAAGACCTGAAATCCACCGGAATCGGTGAGGATCGGCCCCTCCCAGTGCATGAAGCGGTGCAGACCACCGTGGCGGCGGATGACTTCTACCCCGGGCCGCAGCATCAGGTGAAAGCTGTTGCCGAGGATGAGCTGGGCCCCCAGGCCGGTCAGCTCCTCCGGCGTCATGGCCTTGACGGTGCCGTAGGTGCCTACGGGCATGAAGGCGGGGGTCTCGACACTGCCGCGGTCGCAGGTCAACCGCCCGCGCCTTGCCGCCCCATCCCGCGCCAGGAGATCAAAGCGCACGCTAGTACCCCGTTTCACCTTATTTTCCACTCTCAGAGCCCCCCAAATGCGCCCAGGCACCGTGCCTAGAGAATACCTACTCTCTTGCCGAGGGCGGTAAGGTAACATCGGCGCATTTGAAGGGCTCCCTTCGGGCAAGGCGAGAAGCGCCCATCTGCTTTGTTGCGCGAGCTTGAAATAGGAGTGGCTATTCCTGCGCTCGCGCGCCTCGGAGCCTGTCCGGCTTGCGCGTTCGTCGCGAGGGATTGAGGAACCGAGGCAGATTTTGCGCGCGATCGAGGCGAATAGTTGGCCCTATTTAACGAGCTCGAGCGGAACAGCTGACCGGTCTCCTCAATTCCGCAGTAGAACAGTCGTAAGTCGGACAGGTTCCTGACATCTAGCCGCTTCTTGCCTCGCTGAAAACGAAAAATAAGGTAAAACTAGTGATCCCTCAGCCAGTGTCGGAACTGCCCGAGATCCGCCGCCTCCCCGGCGGGCGGCGCCAACGCATGGGGCCAGGGAGTGCCCCTCCGGTTGATCCAGACCGCCGTCATACCCAGGCGGCGGGCCGCTTCCACGTCCCGGTAGGGATCGTCCCCCAGATGCAGGGCCCGCTCCGGGGGCACGCGACCCCAGCGGAGGGCACTGAGAAAGAGATTCGGGGCCGGCTTCCGGGCCCCCACATCGGCAGCGGTCAGAGACCGTCCGAACAGACCGCGCAAGGGTGTACGGGCCACATCGGCGTTGCCGTTGGTGACCGACACCAATGGGTACTCGGCGCCCAGGGCCTGCAAGACGGGGAGCACGTCGGCGTAGGGCATGACCCGGTTGCGGTGCTCCAGGAACAGGGCCACGGCAGCGTCGGCCACGGCCACATCATAGCCGTAGGCCCGGAGCAGGCTGCGCAGGGAGTGCCGGCGCACCGCCGTGAGATCGTGCGCGATCTCGGGCCGGCTCATCATCAGCGCCCGCCGATGACGACGCATGGCCTCCCGATCATAGACCTCCGTCAGCCGCGGCGCGGTCCGCTCCAGCCAGGCATAGAGCACCGCCTCCGCCCGCTCGATGGTCGGCGCGCAGGGCCAGAGGGTATCGTCGAGGTCTATGGTCAGGAGCTCGAAGGCACGCTCGGTCGGCATCTTTTCCATCCATTGGTCGGCTCCTATTGTGCATTAACCGGGTGCCATAAGAATACATTGAACCGATCGCGCAATCATGGGAGGTCTTCGACCACGCGCATCGATAAGGCTTGACAGCTAGTTCGGAATTTAAGAAGATACTGATGCACTGAAACACTACACAGCATTTCGGTGCGCTCTTCCATCCTCCTTTGGTAGTAATCCTAAGCGCGACATTTCCGTCGCGCTTTTTTTTGGGGGCCGCGGAGCCGTATAGGCCATTTATGAACACCGCCGAAGCTAAGAGGCTGCCTAAAAACTAACCCATTGATTTCGAGCCGGTAGGCTGGGTCGAGGGACGAGACCTAAGCACACCAAGCTGGCCCCTAAACGCTGGGTTTCGTTCCTCAACCCAGCCTACGGGCTCCATCCAGCTCATTCCCGGTCGTCGAGAAAGCGCTTAAGCTCGCTTGCGCCGCGGTGCGGTACGGTGTCCGGGGGAGGGTGCTTGATATGCCGGTGGGCCTTCCGGATAGAGCAGGGGGGCCAACTCCTCGAGTGCCTGTCGGTAGACGCGACGTTTGAAGTAAACGACCTCCTGGAGGGGGTGCCAGTATCTCACCCAACGCCAGGTATCGAACTCGGGTCTGTCGCATGTGTCGAGGCAGAAGGTGTCCTCGCCGCAGTCTACCCTGAGCATGAACCATACCTGTTTCTGACCGATGCAGAGGGGCGTGCAGTGGCGGCGAATGAAACGCTTGGGGAGCCGATAGCGAAGCCAGTGTTTGGTGCTTCCGAGCAGGGTCACATGTTGGGGATGTAGACCGACCTCTTCCTGGAGCTCCCGGAACATCGCCTGTTTGGGGGTTTCGTCCGATTTGATTCCGCCCTGGGGAAACTGCCAAGCATTCTCGCCCGTGCGTCGTCCCCAAAATAGCCGGCGCTCGGCATTGGTCAGTATGATCCCGACGTTGGGTCTGAAACCGTCCGGGTCGATCAAGGCGACTTCTCGTAAAATGGTCTTCCGTTGCATTTTTCCACATCCGCCACCACATAGGCAACCCAGGCTCCATAAGGTCTAGTACCCCATTTCAGTCTATTTTTCCGGTACAATGCAGCTTGGCGCAGGGGCCCGTCATTGATCTCTTTATATTGCGGATAGAGTCGCTTGAGCTTGGTCCGTGCATCCTCTCCACGCTGGCCTGCTCG
>Ga0049107_10000429_pt1 | contig 12509 bp, 5 predicted proteins | sample WorMetilPIANOSA1_FD_61187 | JGI IMG/M metagenome (GOLD analysis project Ga0049107, IMG submission 61187) | Marine gutless worms symbiont microbial communities from Max Planck institute for Marine Microbiology, Germany - Olavius ilvae PIANOSA.1 | ecosystem: Host-associated > Annelida > Digestive...
ACCTCTTGTTTTGACCAATACTTATCTAATCTATTTTTAAAAGTATCTACAGTTTCAGCTTGTACTACAGAAGGAGGGAGGCTATTCCATAATTCAACGACTCTTTCAGAAAAAAAAGAATTTTCTCAAGTCATATTTGTCATACTCAAGTCATACTTTAGTGACCTGTGAGTATCGGTTCTAACTGCTCGATGTTAGTGAATGCATTGGTGAGTTTATGGAGCATCGGCTGTGTTATTATATGGTATGCCTGTGAGTATATATATATATATTCGTGTGTTAAATTATGACATGTTTTAATGTCATACACTCCCTTGTTTCAAAGGCTCGCACCTAACCACGTGAAAAGTGGGATTTTTCTGGTCGTCGTCGTCGTCGTCGTCATTTCTGGCATGCAACTCAAGATTGCGTAGTGCCGTACGTCGACCACATCCTCCACACAGACCGGTTCTGGGCCATATCCATTGCTGCAAGCAGTGTGCTATAGTGCAATCTCAGATCCTGCTGTATGGTGCCCAGCCATGTGATGCGGGGGCGTCCTCGAGGTCTCCTCCAGTCCTCTGGAGGGAGAGTTGACAGGATCCTCTTGGCGTCTGCGTTATCGACCATACGCGCAATGTGCCCAAAAAGGGTCAGGCAACGTGACTGGTCTATTGCAGTGAGTTTGGGTTGTCCCATTAGCCTCCGGACCTCGTCGTTTCGAACAACAGCATTCGTAGACACCACTGGTCGAAAGCATCGATCTTTCGTGCATCTGTCCTCGAGACTCCCCAGCAATTTGACCCATATAGGAAGATAGGCAGAATACACGTGTTGTACAACATTTCTGCTGTATGTGAGCAATTCAGGCCGGATGTTCTTCTGGATGCCACCAATGGTGGCATCAGTGGCGTGGTTAACAGCGGGAATTGAACCCAGATTCACGAGATAAAGTCCACAACCTTAGCCACCGATACACGGCTTATCTTTTTGTAGTGTTGAGTGACTGTCATTTAAATAGATGTAGTAAGTGACGAACAGCTAAAGCACGGTTTTGATACTCTGTTCTGCATCTCTCATCTAGATGTTAATGCATGTTGTGTATGTGCGTCTTTTGTAACGAAATTCCACGGCTCCGTAGTACTAGCTGCCTACAGAGCCTACTTAGCATAGTGGTAGAGTGTGTGACCGCTAGGCTAAGTACGTGCTCGCTGGCCTGATCAGCGGTACCGGCTCGGGTTTGAATCAGGGCCGAGGTGGGAAATTAGGTCAAGCAAGGTCAAGGTCGTACGCTATAGGATTAATATCCTGAGCAGTCGGCTGTCACCAAGCAGTATAAATTTGGTACCAGCGCAAGCTGGGAAGGTAACCGTAGGTCTGGCGTCACACTGCCCATGCGTCACAGACAATAGTGGTATTATCACCTACGGGCTCACGGCCTTAGGAAGGGAGATGAGCACCCCGCCTACACTCCAGTGGAGTATGTCACACTTTACCTTTAGCTTTAGTAGTACTAGGCTGTAAATACACGTGGCTCAAAGTAGCATGTTGTGCCCATTTGCGGCATGAAAAATGCATTAGTGAAGGTTTATGGGCCGAATGCTAGTAGAAACACTTTTCTGAATCCACTACGACTCACGAAAGGGAAGGGGCAATGGGCATCTCTCCCCTTCGTGTCGCCTCTGCAACACAAATGCATTACATCACTGCATTACAGTGTTATCATCGTAATAGCCTTGCCTTTGCAGTTTATGAATATTCGATTTCGAATCTGAAACATGTTTTGTCGCTGCATCAGTTATTGTAAATTTGCAATTACGGTGATAATGTTTTCACGGACGTTTGCAGACACTTTGCTTCGGTTTGCTCAGAAGTGGATCACTAACGGACGTCATTCGTATGCAGCGTTATTTATACTACAGACAGTATTCCAACGATACACGCCAGAACAGCTCGACTTGTTGCCAGACTTCCGCAATTCAATCGAGGGCCTTCTGATGTACACAGGTATATCTCGCAAGCCCTTAGCATCTAATAATATATTTGTCGTCCCATGAAAAACGTATGATGTTGAGACAGTCAGTGACCAGATATTAAGGAACGAGTTTCTATGCCGTTATGCAGTCTTTTATGCTCAATTGTGTTCGCTTTCTTTCAGCCTGTTTGTGTGTTTGTGTTGATGTAATTTGTAACATTGTTAGTGGACCAGTTCTTATATACCAGTGTTCTAATTAGTGGAAATGGTACAGTGCTGTGTAGTGTTTCTTGGTGTGTAGCTTTATCTTCTGTATTCACGACTTCTGCTTAAACTGGTTTCAGTAGCGTCTGCATCGTTTTACTAATACAAATCCTCGTGACTATTCCAGGACCACGTGGGTGAGCTGGTACCAGTATGTCAAACTGCTGTGAATTCTACTGCAGCAAGTGATGATGATGGAAGGAGGTGGCAGTCTTGCCAACTGGGAACTCCAGTCAAATCATCACCACTTGATTTTTACAGACTGGATGCGCCCTTCTTGCTGCCAGACCAACAGTGTCGGAGCACTGAAGGCAAAATTGTCTTAGTTAGAATTGTTGTTATATTGTCGGAATAAGAAACTTTGGTGACGTATTATTCTAATTTCTGTTATGTATTATAAGTTGGGGACACTTCGTGGGCCTCCCGATATATAATTGAACAAAATGAGTAAGGGTATAAGTATGTAAAGATGAAAATGCATCCACGGGCCCAGTGCCCATATTGGCGTAGAAGGCGTTAGCGACCTTCCATTTCAAGTCCCGGCAAGTATCAGTATGAGCAGTGTGTAATTGGTCTGTAGAATGTAACGTGTTTATTTCCGTGACATAGTTTCACAACTTTGGATAAAATGGCTTCAGTACACTCGAGTTTTTAACTGTCAAATTCTTTCTAGACTACCGTCATCTGTACTTTTAGAGGGTCTCTTGTTGATTTTTTCTTCTTTCACCACTTTCAGCCGATTTAAATGCCTGTAATGTTACTGTGTCTGATTGTGTGCAGAACGGCATCATGAGAGGCACCGGAGGCTTGTTGAAAGAGTACAGTTTGTCGACTACACCTTACAGTGTATGCGTAACTTGAACATTGGCAGTCACTCAGCTGTACCCGGCTCTCAGCCACAATAATTATGTACAGAAACTCTGCTCTCTAAACGTTTATAGCTCAGGTAAAGGTAAAGTCAACCTTGCTCTACAAGAGAGCGTAGGGGGTGCTCATCTCCCTCTTGCAGGCCTTGAGCCGTTAGGTGGAGAACCACTAAATGTCCGTGACACGTGGCCAGTGCGACGCCAGACCTACGGTTACCTTCCCAGCTGCCAGGTATCATCGCCCATTGGCTGGTACCAAATTATACTGCTTGGTGACAGAGGCACACGTGTGTTAACAACTTGCCCAGGGTTGCACTCGACAGCGGAGCGGCTGGGATTCGAACCCGCGACCTGTTGTTCGCAAGTCCAGCACCCCACCGCTACGCCACCGAGCCACACATATCTCGGGAGATGTGTATAAATGTGTAAAAATGTATGTGCTGTGAATAAAAACCGAGAAAGCATTTCTCAGTATACTGGTGTATGCCTTCCGTACTATCACTTCACTTGTTTGACAGGATTGTACATATCTCACACCACCAACACCCAATGGTTCTGAGAGATATTACATGACGACCTGGCCTAATCTGGAGTGATCCAAGTAAAAATGAGCTGGTTGAATAAAAAACTGAATTTGGTGGTGGTGAAGGTGGTAGAAGCAGTGGTAGTGATAGTAGTCAACTCAATAGTCATTGTCATAGTACGTTTCCCGTCTCCGAAATGACCTACACTGTGTCGAGTGGGACATTAAACTCTACTATACCATACCATTATCCTGTAGGCCAGTGGTCCTAGCAGTAATGACGATTACTTAGGCCACTTTAAAAAACTATGATTACTTACTTACTTACCATAGTACGTTATCTGCTAGTGCAATTGCTTATATTCTGTATTCTCTTCTGAAAAAATGCACAAAATTTGATCAGATGTAGATAAAATGTATTTAAAACACGCAATGCACAAGTTCGCTGAAGAATCTCGGTCGGTAACAACTACATGCAATAAAGACCAACAGTCAACAGAAGAAAACTGTGCAGTACAATAATCGCATAAAATGCTAACATTTGAACACTGAAAACTGATGCTGTAAGTGAACGGTCAGAGACTCTACTGCTGTGCACTTTCTCATAGCCAGCTACTGCATTTCCACTGGTTAATTTGTTTCCAGCTGAATAGCTTAAATTGTGAGTCAAGTCGAAACAATATGAAAAAAATGATGCACAATAAGGCAAAGTACTTCCCAGACAACCCTGAGAAAAGAGCTTCTCATATACAATAAGGGGAGCTCATCCCCTTTTGGCACTTATGAGTTGAGTTGGCAATGGTTTGAACCAATACTAGTATATGACCCAGATATGCCAGATTTAGTCTCAGTTTAATAACTGGGTCAGCATATCGGCAACTATGCTCACACGGAACCAGTGCTGTGTAAAGTACTTCCAAAAAGTATTTCTAGTGCAAAATACTTCTGTAAAAGTATTTCAAATACATATACAAAATGCAATGTTACAATTGTATTTGAAATACAATATACATTTATGTATTTGAAATACTACACAACACTGCACAGAATTTTCTGCTGACAACCCAAGGGGTGTCTATGTGGTCATCTCCATTCATAGACGGGGTTTCCACTCAAATTAATGAAATTTTAAAACTTTACCTGTACCCTGTACCTGTGATATTCTCAACATGCTAACAATTATGTTTTTACATAATTTTTACTCCACCAAGATAAACATTTCACCCACTTTCTCTCGACATGTTATCCTTCATCGACATTTCCCAGACTTTCCAGATTAGCAGGAACCCTGATACCTTGCCACCTCCACAGCATCACGACTCACTTCGTCACTGCAAAACTCGCTGTGTCTTATGATGGCAGCTAACAGAAACCTAAGGACAGAATATTACGAAAATTTACTTACATTTACATGTTAATAAATAGAACAGATAACAACTAGATAAAACAAAACCCGCAGAAAACAACGACAACAACATGATCAGTACGGCCATGATTCCAGAACTCCATTCGCTGCAAATGTAATTTATTCTATAATGCAGTTTACAAGTTCAGTGGTTTTACACCGTTGCTCGAGTAACAGGAAGGGCATCCCGCCTGTAAAAAAAATTACCAGTTTCTCTGAAGGTTCTTTGCAATACCCCAGACTGACCTGGAGTAATCTTTGCAACAAATAGTCTGGCTAAATAAAAGAAACCAAGAAATAAAGCTGCTGGTAGAGTAATTATTGAAGAGTAGCACAAGTTTATTCACTTAATGTGAATACATGATGAATGAAAAAGCGCTCAGAGAGATGCAAACACTGCGCACTGGCTAGTAAGGTGGAGCCGAACATTTTCGCCCTGCTGCAGACCCCTTACCGGGGGCTCAGGATGGCCAAAATTTAATCAGCTGGAGATGGTCACTACCTTTACCTACAAGTTTGGTGAAGATCGATGCACACAAATTCGAGTTATCGTGTTAACAGACCCACATACACAGCCACAAACCCACAAACACAGACAGGACCGATTACAATACGCTGCACCGCTAAGCTTACGCGCAGTGTAATGAACAAATGTGCATTGTATTCACGTTTTGTAATTAAACTATACACAAAATACTATACAGCCTAACATTAATTAACAAACACATAATCACCATGCACTAATGTAAAGGAACATGACAGTTACTATTAGTACACTGAGAAAACAATATCAAAAGAAATCAGTGATCGCATGTTACGCAGGCTACGTAATATCTAACTCTGTACAACAAGGTCATCAATTACTGCTTGTTGTGACAGCTACTGTGCAGAATTGCAAATAGGCAGCCGCAAACTACTTGGTATAAAATCTTCATCATACATTTACAATATCGGATATTGGCATCATTTGTTGGGCAACAGGAAGCGCATCCTTGACAAATTTGTTGCAGCAATCCCAAAAGGTTTTCCCTAGCAAACAGACCTATAAGGACCTTTTCTGCCCCAGTATGCCATCGAAAACTCGACCACTTACACAATATTCGACAGAAAACTTGAGTATATTATCATTTTGTTGACGCGTGTATAAAAATCGACCAACATTCTCGGCAGTGAAATCTTTCCGTGGTCAACATGTGTTGTGTCCGAGTTACACTCTGTGTTAGTGGTTGACAGCTGGCGACATGGTCTCACAAGCCAGACACGTAATGTACAGGTCATACCATGCACAAAAGTCCTTTCAAATTTGGCACACTAACTGGCCAATAGGATAAAACTCTACGTTGCATAACGGATCAATATCCTCGCCAATTGGGATGAAGCCTAGTAAGACGGGCCTCAAGACGAATCATGCCGGAACAATTATAATGCATGTACACTGCACACAAATATCGTTGGACACAGAACTACGAAACACGGCACAGCAAGGGTGCGGTTTCTGTGGGATCTACCACCCCGAGGAGACTATAACCAACAGAAGCTGTATAAACCTCGAACACACACTGCTGAATACCAGAAATCCTTCGTACACAGGACAATCCCAGAGTGGAATTCTCTTCCTTCATCAGTTGCTCAGTCCGACACAGTATCTACCTTCAAGTGTCGGCTCTCCGCTCTACGTAGAGCGCAACCACTCGTCGCTGTGATAGCCTCCGGCTCCTGGCGACTATTATCCAGATCCAGATCCTGCCAGCCAAGGGAGATCACAGTGACACACTGGTGGGCACACTGTTAGTAGAACACCAAACGGTGCTGTGCTGTGTGTCACCTAACCAGGGACACAAACCACAAGTTAGTTAGTTGGTGTTTACGGCACTTTCAGCACAATTGGGCTATATCGTGCCATAGAAGTAGAAAATGTATCACATAGGGCTGGAGACAACATAAACATCATGCAAAACAACAACGAAATTATACAATAAACCAACATAATCATAAACTCTCTTCGGCCTGGTCTTTATGGAGATGATCTCGCCACGGTTAGGCTTCCTCAGAGGGGTCTTTCTAGCCAATCACTTGGCAAGTAATGACAACTTAACTAGAAGAACCAAAAGAAAACACATACCAACGAAAATTAACAATACATAAAAGGGGCCGTAATAAGCAACAATACAATTAAGGCATGCTAAGTTACAAAACAACACTAGACCTGGTTTAGTCGCCTTGTACGACAACCGGCCAGGAAACGGAGCGGGTCTATTCTTACAACCCCGGAGCCCGCATGGGGCAAACGAACCACAAACCATGAAGTTCAAGTGTTGCCGTAATCACAACAGTTGTCAAACCACCGCAGAATTCACACAAACTACTGAAGTGAAGCTTGAATATTCAACAGTCTGGCAGACTCAATACTGCTGTAATGCCTTGGCACAGTACATTAGTTTTTAGCATGAAAATATCCTATAGATATGTGTTATGTTGTACACAAAAGTTGTACGAGGTAGTGAAGCTGGGGATCAGTCCCCCTGCACACAGCCCGGGTAACATCAGGGCATAAAATGCAGATACTAACCTCATACACCTATGGTAGCATAGGCAATCTTGTTGTACAGAAGGTTGTCGAAGGTAACATTTTACAGCGGTTCAACTCGTCTCTACAGCATATCTAGCTAACTGCCAAAAATGTAAACATGGTGGCAGCAACAGAGCTCGTGAACAGATGGCATCACGGTTAGCGTAGAATGGACAGTTACAACTCTACGGGGACAGCCAACAACTGGCCACATTCAGTCACACTCTGTCAAATATCATGGCGAACGAGACGCCTACGTACAAACTGCTCTTAGAACAGCATACACGGTTTGCAGTGCGCATGAACGATGATAACAAAAGAATCGTACAAAATCTATACAAATCTGTACAACAACAGACCTCTAATAGTGTGAAATAAATATATTACACAATCCTTCTGACTGCAGTACAATCGTCTCGCAAATGTGCATGTACATATCTTAACAACGGTGCGTGAGAACGTGCTGAATGTTGTGTAAAGTCGTCATCGCGTGGTGAACATTTCCTAAAGCGGAGAATCTGTGTCTCCTTTTTTGTTGAGAACAGCACCGGGCTCAGAATTTGTCGGAACACGTTGAAACGGGTTGTGAAAACCAGTCGAACGACGGAATACGTAAACGCTGCAGTGTGTCGTCGTCACAGTACCGAACAGCAACTGGAACAGCCACGCTCGACGCTTTTGTCCTTCTTCAACTCACCTAAACAAACAGCATGCAACAACCACCATAACAATCTCCACAGCAGTCGACAGCTTCATACCACATAAAGCTGTGAAGCTTGCAGTCGTCAAGAACTGTATTTAGCCATATGATCCAGGGCTGTCCTGGTGGTCTCCTCCATTCCTCTCAGGGGAGCGGCTAGTATTCTAATCAAAATAATAAAATTGTCACTTAGTATAGGCACCTATGCAATTTGCAGCAGCCCAACAAGGATAACAAAGACTAGAACTAAGTATCAATGACAGCAATGCTAAAACGAATGACACCCAGTAAAGCACATACCTCATTCACGGCAGCCAATACCACAAAATTAAACAGATGCCGGCTAAAATGTAGCCAGCATTGCGGCATAAAACAGCAAACTCCACCAAACCGTAACCCTAATCAGGATTACCACCAAAATCTAATGGTTTCTTCGTCGACTTTGTCGCTAGTGTATACTGCGTTTTTTAGCTCCAGTTGTCACCACCACTTGCATCATCCTTAGCTCCAATAAAACCAGCTAACCCACGTTCAGCCGGAAAAATGCCCGTTAAAACAGTTTTTGTATAATCCTGCTAACAAACACTCGTCGACGATAACATAACCTCCTTGGTGAAGAACATAACAGAGTTTTAGCAGCCAGTTGAATGATGGAGGTCGGTGTGTTATGACGTGTGCTGATAGCAATACAATACATAGAGTATTTATAGAGCACGGCTGTACAAAATTGTTCAGGGGTGCTGACACAACATGGAATTTAAGCAGTTGTACGTAGTTAAAAACAAAAGGATAAAATCTAGAATACACCAGAATTAGTTAAAAGCCAGTTAAAACAAAAAAGTCTGGAGTATTTTTCTTAAAAACATCAGTGTCTGAACAGTGCTGCAAGTCGTCTCCCAACACATTCCAAGCAGCTGGACCGGAGAAGCTGAACCCCCACTACCCAAACTTAGTCCTAGTACAGTGTTTGACATATTTGGCGGTGTTTGCCGAGTGCAGACCAGATCGGCGACTGGCTGAGGTGACAGACTGAACAGCGTCGGTTAAATACTGAGGAGCCGTTCCAAAGTATACGTGGTGCATGAGCAGACACAGCTTATACTGAATTCTGTATACGACTGGCAGCCAGTGCAACTGTTTCAGAGCTGGCTTTACGTGGTCACGTAGGTTCAGACTGAGTACGAATCAAGCAGCTGCATTCTGCACTCGCTGAAGTGGTGAGAGGCAGGCCGGCTAAGACAGAGTTACAATAGTCGACGCGATGGCAAGGTACCATCATGCCCTCAGACCAGCCATGGAGCACCAAACAATCAACACGTCTCACTATCGGGGCAAGTGCGTTTAAAAATTGATCCAACCTAATAATATTTCCACACAGATGTTCTAGTACCGGTACTGTTACAGGTGCCGTACACAAAATCCCACATACTGCAACTTACTCTGACTGTTTGGCTCGGGAAGGTGTTCGCGGGCAACTAGGTGCATCACGGTTGTTTTACCAGCAGGCAGGCGAAGACCTACAATGTAACAGCAGATACGTTTGTTACACGTCCAAAACATCTTGACCACGGTTACAATAAACTTATACCAACAGCATTAGTATTAACAAACAAACTGTGAGGTTCACATATATTCACATATTTCGGCTATTTTTAACTTTCGTCACTCATTACAGTGGCCTTGTAGTCTTGTGACGTTATGCCGCCTTAAATCACTTTTGTGTGGGTGTATGTACGTACATATGTATGTAATCTAAAAACAGTTCTGTGTCACTAGTATTCTTGCAATTTATTTTGAAGAAATTCATCGTAAATGCATTACTGTTTTACAGGATCTTCCCCGTCCCTCCCCATTTGACCTAGAGGTCATTCAGCAAAAAGAAAAGGCAAGAAAAGTAGTGTTTGATAGTGTGTTATCTACAAGTTCACTTATATGACAATGTAATGTCCGTAACATATATAACATGTCAATTTGTAGTAACTTGTCAAAATCCATCGGTGGTTTTATCATCGATGCGGTTTCCTTCAAGAGCTATTGTCTGCATGTGCAACAGATGAGAGATCAACACCAAGCCCTACTTCATTATAAGTCTATTGAAGTACACAGCCTTGTCAGATTACACAATAGCACTGTGACAATGCTGTGTATGTTCACCGACTACAGCCCCAAGCACTGCTAGCAATTCAGATATTCATGCACTTATTTCAAAAGTGGATTGTGAAATAAATATCACTATGTTGCTAGTAATGTAAAGTAAATGTAGATTTATACAGTGCATAATCGCACAGCGCCTCTAATGCGCTCAATGGACCAGGTATTGTCGAAACAGAAACGTCTTTAAGCTGCGTTGGAGGTGGCACCATCCGAGCACACAACAGATGCTAGAAAGTCGTTAAATGTAGCAACAATAACGCACACACTAACTAGTAATTATAATGCAGTAAAGAAAAAGTTTCTACGTTTCTATGAATTTTTAAACTGCAGCCCAAGGAGCCTAAGGCTTTCCTGAACAGCATTTCAGGTAATACACGTAATAATAATCAAATTTCTATAGTGCCATGCGGTCGTAACTGCAGAAGCAATGGAAAGTTGAAAATACTTTTCTCCCAGTCTGGGAACTGAACCCCAGTCTCCTGCGTGACAGGCGGGGACACTCACCACTATACTAACTGAGTACAAGTAGGAAATTAGGTACGGTATCAGACTGGCACTGCCAAGTATAACTGACTGTCAGTTGCACACTCACCACCGAGAGTGACATTGTCATGCAAGAACCGGCCTTGATAGATCAGTCGCAATATGTTCACTGGCGGCATTTGCTCATTCCCCCACTCTGTACAACAGCATTGACATCAAAACACTAATAACAAATATGACCACAACACTTAACATCAAGTCATCAAGGCAAGATGTACTTAAATTATCCTGTGTCTTAGTAAAAAAGAAGGCAACTTTTATTTTTACAATAACTTTGGCAAAAGTGCACAAATTTTCATAATTTTTTTCACTCAAGTTCAGAAAGAATCTGCGGAGGAAGCTTGAATTAAATTAACACCTCCCCTCAAAATTGTTGCTGCATTACCTTGCAGAAAGTAAATGTTTGACTAAACAGCTTTACATTCATATTAGCAAGAATAATAAGCTGCACGTGATGCAACATCAGTTTCATGAGTTTTTTTTCATTTGCATATTTTTTCTTCCTGACGTGACAGCATTATTGTGACTGCATCAGTCACACCTTTCAATTAGTTACTACAGCATTGATCAATGCACAATCGAGGCATCCATTGACCAGTGGCATGCACCACTCAATGCATGCATATGTGACGAAGGCAGACATTTTAAACACGTGGTGAACTAGTCAGGGTGGACACAGAAATAGCATCCCTCGTGAACATTAACTGCAATTAAACGTCACTGCATCACTCTGAACTGAATTAACTGTGCCGTAAAGCTGTATAGTTGACCACTTACATTTCACAAGGTAGCGTGGCAACAGATTTCAGAAGGTTGTAGTTTTAACTTTAGCTTCCTCTGCAGATCCTTTCTGAAGTGAGAAAATATGAAAATCAATCCACTTTTGCCAAAGTTAATGCAAAAAATAAGCGTAGAAAGCACAGAATGCAGGCTAGTTATACATGTGCTTTATTATGCATGTAAAATGGATTTGCATGCGTTACATAATACTGCACTTATCTTATTTCGCACTGACTAGAACTTTCAGACACAGTTTAGATTAAGCAGCTACCATTTTGGTGAAAGCAATTATGCACAGTGCCAGTAACATGTGCACCTGCATGTGCACAGCATATGCATCATCCAATCAATAAAGCAGAGGCAGGTGGGCACAGGAAATGGAGAATGGCATCTGCAAGTGTCATATTACATGCAGTAGACAGCTGATGATGTGGGGTACTGGCATCAGAGGGCTGATGAGAGGCATGGCATGTCCCCCAAGGTAACCAGGAGCTATTAGTGGTCAGAGACAAAGTTGGAAGACCCCCAAGGGTGAGCTTGAGGTAAGCAAGTCCATGAAATGTGATATTTTTGCCTTCAGTGCTTCGACACTGTTGGTTGGGTGACAGGAAGGGCATCCGGCCTGTGAAAGAAACTGGATGTTGGTTTGTTGGTGGTGATGATTTGACTGGAGCTTTGCACGACTTATAGCTCCAGTTGTCACCACCACCTCCATCATCCTTTGCTTCAATAAACACTGGCTAACCCAGGT
>Ga0049107_10000430_pt1 | contig 12501 bp, 11 predicted proteins | sample WorMetilPIANOSA1_FD_61187 | JGI IMG/M metagenome (GOLD analysis project Ga0049107, IMG submission 61187) | Marine gutless worms symbiont microbial communities from Max Planck institute for Marine Microbiology, Germany - Olavius ilvae PIANOSA.1 | ecosystem: Host-associated > Annelida > Digestive...
AGCCGATCTCGCTGACTTTGTGCTCGGTGATCAGGTTGGCGTAGAACTCGATCGCCTTGATGCCGGCTTCGCTGTTGTAGGTTACCGTGCGGCCGTCGGCCGAATAGGGCTGGCCGCCGAACTGGCGCGTCAGCACCTCGCGCCACCAATGGTGATCCTGACCGGCCGGCGCGATGGTGATGCCGACCTGCAAGAGGTTGCCGCCTGAGTCCCGCTTGGTCAGCTTCTTCGCCGTCTCGACCAGTTCGTCGAGCGTCTCGGGCGGCCCGTCGACGCCGGCCTCGGCGAACAGCTTCTTGTTCCAGAACAGCGCCAGCGAGCGCACCGCCGTCGGCAGGCCGTAATAGTCGCCGCCGACGTTCATGGCCTGGACCATGGGGAAGAAGTCGCTCTTGATCGCCGCGTCGGGGAAGGCGTCCGCCGGCAACGGCACCACCAGCTGGGCGTCACGGTAGGCATCCAGCCAGCCGTAGTAGAGCTGAACCACGTCCGGCCCCTCGCCCGCCGGGATCGCCGCCGCGACCTTGGTGCGGTACTCGGCGTAGGGGAAGTTCGTGTGAATGACGTTGATGTCGGGGTTCGCCGCCTCGAACTGCTCGATCAGCTTGTCGATCGCATCGATCCGGGCCGTGAACGCGTACTGCCAGTACTCGATGTCGACGGCCTGCGACGGCGTCGCGAGACCGAGGGCCAGCGCCGCGCCTACGGCGCCGCCGAGCAGGGAACCAAGTCGCTTTCTCATTTTCCACCTCCCAGAGACTGCGCGGCACCCTCGGCCCTTCGCCGCAGGACCGGGCGCGCGCCTTGGCGTCATTGTTCTCGCTCGCGAGACGCGAGTCAATAAATCCAGAACGTTGATTTAATCGGCTCGGCCATGTTCAACTCGCCCGCATGGCTGTCCGTGACCCGCTGCTCAATGGCTTCAACATCGGCCAGATGCGCTCCTATAACCGGCGCGTGGTGCTGGAGGCCGTGCGCATCTGGGGCACGCTGTCGCGGGCGGAGATCGCGCGGCTGACGTGCCTGGCGCCGCAGACCGTCTCCAACATCGCCGAAGAACTGGAGAGCGCGGGGCTGTTGCGCGAGAGCGGCCGGCGCCGCGTCGGCCGCGGCCAGCCGGCGAAGGACCTGGCGATCAACCCCGCCGGCGGCTACACGGTCGGCCTGCAGCTCGACCACTGGCGCCTCAACGGCGTGCTGGTCAACCTCACCGGCGACGTGCTGCGGCAGGAGACGCTGCCGCTTGAACAGGCCGATCCGGCGACAGCGGTGCCGCAGATGACGGTGCTGGTGCGGCGCCTGATCGAGGCCAGCCGCGTGCCGCGCGACCGCGTGCTGGGCATCGGTACGGTGATGTCGGGCCCCTTCGACGTCGAGGGCCTGACCTCGGTCGGCCCGACCACCCTGCCCGGCTGGGCCGGGTTCGATCTCGTCGGCGCCTTGAAGCGCGATCTGGAGCTGCCGGCATTCGTCGAGAACGACGCCACGGCGGCGGCGGTCGGCGAGCGCTTCCACGGCGCGGCGCGCGAGCTGCAGCACTTCGTCTACGTCTTCATCGGCATGGGGCTGGGCGGCGGCCTGATGCTGGACGGCCAGCCCTATCGCGGCGCCTGGGGCAACGCCGGCGAGGTCGGCCACATGGTGATCGACCCCGGCGGCCTGCCCTGCGAGTGCGGCAACAATGGCTGTCTCGAGCAGTACGTCTCGGTGCACTCGGTGATCCGCACCCTGCGCAAGGCCGGGTTCGAGGTCGATACGCCGCGCGACATCGGCCGGCTGGACGACGGCGCGCACGAGGTGCTGAACGACTGGGTCGCCCAGGCGGCGGCGAAGCTGCGCATCGCGCTGGGCACGTTGGAGAACGTCTTCGACCCGGAGGCGGTGCTGATCGGCGGGCACCTGCCCGACCGGCTGATGGACGCGCTGCTGGCGGCGCTCGCGCCGCTGAACCAGAGCGTCAGCAGCCGCAGCGACCGGCGCCAGGCGCGCGTCATCCGGGGCACGGCGGGTACCGACGTGACGGCGCTGGGCGCCGCGGTGCTGCCGATCTACCACCTGATGAGCCTGCAGCCGCGGGTGCTGCTGGCGAACGGCGAATCGCCGCGGCTCGCGGAGGCGCGGCCGTGACGCCGGACCAGCGGCGCCTCGCCGCGCAAGCGGGCTCGAGCGCCATCGTGCGGCTGTGGGACAGCCTGGTGCCACTGACCTCCGTCAACAGCTTCATGCAGACCGGGGCCCACCCGGACGACGAGACCAGCAGGCTGCTCGCCCGCCTCTCGAAACGTGACGGCGTGCGCGTGGCCTACGCCTGCGCGGTGCGCGGCGAAGGCGGCCAGAACGCCATCGGCACCGCCTTCCACCGCGATCTGGGCGTGCTGCGCACGCGCGAGATGGAGGCCGCGGCGGCGACGCTGGGCCTGGAACTCTATTGGCTCAACGAGGAGATCGACGGCGCCATCTTCGACTTCGGGTTTTCGAAGTCTGCCGAGGAGACGTTCAAGATCTGGGGCCACGAGCGCACGGTTGAACGCCTGGTGCGCGCCATTCGCACCAGCCGCCCGGACGCCATCGCGCCCACCTTCCTCGACGTCGGCGGCCAGCACGGACACCACCGGGCCAACACCGTGGCAACGATCGAGGCGTACCGCCTGGCCGGCGACGCCGACGCCTTCCCGCAGCACGCGCGTGAGGGCTTGGCGCCCTGGCGACCCACAAAACTGTACCTGCCGGCGTGGTCGGGCGCCGGCGGGTCGTACGACGACGAGGCGCCGCCGCCGAACGCCACGATCAGCGTCGAGGTCGGCGATTTCGACCCGGTCTACGGCGCGACCTATGCGCAGTTCGCCCAGTGGTCGCGTGCCTGCCACCGCACGCAGGGCATGGGGCGCTGGGTCGATCCCGCGCCCGATGCCGTGCCGCTGCACCGCCTCGACTGCACCCGCGACATCCCGCTCGACGAGGGCGGCGACCTGTTCGCCGGTCTGCCCCACACCGTGGGCGACCTGGCAACCGCGGGCGCGGCTGGCGAGGCGCTGCGCGAAACCCAGGCCGCGATCGACGCGGCGCTCGCCGCCTTCCCCGACAACCGCGCGGTTGCCGCAGCCGTGCACGCGGCGCTGGCGGCGCTGCGCCGCGCCCGCAAGGCCGTCGTCGACGACGACATCGCGCACCGGCTGGCGGTCAAGGAGCGCCAGTTGTGCCACGCCAGCGCCTGCGCCTGCCTGCTGGTCGCGCGCCTGACCTTCGACGAAACGGAACTCGTGCCCGGCGCGACGACGCACGCGACGCTTGCCGCCTACAACGGCGGACCGGTCGAGCTCGGCGCATTGCAGCTGGCGCTGGATTTAGCACCAAGCTGGCACGCCGACGGCGTCCGCCCGCCGCCGACTCCCCTGGCGCCGGCCGCGACCACGACGGCGACTTTCGAGGTCGGCGCCGACGCCGGGACGCCACCGTTCCATCCGTACAGTTTCACGACCGACGGCGATCCGGTCGTCGGGCGAGTGCGCTACGTCGTCGACGAGGTGTCGGTCGAGACGGTCGTGCCGCCGGAGGACACGCTGGCGCTGCTGCCGCCGGTCTCGGTCGAGGCGACGCCGGACCGCCTGGTGCTCAACCTCGCCGACCCGCCCGCGCACCTGGACGTGCGCGTGACGGCCGTCGCGCAAGACGGCATTGGGAAGATTGCGCTCAACGTACCGGAAGGCTGGCGGGTCGAGCCCGAGTCACACGACGAGACGCCGGCGGACTTCCGGCTCGTGCCACCGACCGGTCTGCCGCCGGGCCGCTCGACAGTGGGCGTGCGCGTCGGCAGCGACGCCGGCAGCAGGGTTATGCGTTTCGCCTACCCGCACATCCGCCCGACATACCGGGTGCAGCCGAGCGAGATCGAGGTGCTGGCGGTCGACGTCGTGTTGCCGGACGTGCGGGTCGGCTATATCGGCGGCGGCGCCGACCGGGTCGACCACTGGCTGCGCGCGCTGGGCGTCGCGGTCGAGCCGCTCGACGCCGACGCACTGGCGAGCGGCAACCTGGGCCGCTACGACACCATCGTTGTCGGGGTGTTCGCCTTCGGCGAACGGTCCGACGCGCTTGCCGCCCTCCCTCGCCTGCACGCCTGGACCGAGGCCGGCGGTACGCTGGTCACGCTCTACCACCGGCCGTGGGACGCCTGGGACCCGGCGACGGTGCCGCCGCGCTTCCTCGAGATCGGCCAGCCGTCCCTACGCTGGCGCGTGACGGATCCGGACGCCGCGGTGAAGGTCCTCGCAACCGATCACCCATTGCTAAAGCAGCCTAATGTGATTGGCGCCGACGACTGGGCCGGCTGGGTCAAGGAGCGTGGGCTGTATTTCGGCGCCGCCTGGGCGGACGACTATGTGCCGCTGTTGGCCATGGCCGACGCCGGCGAGGCGCCGCTGGAGGGCGCGCTCCTGGCGGCCGACGTCGGCCGCGGCCGCCACGTGCACACGGCGCTGATCCTGCACTACCAGATGGAGTTCCTGGTGCCCGGCGCCTTCCGCCTGCTCGCCAACCTGATCGCGCCGCGACGCTAGCGGCAGGTGGGCGCGATCTCGCGGACCACGTCCCACGCGGTCTTGACGTCGTCCTCGATGGTCTCGAACGGCCCGACCTGAAAGCGGATCACGAGCCGGCCGTCGACCCGCGTCTGCGTCAAGTACGTGCGGCCGTCGTCGTTGATGGCGTTGACGAGTTGGAGGTTGAGCGCGTCGAAGTCGGCCGCGCCGGTCGGCGCGTAGCGGAAGCTGAACAGCGACAGGAACGGCGCGGTGACGAGCTCGAAGTCCGGCGCGGCGTCGATCGCGGCCGCCAGGTCGGCCGCCCAGCGCACGTGGTTGCGGATCATCGCGCGCAGGCCGTCGAGGCCGTAGGCGCGGATGACGAACCACAGCTTGAGCGCGCGAAAACGCCGCCCCAGCGGCACCGACCATTCGCTGTAGTTGACGATGCCGTCGCGGCCGTAGGTCTTCAGGTACTCGGGCTGGATCGCCAGCGTGCGCACCAGGTCCTCCGGCTGGCGCACGAAGTGCACCGAACAGTCGAACTGCACGCCGAGCCATTTGTGCGGGTTCAGGACGACGCTGTCGGCATCTTCGACGCCGGCCCACAGGTCCCGGAACTCCGGGCAGATCATCGCGGCGCCCGCCCACGCGGCGTCGACATGGACGTAGAGGTCGTGGGTGCGCGCGATGCGGCACACCGCGGCCACGTCGTCGGTGGCGCCGACGCTGGTGCCGCCGACGCAGGCGACGATGCCGGCGGGTTTGAGCCCCGCGTCCCTGTCGGCGACGATCGCGGCCTCCAGCGCCGCCAGATTCATCGCGCGCGCCGAGCCGGTCACCGGGATCTTGACCAAATTCTCCTGCCCGATGCCGGCGATCCAGATCGCCTTGTCGATCGACGAATGGGTCTGTTCGCTGGCGTAGACCCGCGTCGCCGGCTGGCTGGCCAGCCCCGCCTGGTTGCCATTCCAACCGAGCGCCCGCTCGCGCATGGTCAGGATCGCCGCGAGGGTCGCCGACGACGCCGTGTCCTGGATCACACCGTGGAAGCCGTCGGGCAGGCCGATGGCCTGGCGCAGCCAGTCGAGCGTGCGCGTCTCCAGCTCCGTCGCCGCGGGCGAGGTCTGCCACAGCATGCACTGCGCGGCCACGGCCGAAGTCAGGATCTCGGCGATCACCGACACCGGGCTGGCGTTCGCCGGGAAGTAGGCGAAGAACCGCGGATGCTGCCAGTTGGTCATGCCCGGCATGACGATGCGCTCGAAGTCGGAGAAGATGGCGTCGAGCGGTTCCGCCGCGTCGGGGGGCGCAACCGGCAACTGCGCCGCGGTCTCGCCGGGCGCCACCGGCGCGCGCACCGGTCGCTCGCGCAGTCCGGCGCGGTAGTCGGCCGCCCACTCGACGGCACGCGCCGCCCACGCCCTGAAGTCCCGGTCGTCCACGGCTTCTCTCCGGTGCGCGCCTAGGCGACGTCCATCGTTGCGACGGTGCAGCCGACGGCGAAGATCGGGATCGCCGCGTAGAACTGGACATGGCCTTTCGCCCCGTTCGCGGCGGCGGCAACGGAAATGAATGTCCTGATCTCAAACCCGCCCTGCCCCGCGTCGCGATACGTCTCCGCGTCGCTGTAGGACAACAGGGCGTCCCGGTCGTTGGCGGTCCAGCGGTCCAGGAACTCGCGGTCCCAGCCCTCGTTGATCTTCCCGGAGTCGGGCGTGGCCGGCCAGTGCGAGATGCCGCCGGTTCCGACCAGCGCGAACTTCTCCGGCAGCGCGTCGCAGGCGCGACGCAGCGCCTCGCCGAAGGCCCAGGCGCGGGTGAGCGGCGTCAGCGGCGGCCCCTGGCAGTTGATGTTGCCGGGGATGATCGTCAGGTCGCCGTCGGGCGTCAGGAAGTTGAGCGGCACCATGATGCCGTGGTCGAACTTCCACTCCTCGGAGTACGCCACGTCGACGGTCTGCATGACGCCGCGGATCAGGCGCTCGGAGAGGGCGCGGTCGCCGGGGATGCGCCGCCGCGCGATGCCGAGCCAGGCCTCGTCCTCGATCGGCCCCTCGTAGTGGTCCGCCATGCCGAGCGCAAATGCCGGCATGTTGTCCATGAAGAAGTTGCCGAAGTGCTCGGCCGCGACGACGATCAGCGCCTCGGCGCCGGCGGCGCGGATGGCGTCGCCCATGGCGTGGAACTCGGCGTAGAAGGCGTCGCGCACGTCCGGGTCGGCGCGCTCGGCGCGACCCGTAATGCCGGGCGCGTGGCTGCAGACGCCGGCGAAGACCAGCGGCATCAGGAAGTCTCGCGGCGCGCGCGCAGCGCCGCGTCGTGCGCCGGGACGCCCTCATAACCGGTGATCAGGTAGACGCCGGCGCGCACCGGGCCGTGCCGCCGCACGCCCTCGCGCATAGCCTCCAGATAGGCGTCCCATTCGTATTGGTGCAGCGCCGCGTAGTGCATCAAGAGCTGCCCGTTGACGCCCAGCACATACAGCAGTCCGATGTCGGGCTCGCGGATCGCGCCGAGTTCCTCCTCGGTCAGCTCGTAGTCGGCCAACAGGCCGTCGAGGTCGTCGTGGAAGCGCTGGCGCACGCCCGGATCGCGGTTGAGGCGGTAGAGCAGCTTTTGCACGTAGTAGAGGCTCACGACGCCCCCAGCCGCGGCGTCGCGTGGCTGCCCGTGGATAGCGCCAGGTTCTTGGTCTCCATGTAGAAGTCGAACGAATAGTCGCCGCCGTCGCGGCCGATGCCGCTGGCCTTCATGCCGCCGAACGGCGTCGGCAGGTGGCGCACGTTCTCGGAGTTCACCCAGATCATGCCGGCTTCGAGCGCGTCGGAGAAACGCAGCGCCCGGGTCAGGTCGTTGGTCCAGACATAGCCGGCGAGGCCGTACTGCACGCCGTTGGCTATGCTCAGCGCCTCGGCCTCGTCGGCGAAGGGGATCGCGGTCAGGACGGGGCCGAAGATCTCCTCCTGGGCAATGCGCATGTCATTGCGGGCGTGGGTGAACAGCGTCGGCTGGACGTAGCAGCCGCCGCCCGGCCCATCGGCCGCGGCGCCGCCCGTGGCGATGGTGGCGCCGTCCTCCTGCGCGACGTCGAAGTACGACATCACCTTGTCGAAGTGCGTCGGGTGGATCAGCGGCCCGATGACCGTCTCCGGGTCAAGCGGATGGCCGACCTTGATGCTGGCCGCGCGCGCGGCGACCTTCTGCGTCACCTCGTCGTACACCGACGCCTCGACCAGGAGGCGGCTCGACGACGTGCAGCGCTCGCCGTTCAGGCTGTAGATCATGAACACCGCGGCGTCGACCGCGCGGTCCAGGTCGGCGTCGGCGAACACGACGACCGGGTTCTTGCCGCCCAACTCGAAATGCACGCGCTTCAGCGTCGCGGCGCCCTGCGCCATGATCATCGAGCCGGTGCCAGACTCGCCGACGAAGGCGATGGCCTTGATCGCCGGGTGCTCGGTCAGCGCCTTGCCGGCCTCCTCGCCCAGGCCGTTCACCAGATTCCAGACCCCCGGCGGCAGGCCCGCCTCCTCGGCGATCTCGACCAGCAGCTTCGCGGTCAGCGGCGAGAACTCTGCCGGCTTGTGCACTACGGTGCAGCCCGCCGCCAGCGCCGGCGCGATCTTCCAGGTCGACAGCATGAACGGCGTGTTCCACGGCGTGATGACGCCGACGGGGCCCAGCGGCACGCGCGAGGTGACGTTCAGGTGGCCTGGCGACGGCAGCGCCTGGCCGTCGCGCGCCTCTGGCACCAGGTCGGCGAAATAGCGGAAGTTCTCCGCGCCGCGGATCGCCGCCTTGGACATGAAGCGGATCGCCTGGCCGGTGTCGACGCTCTCGACGAAGGCGATCTCCTCGGCGCGGGCAACGATGGCGTCGGCGATGCGGTGCAACAGCGCCTTGCGCTCGGTCGCCGGCATGTCGCGCCAGTCGGCGAAGGCGGCGCGCGCGGCGCTGGCCGCGCGGTCCACGTCCGCCGCGTCGCCGCGCGCGACGGTCGAGAGCGGCTGCAGGTCGATGGGCGAGAGGGACTCGAACGTGGCGCCGCTCGCCGCCGGCACGGCCTCGCCGGCGACGTGGTTCAGCACGCCCTCGGCGCGGAAGCGCGCGAGGTAGCCCTCGGCCTTGGCGACATTAGCGGCGGTGTCGGACATGCGCGCGCTCCGCCTCAGGGTTCCGCCGCGAGGCGCGTATGGATCGAGTTCTTCTTGAAGCTGAGCTCGGGATCGATCTCGCTCACCTCGAACGACAGCGCGAAGGGGCGCAGCTCGAACTGGTGCGCGAGATACGCCTCAATCGCCGCGAAGATCCGTTCGCCGGCCGCCTTGCGGGTGGCGAGGTCGCGACCCTTGCCCAGGCGCAGCGAAACGTCGACGAAGGCATTGTCGGCGGCGCCGTCGGCGATCGCGTAGGCCTCGCAGCGCAGGGCGCGCACGCGGATGCCGCCCAGCGGGAACACGCCCGTCTCGACCGCCGCCTGACGCACCGCTTCGCAGAGGCCGACCATGTCGAGGGTGTCGTCCAGGTTCGCGGAGTACTCGACGGTGAAGTGCGGCATGGCGCGCGTCCCTGAGCGACGGTTGCGGTTGTTTTATTAACATGTTAATTATATGGCCTGTCGTTGTCAACTACAGGCACCGGCGGTCTGCATTTGGGGGAGCCCATGATTCCACTCGACCCGGACTTCCTGCGCGGCTCGATCCCGCCCTTGATCACGCCGTTCAAGGACGGCGCGGTCGACCTGGACGCCTACGCCGCGCTGGTCGAGTTCCAGGCGGCCAACGGCAGCGACGGCGTGCTGGTCAACGGCACCACGTCCGAGCCGTCGTCGCTGACGGTCGAGGAGCGCAACCGCATCGTCGACGTGGCGGTGGAGGCCGCGGGCGAGCGGCTGACCGTCGTCGTCGCGACGGGCTCCCAGTCCTACGACGAGACCGCGGCGCTGACGCGGCACGCGGCAAAGCACGACCGCGTCGCGGCGCTGCTGATCGTCACGCCCTACTACAGCCGGCCGCCGCAGCGCGGCCTGGTCGCGTACTACGGGGCACTGAGCAAGCTGCACGACAAGCCGTGGATGATCTACCACATCCCCGGCCGCGCGGCGGTCGACGTCAAGCTGGAGACGGCGGTCGAAATCGCCAACGTCTGCCCGACCTTCGTGGCATGAAGCACGCCTCGCTTGACCTCGGCTTCGTGTCCGACCTGCTGGCAGAGCTGGGCGACGACCTGCGGGTGTTCGTCGGCCTGGAAGAGCTGTCGTTTCCGATGATGGCGGTGGGCGCCTGCGGCCTGATGAACGCAGTCGGGAATCTGCGCCCGCAGCCGCTGGCCGAGATGTGCGCGGCGGTGCGGGCCGGCGACCTGCACGGCGCGCGGGCGCTGCACAAGTCGCTGCACGAGATCAACAAGGCGATCTTCTACGACATCAACCCGATCCCGATGAAATACATGATGAAGCGCCTGAACATCCTGCCGACGAACGAGCACCGCCTGCCCCTGCTGCCGGCGACGCCGGAGCTCGAGCGACGTCTCGACGGCGTGCTGAGCCGCGCCGGCCTGCTCTGATGCGACTGGTCACCTTCACGACGGGCAACGGCCGTCGCGTCGGGGCGGTGACCGACGGCGGCGTCGCCGACCTCACCGCGCGGCTGGGCGTCGCCAGCGTCAAGGACCTGCTGGCCGCCACGCCGCTCGACCTCATCGCCGATGCGGACCTCGCGCTCGACGAGGTGACCCTCGACCTACCGGTGCCCGACCCGGCGAAGATCTTCTGCATCGGTGTCAACTACATGAACCGTAATGAGGAGTACCGCGACGGCTCGGCGGCGCCCGAGTATCCGTCGATCTTCGTGCGCACGCCGCTGTCGTTCGCGCCCCACGGCGCGCCGCTGATCGTGCCGCCGGAGTCCGAGCGGCTCGACTACGAAGGCGAGATCGTGCTGGTGATCGGCCGCGCCGGCCGGCGCATCGCCCAGGCCGAGGCGATGGCGCACGTCGCCGGCCTGACGATCATGAACGAGGGCACGATCCGCGACTGGGTGCGCCACGGCAAGTTCAACGTCACCCAGGGGAAGAACTGGGACCGCTCGGGCGGCCTGGGCCCCTGGATCGAGACCGACCTCTCGGGCCTCGACGTCACCAACCTGGCGATCGAGACGCGGGTCAACGGCGAGGTGCGCCAGGCCGACACGACGGCGTCGATGGCCTTTCATTTTGCCCGAATCGTCGAGTATGTCTCGACATTCTGCACGCTCCTGCCCGGCGACCTGATCGCGACGGGCACGCCGACGGGCGCGGGCGCGCGCATGGACCCGCCGCGCTGGTTGCGCGAGGGCGACGTCGTCGAGGTCGAGGGCGTCGGCACGCTGAGAAACGGCGTCGCGCGCGAAACGACGGGGTGACGGAGGCGATGGAGCCGCAACGCCAACCGCGCGACGTGGTCGAGAGCCTGGCGGAGCTGGGCCCGCGCAAGACCCAGCGCTCGCTGCCGATCATGCTGCTGCGGGCGCGTGAAGCGGTGATGGCGCGTTTCCGGCCGATGCTGGCGGCGCACGACGTGACCGAGCAACAGTGGCGCGTGATCCGCGTGCTCGGCGAGGCCGGCCCGCTCGACGCGACCGAGCTCTCGGAGCGCTGCTGTATCCTGACGCCCAGCATGACGCGCATCCTGCGCGCGCTGGAGGCGCGCGGGCTGATCACCCGCACGCGCGACAGCGGCGACGGCCGCCGCCGGGTCGTCGCCATTACCGACGCCGGCCGGGGCCTGATCCGCGAGGTGACGCCGAAGAGCCGCGCGATCTACGCCGAGCTGGAGGCGAAGTACGGCCCGGAGCGCATCGAACTCCTCCTCGACCTGCTCGAAGACCTGGTCCGCGCCGGCCCCGGCCGTTAGGCGCGGCACGGGCCGCGCCCTTCGACAAGCTCAGGGGGAGGCCCGTGAGTGTGGCGCGGCGTGCCTCGACCGCAACGACAAGGCCCTCATGCTGAGCCCGACGAAGCACGAGGGCCGCGCCCGCTCGGTGCCCCCTACCCGGCTGCGCGCGTCAAACCCGCGTCGAGCGCCTCGCCGATGCGGGCGACGTCGGCGGCCTCGATGACCAGCGGCGGTGAGAGGATGACGTTGGCGCCGGAGACGCGGATCAGCGCCCCGGCCTCGTAGGCGCCGTCGGCGACTGCCGCCATGACGCCCTTGGCTGCCGGCGCCTTGCTGTCGCGGTCGCTGACCAGCTCCAGCGCCGCCATCAGGCCCTTGTAGCGCACGTCGCCCACCAGCGGATGCCGCGCTTTCAGATCCTCCAGCACGTTCGCCAGCTCGACGCCCCGCGCCGCCGAATTGTCGTGGACGGCCAGGCGATTGGTCTCGGCCAGCGTCGCGAGACCGGCAGCGCAGCCGACCGGGTGCCCTGAGTACGTGTAGCCGTGGAACACGGCGCCGAACGAATCCTCGCTTTCCTCGATCGCCGTCGCCACGGTCTCGCCGATCAGCGTCGCGCCGAGCGGGAAGTAGCCGGACGTGATCGCCTTGGCGATGCACATCATGTCCGGCTGGACGCCCCACAGGCGCGAGCCCGACCAGGCGCCGGTGCGGCCGAAGGCGCAGACCACCTCGTCGGCGATCAGCAGGATCTCGTGGCGGTCGCAGATCTCGCGCACCAACGGCATGAAGCTCTCGTGCGGCACGATGATGCCGCCCGAGCCCATCACCGGCTCCATGATGAAGGCGGCGATGGTGTCGGCGCCCTGGAAGGCGATCTCGTCTTCGAGCAGGTTGGCGCACAGCCGCGCCAGCTTCGCCGGATCGGCCTCGTCGAACGGGTTGCGGTAGGTCCAGGGTGCCGTGATGTGGTGCACGCCGGGCAGCAGCGGCTCGTAGTTGCGCCGGAAGTTGGCGTTGCCGTTGACCGAGGCGCCGCCGAAATGGGTGCCGTGATAGCCCTTCTTGAGGGCCAGGAACTTGGTGCGGTCGCGCTGGCCGCGC
>Ga0049107_10000431_pt1 | contig 12483 bp, 7 predicted proteins | sample WorMetilPIANOSA1_FD_61187 | JGI IMG/M metagenome (GOLD analysis project Ga0049107, IMG submission 61187) | Marine gutless worms symbiont microbial communities from Max Planck institute for Marine Microbiology, Germany - Olavius ilvae PIANOSA.1 | ecosystem: Host-associated > Annelida > Digestive...
CAGAGCTTCATATTAATAGCAAAGTACGGTATATATATATATATATATATATATATATATATGGAGTATATTTAGTATATCAAAACTGATCCATAAACCGCGACGCAATGATCGTTCGCAAACTATGCTCCCCCTCGAACGCACAGCCTGCCGGATCAGTGCGTGACAGAAAAAAAACACCATATTTTCGCACCAACAGCCGGCGCGCGTATATAGTACGATCAAAGTATATGAGCCAGCGAATCCGATCCGGCGCGCTGTGCGTTCGAGGGGAGAATAGTTCGAACGATCATTGCGTCGCGGTTTATGGATCAATTTTGATTCGCTTTTCGACATTTTTTCAGAAGGCATCGCCCTTTCAGATGCACTACACATACGCGAAATTGCGGTCAAAAATTGCGAAAAGTCCAAAAATCGGCGGAAAAGTTTGTGCGCACCACTTCGTATAGATAGCTGTGAGAATTAAAAGAAATTCCACCGTAGTTGTTTAGGGCCGAGAACGAAGATGTGCACCTATATACAATTTTTCCGCATGTCGCTATATAGCGATGGCAGCTTTCAAATTTTGCTCCAGGAGTCCAAAAAGCTCGGATCGAACAAGTTCGTGCGCATCAAAAGTCATACAGGAATTAAATTTTCACAAATATCTTTGGAACTCTTGTGCACCTGAGAGACTGCAGTTGTGCATGGATATTGCGGTTTTTCTCTGCGGCGTCAGATGGCGCCACAGCAGACCGCCAATTCCAGAACCGCATGTTTTCGTCAGTTTCGTAGCACTTTGAGGAAGGATAACGTGATCGATTTGGACGCAGTTTTCACTGTCCGTTAGAGGACTAGATGTTCTTTACAACGCACGGAACGTTTCGTAGTTCCGTCGGTAGGTGGCGCCACAAGATTCGGAAATTTGCGGTGGAAATTTTCCAAAACGTAAAAATCGGCCGCAGAGTTGTGCCAAATACTACGTACGGTTACGATTGAGATAGTAATTAACTCCACTCCCGGTGGAATGACACTGCATGCCCCGTGAGTCAATAAAGCACAGTACTCTTGCCCATAACTAAATATTAACCGATTTTCAAAATTCTTTCACCAGCAGACTCAGCAGTGATTGGTACCCGAATGATCACTAAAGATCCCACTGCACCCTAAACGGGTCTCTACACTATCTTGTGAAACCTAAGTGTTAAAAAATTGCTCTAATTAGCACGTTAATTAACATCGGTCGCGGCTTGTCTGTCCTAAGCTTATGAACAAGAATGTCAGTTTCCCAGAGGTCTGAAGTGATTTGGTTATATACGTTGCGATACCACAGTATTGGTTTTTATAGATTTTTCCGGCTGTGTATTTCCGCATGCTGTGTTTACCCAAACAGTTTGTGCATCATTTGCTGCTTCCACTACAATAGTGCAATAATCTCAGACATCATAGTTACCCTATAAACTTCGAGATTTGTGGCCGCCTAACAGCCCTGACCTCAATCCAATTGACTACAAAATCTGGGTCATAATTCTGCAACGAGTCCACAGTACAAAAGTGCAGGACTTGAAGGATTAATTGATGCAGCGTCTGATTGATGCCTGGGCTGGAGTGGAAGATAGCGTTATTCAAGATGTCATTGACCATCGGCTCAGGCATCTCCATTCAGCCACGACAGATGATGAATATTCACTGTGACAAAAATTAGTATAATCGTTAAAATTAAGTTAAAATTTATTGTTAAACTAGACATTTCTTTGAGATTATCGATAGTTTCCTGACATTTACGTTTCACAAGGTAGTGTAGCGACGTGTATGAGGTGTGGTGGGGTCTTTAACGATCACTTTATTACACGTTTACTGCTGAGTCCGAAGGTAAAAGAGCTTTGAAAATCGGTCAACATATGGCAAAGTTATGGGCAAAAGTAGGGTGTCCTGCTTTTTTTGAATCACGGGGTATATCCTGCCGGTATGCATTGTCCCGCTTGGGACGATGCTTTTGGTTTCTATTTAACCTAATGGTGTCAGTGCTTAGTAGGTTAGTTTCAGTCCCGCTCTGGCTGGCCTCTTGAAAAGAAACTGATAACAGAAGCTTCTCAAATGTGCCAGACTTCGTATCAAATTTCCAAATCGGCAGCCGGGACCCTATCGGAATGTTCAACATGCTCCAGCAACCTTAGTCAGCTTGGTCTCCAACCCTATGAGCTCCTGATCTGCATTATCAGTGTAGCCGCTGACAATGCAAATGTTTGCTGTGGTCTGTAACAAAAACCGAAAAGTACTTTGTTTACTGCATAGTACCAAACATAAATTAGACTTGGTGAAGGAAATATGAAGAGAAACCGAAAAAGTGTGCACTTCAGCATTTCATTCTCTGAGCAAGTTTTTCTCCTCCTCCCCCCCCTCTCTCTCTCTTCGACAGCTGCAGCCAAAGACGCGCAAAACTCCAGTCAAATTGTCACCATAAACAAGCCAACACCCAGCTTTTTACAGGTCAGATGCTCTTCCTGTCAACCGATCAACAGTGACAAAGCACTATGCTAGTTTACTGTAAAATATCGCGCAGGCGATTAAACCGGAGACGTAAACGAACAGGAATATTAGCGGAGATGCCGCGCTACATAGCGGTACTGTAACTCCACTAGGCTTCACTCCCGTGAATAATGGCGGTCAACGTCGACTGCTAACATCCCCTCCGCTCACAACAGATTATCACGACAAATTCAACCGGTTCGAATATGCACAGCGAACACAGAAAATTTGACTCCCGGTCTCTGCCCGTGTCGGCGAAGATGATGACCCCCAAAACTTCCTCGCCCTATGACGGGTTATCCTGCAGAATTTGGTTGCTGTACGTTAAAACGTTGTCAGTGTGATTGTAGAGTATGCGGCCATCTGAACTGGAAATGCCTATGCTTATATCATCATCATCATCATCATCGAGTAGCGCGCCCATCAGTGAGCATAGCCGTCTCCACAAGCTGACGCCACTTTGAACAATCCTGCGCACGCTTCCACGTTGTGTTAAGACCAAGGTTAAGGGGCCGAAGGTCGATCTCTATTGTACGGAGCCATGTCCGCCTTGGTCCACCTGCACGGCGTCGCCAATCCGCTGGAGGACGATTGATGGCTGCTCTAAGAATGCGCGAGTGGTCTTGTGATGGGTCGGCTCTTGCAAGATGTCCGAACAGACGAAGTCGTCTCTTTGCGATAACTGATGTGACTGGGGGTTGAATTGTTCTACGCCTCACTTCTTCGTTGGTGATATGCGCCGTATATGGAATATGTAGCCTACTATATGGCAAAGACACCATTGGTCAAATGCATCGAGACTGGATGCCACAGTCATACTCCACGTGTCAGCTCTGTAAAGAAGTATTGGGAGAATGTACACATTGTACACTATGCCTATATCGAAGCGGTGAATGTGCTTATCATGCATAACTTTTCAGTTTCACTGTTTTCTGAACTCTTGACATAGACTACAGCCGCTATGCACGTTTCAGCTGTTGAGGCGAGTGACTCGAATTCTGCCAGTAGGTGAGTGTTTCCTCCATGATACAGCGACTAAGATGTCACAGAACAGTCAAGTTTATGCGTTCAAGTATGTGTATGTGTCCATCCGCTATCGTTAATACCGTAGCGGAGCCGATGTAAATGTGGACCCTAAATCACACACATCGATAGGTCTACATAGACAATACTTAACCAATGAATAACGTGCTTCACAAAGGATTGGCCATTTTCAAGCTCTAGTATTCAAAAGTCTTCAAAGTTAGGTATTTTCCACAGCACTGAGAAGAGGGCACTGGCAATCGAGATATCGAGAGATCCTGGCCACTCCCATTCCCTGTAACGACTCTCAGCAAGTTCTGTACCAAGCAGTATCATTTGGTACTGGCCAAAGGGCAGTGACACTCCGTAACGGGGACGCCAAATAACTGCTGGCCTGGCGGAAAGCAATGGCAGTTTCCCGTCGGGTTTATGATTAGCGTCGCATGAAGGCCGACTGCCTAGAGACTGGTATCAGCTTCAGCCCTAACGCTCTTCAGCCCTAACGCTCGTATCAAGCAGGCTATGCGAGTGCCTTAATCTTCTTTTTACTGTAACGGAATAAGTTACTATAAAAAGGCGCTCACATGCTTAATACGACCGTCTTATGATAACTTAACCCGTATAAGGAATATGAGCAAAACAAAAGTTTCAAACAATTTGATTGTTTTGGCAGATGAACTGCGAAAAAGCCAGCCGAGCCAGAGACACAATAATTCAGCCTTGTGGAATGGGACAAGAAGAACACAGACAGCAAACTGAAGCAAGCACAGTCCTTCGTCAAGAATTTAGTTGATCACAAATCAAACACAAACATACGCAAGCAATTACTTATCACCATAAAGTGTTCACATTTCACAGCAGAGAGATGTGCATGCAGTAAAGCAGTATTTCACAATAGTATGGTAGGTTATCGGTAACAGTAACAGTTGGTAGACGGAACGGGCTTGTGGCGACCTGTGCCAGCCAATCCAGCCCTTGTTGCTGTACTGAACATGGCTACATTCTCGCCAGCCGTGACAAATAAACTGTCACATTATTCAGGAACCTAGTACAGCTACTGTCAGTGGCCGATACGTTTTGAGCAAATACGACAAGACCGATCACCCAACAACCGCTCATCTGCAGCGGGAGAGAATAATATCGGTGAATCTGAACTAACCAATGAATACATGTCAACTCACTATTGACAACTGCAGGTAACAGTCAATGTCAGCGACATTCAAATGATAGAACACCGACCGTCGTATGTCACCACAAAACAAAGAAAACAAACAAAAAAACATGAAATTTATAAAAATATTTTTTTCAGACACATTTTGGGCTCCTTGGAGCCCCACACCACTGATTCCCTCTAAAGGACGTAATTACGTGCCAAATTCAGGTGCTGAGTCAAGAGTGTGTGAAGTGACAAAATTTTGCACTTCGTGGAGGTACTTCTCAAAATCAACTGGCTTTCAAATGGGCACAGCATATCACACACAGACACACATCGTTTTCACACACATTCACGCACCATTTTAACAGCCACTTTAGGCAAACGTCTGTTATCTGGTTCCCCACTTTGAATATCCTTCCTGGACTGCAGTGTATCAAATCCAAAAGTTTCATCCACATCTGTCGACAACCTTATATGTTGGATTTTGTGCACAAGTAAACGAATAAACAAATCATCAAATGAACAGTCCCGATCGCAAATGCACAAGCCTGTCTCTCGTCAACGCTGACAAGCATACAGATGACATGACTGACCATTACGCACACTTGCATGTCAGTAACTGTGCACGTGCAGATTGTGCAACGGTGGGAACACATTCAGCAGTCCCACATCTACTGCGGCCCAATGGAAATATTTCAGTGTCAATGGAAACCATATCACATTCAGCGTGAGCACTGTGTCACATCCCCCATGAAGAGTACTTCTAAATCAACTGCAACAACTTATTTTCCGATACCAGTGTGCAAACGAACAATGACAACATCGGACATCTGCAGACGAAGGGCATGTGTGCTGAACAGACAAGGCAATGCACACGGTGGTAGGTGTGAGGAGCTAGTCAACTGGCGGCTGATCTGGCACAGAGATATCACTCAGTTTACTCCTGGACGGCAAGTCGACAGTGTAGATCTTGAGAGCTCGTTCTTTTCTGTGAGAGTAGAGTGGTGGACTGATGTGCTTCATCACCCTTCACACACATACACACACACACACACACACACACACACACACATAACATCCACTTTATATCACTACAATCAACATCAGTGCAGCTTGGCCGGCCAGCCTCAAGTCATAGTACTACATATACAACACTTGCACTGAATCTTCACAATACAATACGATACAACAGTATTTCTAGTGTGCCACCTACACCTACAGTCGACCAAGGGCGTAATACAGTCAGTTCAGTTTGCAGTTCAGTTCTGGAGCTCAGCAGTAAATACAAAAAAAAACATATCACATTCAGCATTGTGTTACATATCCCCCGGGTTCAGGGACAGAGCTTTCTCTGTTGCTTCTCCCAGAGCCTGGAACAGACTACCAATGGAATTTACATTCCAAGACATTTACATTCCACACCACTGTTCAAGTGTAAACTGTTCACTGCTTTGACGCTGCATCCGGCCTGTAACAAAATCTCTCTATTCTTGGAGGTTTTCTAGGGGAATGACCCAGTCACATTTGTTTAAATTGTCGTACTGCATCAAGTAGTGTCGTTTTGACGTTGATAGGCGCCCTTGTAGTGACTCACGCCATGTTACGGCGCCTTACAAGTTGGCGTTGTATTATTATTAATCAATCACTGCACACTTTTGCACAGGCTAATATCTAACAACAGCAGGGTAACAGTTGTGCATCGACGCCCGGTGTAATTAAAACCGAACGTTATAGAACCCTATTGGCGGTTCTTGCAAACTGCCGTACAGTAAATAGTTCACTTCGCATAATTCCTCAAGGTCAACGAGGTGCATCTGAAAGTGTAATGCCTGTACCTAGTAGTAAAGCAGCAGCATGACAAAAATACCACTTGACATACGTCAAAAATCCTCAAACTTTCGATCGTCAAATCTTCCTTCAGTGCTCTGACACTGTTGAGGGGATGACAGGCAGGGCATCTGGCCTGTAAATCCACAAAGGATCTGCTTTGTGACACTTTTGGGGTCCTGGTCTAACCTATAGCAATCTCTGGAAAATAAGCCAGTTAAAAAAAGCCAAAAAGTGGTGGTGGTGTAGTAGTAGCAGTAGTAGTGGTAGTATTAGTAGTAGTAGAAGTAGTAACATATTTTAAAATGAAAACAAGTGCTCAGAGGAGACGCAAACACTGCACGCTGGCTGTAGTAAGGTGGAGCCAAAAATTTTCGCTCCTCCGCAAACCCCTTCCCGGGAGCGCGGGATGGACAAAATTTAATCAGCTGGAGATGGTCACTACCTTTACCTACAAACCCAGTTTGGTGAGGATTGATTCACGCAATTTCGAGTTATCGTGGTAACAGACCCACAAACAAACAAACATACCCACAAACTCACACATAAACCCACAGACAGGACCGATTACAATGCACTGTGCCGCAGCTTCGCTAGCGCGCAGTATAACAACTGAAAAAACAGATACTGAAAATAAGTACAAAAACAAATCTAATGGCTTGACATAAGTTTGCACAGCTACAGCCACAAGTTGGCCGGGAATCAGAATGTGTAAATAACAACAACCGTGAGTTTTCTCTCTGCTGCAACTGTTTTCTCTGCTCGTCATCCAGTTCCATCAGCTCTTCTTTTCCATCTCTACACACAAATACACACAGTACTGTACAGCAATGGACATTCACAAAGTTGGTTGGATCCAGCCTGTAACATAGCTCCAGCATCTGTACAAAGGGCATAATGCTCATATCTACCTACACACACTCGCATAATCACACATACACTTCACTTTAACGGCTATTTTCCAGGTAAATTACGGTTAGCCACGTGCCCCCGCAATATAATGGGTTCCGATACAAAGTTATATGGGTTTTTGAGTGATTCTGCTCACAGACACACAATCATGCAGACAAACTGACTCCAGTCTCGTGTAAATAACAAACAGAAAGGCACTCTGTGTATCGTACAAATGCACAGCAACAATCAACATGCTCATCCAGTGTCCTCACATGTGGGCTGGATGCCCTTTCCAATGCAAACGACCAGAAATGCACACTGAGCTTCACTATTTCTGCATTACTGAAGGGGAAGGGGTGTAAAACGGGAGTGACACACTCTGCATCGTCTTTCCAATGCCAGTGCCCCAACTGCAGAAATATGAACAATTTAAAACTTCTGCAGCTCACACCGCGTGCATGTTATTACACGTGCTATCAGTGATTTCTCAAGTCAGTGGAAATAGGAAAACATTGTTCCCCATAGAATATAAACCAACGGTCGCTTGATTAGACTGCACAAAGTTCATACTTATTATTTTCATTGTAACTATTGGAACTAGACCTGTGCTCGAATCTGCAGAAATTATTGGTCAACAACTGCAACGAGCCCAGATTAAGCACAAGCCTGCAGTAAAAGTATAAGAGGTATGATTACTTGTAGATGAGAGCACATCCATCTTCATTCATAGCCAACGGCCATTGACTGATCAACGATACTTTACAGTTCCACTCCACGTCTTTTTCCATCTCCATCACTGACACATCGTATGGAAATGTCCCTTTAGCCTAACACACCGGTACAAAACCAGCTGTTGTTACCGAGATATGCACTGTGTCTCCAGCAAAGGAAACACATCAACCAATTCACTTAAATCTCACCCTAAGCCACATCGACAGCATCAAGTGAAGCTGAAGAAGCCGATCACACCATGCTAACAGTTTCTTCCCAATACAGTTACGGCACTTATCAACTAATTAACAGTAGTAACAGTGTCTATGGGAATATAAGCTGGATCACTCTCTCTAACAGAACATAAACTCAGAATAGTCGAACAAGATTCATTGATAACTGTTAGAGTTTTCAGCTGACATACACACACACAGAGAGACAAACGGACTCAATCACATAACCTACCGGTACTTAGTGCATGTAAACAGCGACCAGAAATGCACTTTATATCTCCAATAAATGCACAACAATCACCAATATGACCATCCAGTCTCCCGAGATAACTCTACGTGTAAGTGAACCGATACCTCGGCATTGCACAATTGCAACCCACTGCTAAACTACTCCAATTACGTCACAGGTCATAACATCTACACAACTACAATGCAGGTAACAAGACATGTGTGCCAATTATGCACAATAGCCAGCTTGCATCTTGTTACCTTGGCAATGCAGATGTCTTCAACAGGAATATTGCTGACTTCAGAAATCTGTAGCAATGCAAACAGAAAACAACATATCAACGACTCACTGCGGACATTCTGCTGACAATAAAATTCTTAAAACCTTTCACTGCTGGTAGATTTTCTCTAGTATTAGACTCTCAGATGACTCTACAGGACAAAACCCAGCCATCTGTTCGCCGATCTCTGACGACCGAAGCGACACGGGCCTTAGTCCAGGCCTTCGTTAGCTGTAGACTGGACTACTGCAACTCTCTTCTGGCCAGGGTCGCGACGTTTATCTTCGGCGACTCCAGTCTGTGCAGAACTCAGCAAACCGCTTGGTCTTCGGGACTCATCGCCACGACCACACCATGCCGGTTCTTGTTGGCCTGCACTGGCTTCCAGTGCGCCAGAGAATCATCAACAAGACAGCGGTGCTAGTGTGGAAGTACCTGCACGATGCAGCCCATCGCTATCTAGCTGACCTGTGTGTGCCGGCCCACTCTGTGCATGGTCGCCAGCAACTATGTTCCACGGCGTCTGGGACTCTGCTGGTCCCGGGTGCCCAGACTGCTAACGGTCAGCTCAGCTTCGCCATCAATGGACCACGAACATGGAACAGTCTGCCAGCCGATCTTAGAACACCAGATACGACCCTCTGCTCCTTCAAGGGTCATCTCAAAGCCCACCTGTTTCAGCAGTAGTCTACGCTGCTGCTGGCAGGTGGGATCAGCACCGTTCGTCCGGCGCCATTGTGACTGTTCAGTGAGTTCGGCGCCGTTTACAAATATTCAGACTTACTTACCTATTGTTAACGTACTTTAGCAAATAGTTTTTCTTTCTGTCAAAAACTTCATTACACTGCACGCTAAGCTTAGTGGTACAGTGTACTGTAATCAGTCCAGTCTGTGGGTGTGTTTGTCTGTTTGTGTGTGTGAGGGTCTGTTACCACGATAACTCGAAATTGCGTGCATCGATCTTCACCAAATGGGTCTTTAGGTGAAGGCAGTGACCATCTGCAGCTGATTAAATTTTGGCCATCATGCGCCCCCGGGAAGGGGGTCTGCGGCGGGGTGAAAATTTTTGCCTAGGCCTTACTACAGCCAGCACCAGCTTGGAAATGAGTAATTGAGTAGTATTACATAAGCATTTTAAAAGTGACAGAAAACAATTAGACAATACAAGCTGGCAGAATAGTGATACAAATTTGATCTCAAAATATTATTGCAACAGACAATGATTTGTCATAATTACTAACTAAATACTTGCTGCTGCACAAACGATGGTGACTATCAAAGACAGGCTAAGTTAACACGTGTGTAATTAACATAAAAATTGATAGGAAGAGATGCACTGGTATTCCTGGGTCTTGGCTTGTTGGGGGTGACATTTTGACTGGAGCTTTGCATGTCTTATAGCTCCAGTTGTCACCACCACCTCCATCGTTCTTAGCTCCAAAAAAGACCAGAATGGAAACATTCTGGTACTGGCTAACTCAGGTCCACCTGGAAAAATGGCCGTTAAAATGGACAGAGAGATGCATTGGTATTTCTTTTGAAAACTTGCAGCAAGTACGAAAAATAAGCCAGAAACCAAGAGACACAGAGGAGTGTGCATTCAATTAATACCTTTTGGAGGGTTGTGTCCAGACTGAGGTCTGTGACATAGATCTCCTGTAGACCATCGACTTTGTACTTGGACGGCCACCAGCGTCGAATGTAGAATGCCAGATCATGGAGACCATGACTTGGAGGCACTTTCTCTGGACCTAGCCACAGACAACAGTTTGCTACCAGTCAATATATCATCTCTGTCACCGGCAATGAACATAAATAGGCTGTACCCCCTTTCATGTCACCAATTAGTAGCGAAAATTGTGCGACCTGTAGTCCAGAGTTGACAGTACATCACTTGCTTCCTGCTGTAGATAAATGAATTACTGTGCACCATACACATTACTCACTGGACGTAACCTCTCCTCTCAATACATTCAAAAAATGTCAAATTATGTGGATATTTTTTGAAAATTATGGCAGATTCAAGAAATTGTATGCATTTATATGACATTTCCAAATTATGACCGAAGAATTCCAAATTATGCATGCAATTCTGCAAGACCATTATTGCTCAAGCAACTCATGAAGCTGGAGTTCAAAAGTCATGGATCTCTAAATATAGCATGGACGGACTTCTATACAGCTGCAAAACAGACTTAAAAAGTGAGCCTACCATCCAGCACTTCAAATATGAGGTCACTGCAGATCGTTCCAACACCGTCATCTAATGCAGCAGCATCGTTGGCATAAATTCGACCCGGATTTTTCCAAGACTTTCGCCGCAGTCGACACCTATCCACATTATGAACGGACAAAAACAACCATATAACGTAGAACAAAAATCAAATATACAAATCGGGAAGATATACCGTATCTATATGTCCACTACTTAATCTGCTATAACTTGGAGAAATCTCAACCAATTTTCATAATCTTTGGCATGCAATATCACAATAATCCTTGCATCTAAAAGCAGATATAATTTCACATCATACCTCAGGTTTACTTACTTTACTTTGCAATTTTTCGTGGTATCAGAAAATGACGTATTTCACATGTCACTGTTGTTTGTAAACATGCCATTCAATGAAGAAGACCACATTTTGATTAAAAGTTTGTATCGGCTGAAAGGATACATTGCACAGAAGTCTCTGAATGATTTTCCAGTTAAGAGTCGGAAGAGTGAAAATCTTCAGAAGCTGCTAAGATAACTTAGACACCACTTCAGTTGACAGGCGTCAATAGAGTGGCAAACCATGAACTATGCGTACTGCTGGAAATTATGCACATGTTTAGAAGCTAGGAATATTGTGTGCCAAAAATTATGAAGACTGGTTAAGATGCTTTGAGTTATAGAAGAAAACCCAGCATTTTTTGAGACATACGGTATATATATATTTAGAAAAAAAATCAAGCATCACATCACATTATATATAGTTTCCTGTAATGCCTAAAATGACTCTTATTAGCCATACCATATGACAAAATTTAAAATCAGATGGAAAAATGAATCCATGAAGCAAAACATAATCATACAAAATAAAAATAATTATGATAAAACTACTCAAAAATTCCATCGTCATGCATGCGCTTTCGCATTTGAAAGCTAATCACATATCCAACTGCAATATAAGACTTTTCTGAAATAATGGAGCAACCGTGACGACCATAGGCCCATCTTGACAGTGCATGTGACTGCATGAAAGCTAAACACGTGTCTATGATGTTACAACTTCATTGCCTCTGTGTAGTAGTAACTAGACAGCCATCACTCAACCCACAACCCATAAACACACATTTTATAGCTCTGTGGTTGAATCTGACATCACGACATATTATGGCCATTGTGTGTACCAAAAAGGATGGTATGGTATAGTAGAGTTTAACGTCCCACTCGACACAGCATAGGTCATTTTGGAGACTGGGGGCCCTGAGCAGTGACGTAGATCTCCCATTCAGTAACGGAGGGCCAGCGACATAATAACCCCCTTAACCCGTGTTGCTTTTGTTTACAACGGCCCAAAAGGGATGGAACTAGCTCCTAACCCACATTATAGTGGAGGTAGCTAAAGCTCTAGGAGGC
>Ga0049107_10000432_pt1 | contig 12479 bp, 9 predicted proteins | sample WorMetilPIANOSA1_FD_61187 | JGI IMG/M metagenome (GOLD analysis project Ga0049107, IMG submission 61187) | Marine gutless worms symbiont microbial communities from Max Planck institute for Marine Microbiology, Germany - Olavius ilvae PIANOSA.1 | ecosystem: Host-associated > Annelida > Digestive...
CCTTCGCGCATGCTGGCCCATCTCTGTGGAACACTCTGCCCGTTCATCTCAAGAACCGCAATCTGACTCTTACAACTTTTATGCGCCATCTTAAGTCTTATCTCTTTTCTCAGTACTGATCTCGTATCGAGCGCGTTTGGGGTGTGATCACATAAACGCGCTATATAAATTCACTATTACCATTACCATTACCATCGTTCTTAGCTCCCAGTGGCGTAGATCTGTCGTAAAATAAGGGGGTGGGGGTGGGTCAGAGTCAGTCAGGTCAAGCCATCAATCTGTTTCAGGCGCCTCAAAAAATTAGTTTTACCTTCCATTTTTGACACAAGTCTTTCATCCTTGATGATGTGAAACGTGCAGAGTTGTGAATGCAAGAATGTGACTTTTTAGGTGATCAAAACATACCCTGACCCCCTCCTACATATTATCCGAGGGTCAAGACCCCGCAACCCACCAGGATCTACGCTCCCTGTAATAGCTCCAAAAAATCCCGAATGGAGACAAGACATTCTGGTACCGGCTAACCCAGGTTCACCTGGAAAATGGCCGTTAAAACGGAGAGACAGGCTGTAGCAGTAGTAGACGGTGGTAAAGGTAAAGGCAATGTCGATTTGTACAGTGCCTATACATGAAAATCTCTAAGGTGCTCAGGTACAGCATGCATTGTCAAGGGATATCAGAGTTTTACCTGCACACCATGCGTTTCATCCGCAAGTGGAATGAGCTATACCTGCTTTTGCCTTCCCAGCCGCAGCTGGCACTCATTTACCGAACCCGGAGGGATGGAAGGCTGAGCAGACCTTGGTGTGAAGTAGCCCCGGCCAAGATTCGAACCTGCAACCTCCCGATTACAAGTGCGGCACTATACCACACAGCCACTAGCGCACCGGTGGACATTATACCTCGGACAGTGAGTCTAATGGTGACTGCATCCCAGTCCAGCTCGGTGCTGGCGTTGCACGTGTAGCTGCCGGTGTTGTCGACCTGAGCCTGCGTGATCTTGAGCGACTTGTCCGGGTCGTACTGGGCCACGTTCGTGCGCGACCCAAACTCGATCTTCTCGCCATTCAGCAGCCACGAGATCTTGAGCTTGCGCCGCTCCAGCTGGTCGGTGGTCGCATTGCACTGCAGAGTCACGTGCGAGCCGACGTTCACCGTCGTGTTCTGCGGCGGCACAACGATGCTCGTCTTCTCTGTGTATCCACGAGCACACACACACACACACACAAACATAAACATCCATAAACATACACTACACTCAATACACTGTTTCCTCTAGCACGGAAACTAAAACATAACGAAACAGATGGAAGTTTTCTTGTATTTCATTATACTGTATACATTTTTCGCTGACACGGGGGTCACATTGCACATATTTTTACATTCTTAATTCGATTATCTGCCGAAGTTTTCGTTCATGAACTGCGTTTATAGGTGGACATGTTTTTAGTCTTGTTACTACGTCACGTTGAATGCCACAAAAAAAGATCTAATGTGCTTTACACCTGTTTGGTCTGCATGCAGACCAAACGCATGTAAAGCACCCAACATTGGGGAAAATAATGCGATGCTGACAGTTTGTGTACATGTGCAGGATGCTTCCAGGTCACCGTGCGTGTATCAAATTCGGTGACAGTAGACACATTTTTTTATTTACATTGCAGAAAGATGGCTTGCCAGTTTCTAGACCCAAGACCTTGACTGTCGACGTTTGGGACCTAAAATCAAATCAGGGTGTCGACCTGAAGGTCTTCACATGTACCAAATTTGGTGACCCTAGGAACAAACGTTTTTGACTTATTGCGAGGAAAGTCATAGTTACATAAATATGCAGTTACAGAAAAGACGGCTCGTACCGATATATCTGCTGTTTATTCGACGGGCATGGCGCATAAAGCTATAAGTAAGTAAATAGTGGTTTATTGTACGGATGGCAAACATTTGTTCAGACTTACACTGCTTGCACTAAGCTTATAACAGGAAAAAATTAAGGCTGTGCTGAGTAACTCGAGTAACGCGAGTACTCTACTCCAAATTGGAGTAGAGTAATTTTTGTCTACTCGAGTACTTGGAAGTAACAAGTACGTAAAGATTAATCACTTTCAGCAAAGCAAATTACCGACTTTTGAATTAGAACAAATATAGTATGCACGTTTTTAAATTTCAAAGCAGACAAGTTGAGAAAACCATCGGATTTTATCGTTATTGTGCAGTCTGCACATCACTATTGTAACACTCGTCATTGTCAGCTGAGCATGTCGACATGCTTGTTACCATGCATTGCACTCCAGAACTTCTGTAACAACATGGTAATTTGGACTGTTGTTAGGCCTACAGCATGTAGTATGCCGTGTTTTTATCGAGAAATAACAGGTTGTTTTTACCTAGTTGCTTACTGTCTACACTGATTTTCTTAACCAGCAAAACAATAATATACAGTGTTTGATTACGACATAATTGCTCTTTTGCTGAGCATATTTTAATTGTTCACATGATCTGTTTTACAAAAGCTAACGTTTTGCCCAACATAATAAAAATAAATGAATACAAGTGCGCTTCTTACAACTTTCAATTTGTTGTTGTCCTGTATGCAGCTTACTTTGCTTATTCAGTGCACTACACAAGTCTGTCTATTCCTTATGTGCTTTCGGTCACAGGCGAGTATTCGAGTACTCGTTAAGCTACTCGTCAAGTACTCGAGTAACAAATTAGCAAATTAGCGCAGTCCTAGAAAAAATAGACAATGCAGGCAGATCAGTGGAGTACAGCTTTCTACATTGATTGGCAGTGTCACCAGGACTCATAATAAATAATATAGCCAGTAAATAAGTAAATAACTGAGCATACTTGTTGGAGCCATAATGCACCCTGTGCAAACATAATATGCATGTGAAATTCTAGCTCAGAAGAAAGAAATATATCTACAGCAGATAATCGAAACTTCAAAATAATATTTTACACTAAACATGTAAGAAGTTCAAAAAAGCCAAGCAAAGTTCATACTTCTGACTAGCAGGAGTCCATTGACTGATTCATGGCCGAACTTGTTCTCAGCAACACAATAATAACGACCTTCATCTTCCATTCGTATGTCCTGCAGCCAGTGACATAGTCCTCTATTTATTTGAGTATTAACAACAAAGCAACAAACCTGTTCAAGAGCCCTTACTTCAGGTCAATCTGGGTGAGCTGGCACCAGAAATGTACAATTCCTATTCAGCTCTCGGCATCACTATCAGTACTACTGACATTCCAATTGCATCTTAATCACTGTCAGTACTACTGTCTCTCCAATTCCATCTTAATCACTATCCTTCATTTTCTATGATCCACGGCATCACTCGGTTTTATGTGCACATCACTCACATCCTTGTCCACTACCTCTTTCCAATTTTTCCTGTGCCTACCTCTTTGTCTGAGGCCCAAACCTCGAAAGTAACACACGTTCACCCAATCATCGCCATCTTTTCTAAAAACACGTCCATACCATCACAATCTATTTCTTTGTCCGACTTTTGCTACGTCTTCTATTCTTATTCCTAACCACTGCCTTAATTCAACACAAAGACAGTTTATCCATTAATTTCACGCCAAGCATACATTTAATTATTCTCATTTCTGCCCGATGCACCATATCTCACTTCCAAGTAACATACAACTCCATACATATGCGTCACAAATCTGTCCTCGCAACAAGGAAACATCTTTGGCAGTGAGGAAAGAAACCAATGACCTAAACTTAAACCAACCACTTGCAAATCTTGGCAGTCACAGCAGCATATCGTGTTTATTTCAGTATATTTACTCTAATTAGTACAGTTCTCATTTGAAAACAAAATAAATGCGGCAGTTAATTTGTATGCACATGCACAGCACATAATAACCACAGCAATTCCGACAGAATACTGAGGTGCAGTCCATGAAGAACTTCACAGACAATAACTCTCACGTTAAACCTGAATTGTACAGATGCTCTCAGCTAGTGAAAACTATGCAGGAGTGTAACGTGGTCTGAACGCTGAAGACCAGCAACCAACCAAGCACAAGCATTAGGAACAGACTAGAGATAGTAAAGCAGATTGGCCAGAAGGTCAGCAGCTAAACTGCACTCAGAGCGTGCTAAAAACATGAAAACTGCTAAAGCAGGTATAAATGGCAATGGCAACTATGCATACTGACCGTTATACGCAAGTTTCCACTGTGTTCCTTCCTAAATCGTCCGCCAAGTACCACCTCAGAAATACTCTTGACTTCTTCGTCCTCCTTCTTCCACGTGATCGTCGGTTTCGGAGCACCAAACACCTGGCAGATGAGCACTGCCGTTTGACTTTCGGCAATCTTAGTGACGGTCGGCAAAGTGTTGATGAAGCTAGGTGGCTCCGCTATGCAACAGATCATATGTCACATTAAAATGCATTAACTATGTCGTCCATTATTAACTACAATATGTACTCATTTACAGTACGTAATTTAACAACATTGGATACTGATGGAAGGCCCATAACAGTTTTCTTGTATTTTGTTATATAAAGAGGCGACCAGAGCTTCACATCCACGGAAGTTGCAAGATTCTTAAACATGTCAGGAAAACAATAAATTAAACTTCAAATTATGCATGAAATGTATATACAGTATAAAAAATACAGCCAGTCCAGTGACGTTAAGTCTCAAAACCGTTTTGAGGCAGTTTTTGTGTTTTTGTCGAGACTGATTAAGAAAATTCACAGTGTCAGCCACAGCCACTCACATTGTTTGAAACGTTTGTAAAGTGACAGCTGGATTTCAGTGTTATTTACTTATTTTGTGTTCTTGAGCTCAATGAATGTAAATATTAATATATCTGACAGCGATATTATCTGTGCAGGATTTATACGAGTCGTTATGCATCTTTCCTGGCAATATATTGATCTCAGTCTTGGGGGTCTCTCTCTTGGTCTTCGTCTCAACTAGCACTGTATTGATAACATAACATTACTGTATACAGCAAGCAGCCCCCACACACGGCTTTTGTCTAACCGGCTTATTTTCCATGGTCATCCTTGATTACAGGTGTCCGTATGAAAACCTATGGGGATTTGGGATTTTTGCAGGACGGATACTCTTCTAACCAACAACGTCAAAGCTCTGGAGGCAAATACAGCAAGGAGGTAGTAGAACAGAATGAAAAAGAGACGACTGGTACAGATGTACTGACCGAGAACATTGAGGTAGGCGTTAGAGAACACGTAGCCATGTTTGTTGCTGGCGTTGCACTGCAGCACCTGTGCATCGGTCTTGGTCACGTTCTGGTAACGGACGTAGTTGTTGGCAACGATGCGTCGCCGATCTGGAGGCAGCTCTGCCAGCCGGCATAACCAACCCAGTTAACAGTCGTGTGCCATAATCATTAACTGCTACCGTCATTATTACCATAGACTGAGAATTCGAATTTTATGAACTTAAAAGCCGCCAAGTTCCAACAAACTCTTCGTCGCAAACACAGCACTTTACTTTTCGATTAAAAATTCTGCAATGCCAACAATTCAAGATTCGTTAACTCGTCAACAGTTCAGCATGATCATGAGCAGAAATCAACTGCAGAAAAAATGTTGTAGCTAGTGTTGTGCGAATTAGAAGACTTTGCAGTTACTAGTGATGTTATAAAATGAATTTGTACGAATTTTTGTGGATTTTAAATTTTTGTAAAATTCCAGAATTTTTTTTACGAATTTTAAACACAGAAGTCACGAATTCTCAATTTATGATTACTATTACCGTTTCTGTCAGTAAACAGGCAATGAATGCAATGCAGCTGCTGCACTAGACTTGGTGTGCTATGATCACGCTTTCGGACAAAAGAAGCGAGACCTCGTACTGCAATGAAGTTGACTGAGATTAGTTTCTGACACGGCTTCTAGCACCAAGTTACAATACACAAAACCACGATACTTCACCCTTCAGTTTTACCGTGTCTTCACTACTGCTTTCAGCTTCTGTTTTTAACTGGCCTGTTATTCCAGAGATTACTCCATTTTGTGCCAGGTCCCCCATAGATCTTCCGAAGAAGAACCAGTGGGGATTGCTGGTGCAAGATTTCTTTACAGGCCAGACGTCCTTCCTGTTACCAACCAACAGTGTCAGAACACTGAAGGAACTTACCACGTCTTCACTACTGTCTTGATAACGACTTGGCAAAACGGTTATATTGGACTAATGCCAATCACGTGCATATGAAAAACCACCTGTTCAGTAATCTAAGACTTCTAAAGGTAAGGCAAAACTTACTATGCGTTGAGGGACTTTGCTGTAGTTTTCAGGAAAGTATTCAATAAACGATGTTTTATATCAAGTCTACTACTGCTGCTACTAGTAGTAATACTTTCGATTTTTTGTTTAACTCGCTTATTTTCCAGCGATCACTCCTGGTTAGGCTGGGTCCCGCATAGGGCTTCCAAAAAATTACCGCTGGGGATTGCTGGTGCATGATTTTTTACTGGCCAGATGCTCTTCCTGTCACCCAGCCAGTAGTGTCAACTCACTGCAGGAATGACTAGAATCGCATCTACTTATGTCAACACAACAGCACGTCCCTCTACAATTGCCATCAACCGGATGATTAACACACAATAATGCTGAGTGTATAAACAGCAGAGGAGTGCAGAAGTGACGAAAACATACCTTCAATTGGGACGCCGTTGACCAACCACGAGATTTCTGGCGTTGGAACACCTTCCACTTCGCAGTTGAACTGTGCTGATTCTTCCTCTGCCGTGTTCACGTCCTCTGGTGGCTGACCATCCTTCCAGTATGGCGGTGCTAGTCAACACAATTACCAACAACACTGAAACTATGAAAAACTTGTCTAAGTTTCAACGTGCTAGGCTTGTATTCATCAAGACTTTGGGCCTAAATTTGTGCCTGTCTTGGTCTTTGTGTAGCGTGCTAAGAAGTCTTCAATATAACTGCGCTCTACACATCAAGTTTCACTAATTCACTTACTTTTCAAAGACTTAAGTTTTTAATCCAATTTTGGTCAATATTCAAGAAAGTTACATTAATCCGACTGTATGGAAACAGAAGCAACCAGATTAAATCAAGCATCAGTAAACACTGACTATACACTGTGGCAAGACGCATACTCACGTCACTGCTCAGCCCCTTTATTATTTTGTTCATGGAAATGATTAAGCAATCGACTAAAAAGAAATGTTTTTGGGCATTTTACTTCATGGCTTAGAATCTCCACGTCACACATGGCGTCAGACTAGCAGTATGAATTGAGTTCCATGCACAGTATGAAAACGATAAAAAACGTACACTATACACAAACGGATGAAGTGGTTAGAACTGTTAGTTGAATGAGGACTTGATCGTGTGAAGAGATATTTGTGGTAAGTAAGCAGAGTAAAAAAGTCAGCGAGTAGGTAATCTGTAACTGACGAGCATAAAAATGAGACAAACTAAGACGGCAAAAACAAAACCAGCAGTACAGAAGGCTTACATTCGACAACAAGCCGCGTCTTGTGTGTCGCCCTCGGCTGTCCAGTGTTGGTATTCGTAGCCTCACACTCGTACGTGCCCTGGTCGGAGAAGTCCACGTTGGTGATCACCAGCTCCTGTCCGAAGCTGTCGCTGTGCACGCGGTCGGCACCTTCAGCCAGCGGTTCGTCCACCCTCGTCCACTTGACACGCGGCGTAGGACTAACAGCCGACACACAGGGCTAGTAATCACACTGCTTCACGGCCGCTGCAGTCAGACTGACTGCCTATGCAGTGGTTACGACTTCGACTCGAAGGCTGTTCAATTACCCAGCAAAGGTCGTTATCGTCACAGTGATGTAACACATTAGCTGCAGTCATGCTGACCGGTTTATTTATTTAGGTAGTCCAATGGTCGTAGCGTGGTCGAAGTGCTGTCGAACTGTAATCGAATCGCAGTCGAATCGTAGTTGTAACCCACGCCTTAATGAGAGGTAGTCGTCGTCGTCTGTGTCTACAGACCGCCTGAATCCGTCTCGTCGACGTTCATCGATCAGCCCTCAGACCTCTTCGACCAGCTCATGCTGCTCAACTGCATGTTTGTCGTATTTGGCGACTTCATCGTGCCAGGCAACAACGTTGAGCAGCTCAACAGTCAAGCCGTCGACCTGTTCAGCCTGTACAACCAACGCCAGCAACGTCAGCGTTCCAACGTACGTCAGCGGCAACGTCCTGATCTTCTCGCAGGATGGTGATGCAAGCAGTTGGTCTTTGCAGTGTCTGTGCAGTCAGTCTGTTTCTCCGACCACCATCTGCTGACCTGTTACCTTGGTGTGTCGCTGACGCCATCTGTTGTTGTGACGTTCAGTTATTGGTCAGCTGCGTAGAATGAACAAAGCAACCTTCTGCTGCGACATTCTCTGATCAAAACTGTTCTCGTCCACTGTAACAGACGCTGACAAATACGCCGAACTGTTCGACGCCGAGGTTAGACGAGTGCTGGACCTACATGCGCCTCTGCTCTGTGTTCAGATCGTTGCCGATGCAGTCAGCATGACAACCATAGTCTGTCAGAGGAAGCTCGACATGCCAAACAGCTACGTCGTTGACTCGAGAGTCAGTACCATCGGACTGACATTCCATCAGACAAGCAGGCCTATCTCATAGCTTGTTCGGCTGCATGTGACAACATCCTCAGGTTGCGGGCTGATCGTATCAAGTCCAAACTAGATGAAGTATCGGCAGACGTTGACGATACCTGGCGAACGGCACAGACTCCTTCACAGCAAGCACAAGACCGTCTACAACGATGCTGAGTGTGTAAAGTGTGTACTGTCTCGACGTTTTGCCAGTTCTTTGCCGAGAAGGTCAACTGCATACGTGACAACACTTCAGACACTCTAGGTTATCAGCTCGTCACGTTTGCCGTCAGACTGCACCATGGACCAGAAATGTCGTCGTTTCAAGCCAGTGACAGTTGACGTAAGTCTGACGGCTACTGCTTCAATGCCATTGAAGTCATCGCCGCTTGACGTACTGCCGTGTACTGTACGCTGCTGAAGTCATCACCACACTTGCTAACCTGTCTCTGCAGTCAGGAAAGTTTCCTTTCTGCTACAAGAAAGTTTCGGTGTTACCACTGCTGAAGAAGCTTGGGCTACAAAGTTCGTCGCCTGCGAACTACAGGCCAATCTCGAACATGTCCACAGTCTCCAAGGTTCTTGAGAGGCTTGTATTGACTCGCCTGCGTCCACATCTGGTGGGCTCTGCCAGTTCCAGTCAGCTTACATTCCACCGAAACTGCACTGCTCGAGATTCTAGACAGCGTGTACACGGCAGCAAATGACAAGCAGGTCAGTCCTGATCGGCCTCGACTTGTCAGTGGCGCTTGACACAGTCAACCACGGTAAACTACTTGAACGGCTGCAGTCGGAGTTCGGAGTTACAGGAACGCTGCTGGCTTGGCTCCAGTCGTAGCTCAAGGGCCGGACTCGGTTTGTCAAGCTGGGTCTACATCAGTCACCAGTCGTAAAGCTCGAGGTCGGCACACAATATATGATATTCCTGTATGTAACAGTTCATAAATTTTGGCTAATTATTTTTAAAGCTAATATTCTAATGAGAATATTACTAATTTGTAATAAACTTAAAGTGCCGAGTATCCTGCTTGTTAACAGAAAATGGTACCCAGCAGTTCTGCAATATACAGTTAGAGCTATTATACATTATTTGCATTGTATATTGCTAGCACCATCAAAATCGTTAATGGTACTAGGAATGTACAATGCATATTAAACATCATCAAAAATAAAACTCACTATCCAGCAAATATGCACTTCAATTTCTTCGACTGGCCTTTGAGTGCAGTTTCTCTATGATGCGACGTCCACATGATTCTCGGTGCCTTATATGGAGGTTGGCCTAGGCACAGTTTGCAGCATTTGCCATACAACAACTGAAAAACAATGCGCAAAATATTAATTGTGAGCAAAAGCATAATACACCAATCACACTGCTAGAACTAAAAATCTGGGAAACAGTTTTTCTTTGCTTTTCAAAATAAATTTCCATGTAACAATGTTCATACAACAGCATAATAGTTCATTTACAGTTTTTTTTCTTCATTTTTTAATTGTTTTTCCATATTTGGAAAGTAAAGTATAGCAGGCCCTCAGCCCTTTACCACTGCAAGATACAACCAAGCTCAAAGGCTACATTTCTAAACCATCATCGACATTCCATAAATGTTACATCTGCAGTAGACAATTTCTTATATTTATTACTTTTGTATAAATAGCAACATAAACGTATTATTTAGTCACTATCAAATGATATACTTTACAATGAACACATGAACAGTGTTCCCAAATTTTACAGCTGCATACGCCACCATCTGGCACTAGGCAACAGAAGATTTTCGTTAGTTTGTCCTGAGCTCTTCATAACAAAATAACTTAATAAGTGACGAGTTGCATTGCTTATAGCAGATATAAGATATATATGATATACCATATCATTTGTAAGACTGCATCTACATTCTACAGTCTGACAGGTCACTCAAATTTAGAGAATTGTTGCTCACTTTTTGTTTTCTGCCTATAACTGTGCAAAATTACAACAATATGTTGTTTACATTTACTTACAGAAGTAAGAGCTATAAAAACGAGATCCAAAACTCTATGCACTTAGCAAATGCATGAAATTCCACATCTTAGTCTACCTTACAAGATCATCCACAAATACACTTTGTGATGAAAGCATGATATTTAAACATAAATTTATTGTTAATGCACTTCGACTTTTGAAACATGATATTACAGCAAAATTCTCCACAAAACAATTCACTTCTGTCACTGTTACATGTATTTAAGTACAAAAATAATATCTCTGTCATCTCCTTCAAAAGAACAGTTTTAAGAAACCAAAAACTGTTTACACTCAAGACGCATGCAACCACCAAGGTTAGTCGGCAATATCATTATTTCAGTATTTGTTAACTGCTTCACTCGGTTAGAAACAAGCATAAAACATTATGTGACAATATCATGCAGTGAAAGCCGAAAGTGAAACGAGGCAGCAGCCATTCTGGGTTTACTCTGCAGCGCACAAGGGCAGTGGACAAAGCGGATACCTCACACCAAAAGTATGCAGCTCAAATTTGACCAAAAAATTGCTGCGTCATACAACAGTGCCTCATACGCATTGCTCACACGGATTGTGCCTGTGTTTTCTTTTCATTCATATATAATCCATTTTTTTTGTGAACAGCCTCAGTAATAAATGGCATTTTCCATCGCCAACGTGATGTCATATTCTGTATGTGCAAGAGAAGAAGAGATTTTTAACTCTTTTTTTGACTCTTAACGACTGTTCCAAATTCCATCCAAATCTATTCAAACATGTAAATAAACTTTAGAAGTTTGACGAGCAGACAAATTAAAGATATAACATCACTCGATTTAACGGTCAATTTCCATGACAACCTGGGTTGGCCGCTACCAGAATGTCAAACCATCCTGGACTGCTGCAGCAAGAGATGATGGACGCAGTGGTGGTATGAAAACCGGAACTTTAAAACATGCAAATCTCCAGTCATAACACCACCAACACTTTATTGAAGGCAGGATCCCCTTCCTATCGTCCAACCATCAGTGTCAAAGCACCGAAGGCAGACAAACTGAAAAGCAAAAGAACAGCTTTATATAACTTAATTGCAGTAAGGGTAGTTAAGCCATGGAGTTGTCTACCTGCCGAACTTACACCATCTTAGTAGTTTGTCTGTTTTTAAATCCTTTGTTTTCAGTATTGATCTGTCTGATTTTGTAACGTGTTTTTGATTACTGTCTTTCATGGGCATGTCAGTGGCCGATTCTGGCCCTTCATCTTAAATAAAACAAGAAGCTCAGCTGATGCTGACAAACCCGCATGACGCGTTTAGAGGTCAGTCAAGGTCACCAAACATAGTACCATTCCATATGTTAGGTATAATTTCCTCTTGTGTAATAGTAACTTTGTCTTTAAGACTGATATTCGACTTCAAAAAATGTCGTGACATTGAAATCCGGGTCAGAGGTCACTCAAGGTCATTGAAAGTGGTATCATTCGATAGATTGTGTATCATTCCTATTAGTGTTCTTTAGTAACTTTGTCCCTAAAACGCAGCGTTTTTGAGAAATTCTACCTCAAAATGCCGTGACCTTGAAAACCAGGTTAGGGGTCCGTCAAGGTCATTGGAAATATCACCATTCGATAGAGCGTATACGACTTCCTATTGACGTTCCATAGTAAATGTGGCTCTATCTCGTGTCGTTTCTGAGATATTCAATGTTGAAAATGCCCTGACCTTGAAATCCCAGTCTGAGGTCATTCAAAGTGGTACCATTCGATAGATTGTGTATGGTTTCCTATTAGTATTCTTTAGTAACTTTGTCCCTAAAACGCACCATTTTTGAGATATTCGACTTGTAAGTATACAGTGACCTTGAAACCCGGGTTAGGGGTCACTCAAGGTCATCGAAAAT
>Ga0049107_10000433_pt1 | contig 12478 bp, 8 predicted proteins | sample WorMetilPIANOSA1_FD_61187 | JGI IMG/M metagenome (GOLD analysis project Ga0049107, IMG submission 61187) | Marine gutless worms symbiont microbial communities from Max Planck institute for Marine Microbiology, Germany - Olavius ilvae PIANOSA.1 | ecosystem: Host-associated > Annelida > Digestive...
TTACTTTTTAAAGTGCACGAAATTTGATCAGTTGATTCTCAGGAAAATCATTAAAATTGTTGCCACCAGATGTCAGATTTTAACGCTAAAATGCACCAAAATCGATTTCGACTGGGGCTCCGCCCCAGACCCCGATAGGGGAGCTTACAGCGCTCCAAGACCCCCTAGATAATTTGCTAAAAACGTATCTGCAATATTATTCAGGGGAGTGAGGGAGGGGAAAGGGAGGGGAGGGAAAGGGGAGAGGAAGGGGAAAAGGGGAGGGAGAAGGAGGAGAAGGGAGGGGAGGAGCCTGCCCTACCAGTCAAAAAATCGTTCCCGCGCTCCTGACTGTTTGTGTATAGCGGCTGTGCACGGTCGCTGTCATAGGCCTATGCTTCTGTTTGTCACACTGTTCCAGACCAGGTACTGCTCGGCTGACAAATGCACGAACGGTCCACGGCAGGAAAGGTCCAGGGTACCTGGAATGAAAGTTCCATGGAACGAATGGTCCAGGGAACGAATGTTCCAGGGAACGAATAGACTTGAGAACCAAAGTTCCAGGGAACGAACGGTCCAGGGAATGAATGTTCTAAGGAACGAATGGTCCCGAGAACGAAAGTTCCATCATGGGAACGAATGTTCCAGGGAACGAATAGTCTTGGGAACGAATATTCCTGATACCACTGAATATGCTATATTAGAGAGATTTTGATTCGTAGATTATGTAGCTTACAGCGTAAAAAGGTCTATGTGAATGTATTTAATTAGAACTTTAAAAATAATCATTCATGGTGCACTGCAGTAAACTTGTAGACTGATGTTATACACACGGCCGGCCGTGTGTATAAAAAAGTCAGTAACGATGCACACGCCCGGCCGTGAGCAAATTCTAACCCTAACCCTAACCTTAGCCGTGTACCATGCCTTGTTTGTCTATACATACGGCCGGCCGTGTGTATAGTCACTGTGTAAACTTATAATATTAAATATTGATACTTAGGCTAATAATGGGCAGATGTCAACATAAAATAAAATAGCATGCATAATTTAAGCAAAAGCATATTCTGCAACCACCAGAGGATTTTTTTTTGCTGTGAAGGCATTTATTTTTTCTGCTTAACCTTAAAGTTGTCACGAAAGATGCAAGCCTTATTCCAGCATTTTACGATGGAGAAATGTATGAAAATTGTAGTTTATTCAAATTCGTAACAGGCAGAAAAACAGATGTCCGAGTGAATAAAATTATGTCTTTAGTTACAGCATATTAGCTCAGAAATTTGCATGTATAAAAAACCATCAGATGGTGTTTAATGGAGTTTAAAAATAAAATAAAAGATTAACATTTTACATAGTGTGCCAGCTTTGTTTTTGTTAATAGTTGAATTGTAAAGTGCAATTAAACTTGTTATTGCAGGAAAGTTGTAAAGAAGCACAAGATCCATTTCACTGAGCATACAGTTTCTTCAATACATGTAGATGCTATTGTGAACAGCTTGCATCATCCCTGTGTAGTGGACATCAATGCATCATTTGTTATATCAGGCAGTGTTTATCTGGTGTCTGCCTACTGTGAGGTATTTTTCTGTTGGGTTGCTAATATGCTGTTTGCTTCCTTGTGTTTGCATTTCCTGCACCATGAAACTTTGCCTGTCTGTCTGTCACTTTGTCTGTCTCTTTGTTTGAATTTTCTTTTTAACACTGCAGTTTTTTGTTAAGTTATGTGAAGTCCTCATGATTTCCCTTCAGTCCGTTGAAACTGTTTGTTGGGCGACAGGAAGGACATCCCGCCTGAAAAAGTTTGGTGTTGGTTTGTAGGTGGGAAAATTGACTGGAGCTTTGCATGTCCAGTTGTCACCACCACTTCCATTATCCTTAGTGCCAGTAAAACCGGCTAACCCAGGTTCTGGAAAATGGCCATTAAAATGGAGAGAGCTTTTTGTAAAGTTATGGTTATCAGAATTTAGTGCACTTATGTTGCAGTGTTGCTTGAGATGAAATTGATGCAATAGCAACCACTTAAATTGTACAACTGACCACATATACACTGTTTGCTACTGTGCTGTGCAGGGTGGCAGTCTGGGTGCATTAATCAAACGAGCTCGCGAGTATGATGAAATACTGAATGAGTTCGAAGTTGCTGACTGGCTCATTCACATTGCACTGGCATTGCAACATCTCCATTCAAAGTAGGAATATGTGTGTATGCAATCTGTATATTGTCAGCTTGTTGGCGAAGGTGAATAAGTAAAACTTTGGTACTTTTGGGAAATTGAAGTAGAAAGGTTTGAAAAATCTCTGTCATGAAAAGAATTAATTTTTCATGTTATATAATACATAGTTTTTGAACAAAATTCAATTCAGCATGCAATATTTGCACCATAGAACTATGATGTGTTGCATACTAATAAATATTTGTTTTTATTTAAGTTTAAATGGACAAGTGGTCATAAAAATGCACTTTTGCCAAAAGAAATGACACATGATATCATGAATGTGATAAAAGTGCACTTCTTATCTATGCCTTGTTGACAGTCAAGAAAACCTTTGTCAGTGTGTTATTAGACTACTTAAACAATTGTCTAGGAGTGATTAATATCTAAGCCATAAAAATGCATAGTCAGGTATAAATACAGTACCTCTATAAAGTTTCTTAGCCGGGTAGTAGTAGTAGTCACCAATACATTCATTGCTTGAGTGAGGGTTTGGCAGAAGTTCATAGTATGCATATTCACCTTTGCCAATGTCTTTCTCCCGCAGACATGGTCTTTCCATGTCCAATAACACTATAATTATGCATCCTATGACTTGTGTACTTTTACGAGTCAATAGAGCATATTTTTGTGAACAAGTTGCTGTGTTAACTATACAGAAGTCCATAAGTACACATATGCATCTTTGCTAATAAGGCAACGGTATGAGGATAGAAGAAGAAGATTTCGCATAGTCACTGAGGTCCGTTGCGTGGGAGCTCATCCCCCTTTTTGGCCCTTTGAGCCGGCGAGGATATGAGGATAGTTAATAGTACAAATATTTATATTGGTTTTAAGTCACCAAGTACATAAACCTTATGTATATTTTGCATTGATTTAATTTTTCTTGAGTGCAGTGACTATTTCTGTCAGTGGACAACAAATGCAAGTTTTATACATTATACCAGAAGAATTTGAAGTACTTTTGCCTTTTCCGATGCCTTGACACAATTGGACAACAGGTAAGGGCATCTGGTCTGCAAAAAGCAGAGCTCCAGCAATTGCTAAATGTTACTTTTATAAGAGACTTTTATAGGACCAAGCCTGCATTTGAGTAACTTCAGAGCAGTAGGCTTGTTAAACACAAACCATAAGTCATAGTAGGAAGCTTTATCACTATCATGGAATTGGTAATTTTGGGCTAACAGAAATTTTTATTTCAACCGTTAAAATCCCATGGTTTAAAGATGTAGTAATAATGTAATCTGATGACTAATATGAAGAACTAATGAAAAATCTAAAATCATGTAATGAATTATAAACTCGTATCTGTCATTGTGATGTATGATGTATCATGTTTTCTTTGTTTTTAGAGGTCTTGTGCATGGACATTTAAATCCAAAGTGAGTATAAAATATATTTGTAAGATGTAAAAATACAATGCATTCCGAAAAAGGACCCTTACAGTTTTTTTTCATATGGCTTTCATAATATGCTCTTATCTAAAAAGAAATTGGAAGTTGCTACCGAAATACTTGATTAACAAAGTACTACAAAGTTAGCCCACTACACTGTATACTGCATGTACCTTACTGTGTGTAACAGTGACATTTGTATTTATGTTGGCCGCGGTCATGGCTTTCAGTGAAAATGATAAACACCCTTTAAATTGATCAGACATAACAAACATTATAGTGCAAGGAAATGCCAAGATGTATGCTAATAAAAGGTGGACCTTTGGAAGTTAGAATAGTTGTCTGTGAGATTGACTGCACACTTTCCCCTGCTTGCATTGTGCTGTGTCAGGATATTGATGAAGACTCAAGCAGATACATGTTTGTCTGCATGCACAGATGTGGCTGATAGACTCCTTAAAGAGTATAAACTGAACGTAATTGAACTGCTAGACACATTTGTGAAATACATTTATTAGAATATTTTATACTGTCTGACAAAAATACAGCTTAACTAACAGCTGCAGAGTTCACCCATGATGTTGTGTTGTTCTGTTTCATGAAGTAGTTTGTTCACATAGCTTAGGTGTAATGAGCCACTTAAATGCTATTGTAACAAAGAAACTGAAGAAAGTTCTGACAAAATGGTACACATTTGAACCACTTTACTGAATATATGCGAAAAATATAAGGGGTCCTGTTTCTGAACATGTTGTATACTTAAAAATGCATGTCATTATGGCACTAGTGGTAGTAATAGTTGTAGTAATAATAATAGTAATGGAAAAAACAAGGTTTGATTGTCACCAGCATTTGTTTCTGGCCATCCTGTAAAATTACATTGTATCAGTAAGCTTTGCAATATTAATATCATCTGTCAAAAACTGACAGGAAAATTGACAGTGATATGCAATTGTTAGCATGCATATTCCACGACTGGATAATATACAGTTTATATTGAGCTACATGGTGAAGGAAATTGATAGTGAAGAAGAAAACTGGATGATGTGAATATCTAAATGTGACACTGAGGCAGCAAATTAGGAGACAAATGATACTTATTCCGTCATAAATAAGTAAGTAATTAATCTTCAGTAGATGTGTCAAATGGACATTAAAGTTAAGCCACTTGAAAACAGCACACGTACCAGTACCACAGATATGTCGATAGATACAATGCTTATGCAACAAGATCTTGAGCAGATTTGTGAAGTGCAGCTTTTAATATACACATAATAATGATTGTATGGCGTCATTTTATGTGCTGGTTTTTATTTGCTTTCTTACAGTAATTATATATTATTGTGAGATTTTCTATATGGATCAACTACGTATGTGTTTGTGCACAGGAACATACTGCTGAGCAACAATTGTGCAAAGTTATCAAGTGAAAAGCTGCTGTTTTGGTCAGTTCATATTGTTTTCTCCAACAACAGACGATAATATGCGATATCTGTTTATGCAGCTGTATATGTGCACATGTGTATGCAGGCTAACTCAAAAAGTTGTGGACAGATTTGGATCAGATTTTCAGCGCTGAAGCCTATTAGTGCGGGCAAAATGAATCTAAGCACCCCAACAATGAGGAAAGCGCCCACTGGGAAGATGAAACTTCCTGTGCACATGATCATACTGTTTAATCTGGAGCGACCAAATTTTGCATGGTAAATGTGCATCTAGGGGAGGGGAGGGTTTTTGGGGGTCGACTGCAACCCACAAGCCCAGTATGGAAATTCAGCCAAGGAAGTGGGCCTGAGGGCCAAACTGTTTGGGACTCCGTACCTGCACTCATACCGTTTGAGTTAGAGCTACCACATTCAGCACAGTAACCCATTTGGCAGATAGGTCAGTTTCGCACAGATTGACCATGCCTGGGTGCCCCCATACAAAGGGACAGACTCAAGGGACCCAAATTTTTGGTGGACCCTACTTATTACTGCTCACACAGCTGCGTCCTATCGCCCGATCTCTCACAGCACGCGCAGCCAAGACGATTTTGCATGCTTTCGTTGCATGTAGACTCGACTACTGCAACTCCCTGTTGCACGGTATTACTGACTCACTATTCCGGCGGCTGCAGTCCATACACAACGGGCCCGCCTGATCACGGGTACACGGCGACGGCATCACATCACTCTGGTTCTGAGGGACCTCCATTGGCAACTGGTTCGGCGCCGTGTCGACTACAAGCTAGCCTTGCTAGTTTATAAGTCGCTGCATGGCTTGGCGCCGCCCTACCTTGTTGACGATTGCATCCTGGCTTCCTCTGACAAGTTTCGCCACCATCTATGTTCGGCCGACATGGACACATGCATCGTCTCGAGGACCCATACCCGTTTTTGTGACCAGAGTTTCTCCACTGCCGGCCCCCGGATCTGGAACAGCTTACCGCCGGATCTGCGACGGCCAGACATTGAGCTTGGTGAATTCTGTCGACTACTGTAGACATTTCTGTTTGTTTAGGGCCAGCTGAGATGGCGGCGTCCTAGTGACTGTAATTATGGCGCCGGGTACAAGCTGTTCTTACTACTACTGCTACTGCTACTACTACTAGTCCACCAACCACCACACCAGAGATCCAAATTATTTCCTGCTGTGCCCCGTGGGACTCTGATGAGATCACTCTGTTGGGATTGCTGAGTCTTGTTAGGAAGTTTGATCTTCTGAGTACTGTTCTTGTTGCTAACTTAATAGTTAAAAATCTTGTTTGCAGTGTTAAACATTGGTTGATTTAATTTTTAATGTGGTATAATGTTAACATGTGTCTGAGAGATCTGCATTTAGACTTTACTTAACTGTGGCTCTGTAGATTTGGCTTTTTGCATCATCAGAACAAAACTGATTGTCAGTCATGCATCTAAGTTAGGTTATGTTATGTACTGCCAAAAACAATAACTCTAGATAAGTAGTATAATATGGGAATTGACCGGGATGTTGAAATTTGTGGTAACAGATGGTATAAAATTTATTACAAAAATAATTGAATGGCTCTGTGAAAGAACTGAATATGTTCCACAACCATGAAACTGAGAAAATCACTCATAAAGCCAGTGACGTGGCAGAAAACCTGCAATTATATCAAGTTGTTCGGTTCTTCCACTCGAGATTGTTATGTACGACGACGCATTTAATGTTGTTATTCTCTGAACGTCCGCCGATATATGCGTCGTGCATGATGATTTCTGGTGGAAGAACCGAACAACATGTTATAATAGGTTTTGGAGAGCTGGCTGCAGTCGATTAGAATATGTAGACATTTGCTCAGTATATTAACCGAATAATTAATATTTAACTAATAATGTTTTAAAACACTAAAATCTGACACTCCCCTTCCGTCAGTAAACAGAACATCAGAAAGAGAACGCCATTGAGTGATGGGCAGAAAAAAAGAAATATATCGAGATGTTCGGTTCTTTCACGGAGCCCTTCAATTAGTCCCAAAAACTAGATGGAGGCTTGAAATCATTTGAGTTGCTGCAGTCGGGTAACTTGGCAGCAAACTGATGGTAACTCCAGTCTGGACATTGCTGGACATTGAAAACTTGTTTAAATGTCAGTGCTGTACGTACAGGGAACTGGAAAAACTGGAGCGAGCGAGGAGGCCTGACGGTGATTGCTTCACAAAGGCTGTGACTATTCGCAATGCCGCACCATTCTTGAGTCCGCGGCTGTCAGCGTCGTCCGACTCAACGTTGCCTACGCCTGCCGATGATATATGGTGAACACACATGCATTGCTACTTCTGTATGAATCAATCAATCAATCATTCAGAAGCATTTGTAAGGCACCACTTAACAAGGCTCAGTGGCGCCGTACAACAATACCACGATAAAACTGCCATCTGTAACTGTCACCTTTAACTGCCGTCGTTTGAGTTGGGCTTACGTGCGTGATTCATTAAGCACTGAGACATGAAATTTTGGTGGCTTATATCGACTAGACACTCGAGCAGCTATTGTCTTTAGTTGAAGGAAGGGAATTTATCGTCATCAATCATTTGATGAAGAAGTTATTCAGCTTAGAAGAGGAATAACACTAGGGTTAGTTTAGGGGAAAGAAAGAAACGGAAACCATAAAGTTCTGGTGCAGTACTGTTCTGTCATGAGAAGATAACAAGATGTGCTGAAAATCAGTGGAGTTGACTGATGGAAATGGAATGGATGGAAACATTTATTTGTAAGACAAGTCTGAAAATTGTTGAAAAGAATACGTGAAGAAGAATGTCATTAAATAAGTAAGAAAGAAAGAATATTGGTAAAAGGTGCTTAAGGCACAAAGTCACTAAATTTGTGAGGATGGTTATGCAACAATTATGAAGGTAGGGTTGGAAGAAAAATCACAATTTTTCAACTCTAAAATTGTCCTCTTTTTAATCAAATAAGATTTTTTATTTAAAACAGATTTTTTTTATGTTTCTGCTAGATCATAAGTTCATTTAGTACTTGTGGTGAGCAGCTATAGTGCAGAAAATTGATTGACTGTTGCTTATTTGTTTATTGCTGTGCCACAGAGTGACTAAAATGCGAAATAGAAGAACATATGATGGCATGTCATTAACACCAGAATTACGTTTTCCATAATATGCAGATTTTATGGTGTGAACCTATGTGGATGCATTTTTATAAAATCTCAAGCAGAACTGGAAAGGGCTGTAACTGTAAAGTCTGTTATGCGCCGATAAAGCATCTAAACTGGTCTTCCTGTGTAAGTTTCTGAACCAGTGAAATCAGTCAGATAATAAAAAGTTTGAACTGTACTGTCACTGGCGTGTTTAAGGGGTGAATGCAGTTTCAGGGACTCATAAACTACATGCCTCTGATCGATAGTATTTACTGTTATATATGTTCAGAACTAAATGCTGTCTTATAAATAAGTAATGAATAAATGAATACTGGAACAATTTTAAACAGTACATGTGCTTTTGTTGAAGAAATTCTGATGAAAAGGGGAGTCCAAACTGTAAAGACTGTTGTGATTTAAATCATGTGATTTTTTGACCAAAAAAAATCGTCTGATATTGAATCTCGATTAAAATCAATGATTAAAATCACCATGATTGGCCAACACTGAATTTTTGATATTCGGAAATGTGTTATACCAAATAATGTCACTGTTTTAACATATAACTGGTAATTTATTGCTATGCAGGGCACTCGGATGCTGCCTGTATGAGATGTGCAGTCGACAGAAACTGTTTTCTGTGAAACGCTCACAGAGAGGGTCCATAGAAAGTGATGACAGAACTCTGCCACACTTTCCAGAGCAGTTTTCTGCTGAATTGGCAGCAGTCTGGTACAGGTAGGTCAGTGACTATGCAGTCTGGTACAGGTAGGTCAGTGACTATGCAGTGTGGTACAGGTAGGTCAGTGACTATGCAGTCTGGTACAGGTAGGTCAGTGACTATGCAGTGTGCAGCAGGAATAACAAGAGTGGCGGGTGACACTTAGTACCTATTGAGTGAATATCTCAAGCATTTCTCCATAATCAAAAATCACACTTTTGGATTGTTTTGCATTTTGCACCACAACTTTGTGAGCCTTGAATCCAAAAGTCGATTCAGGCTTTTAGATCAGTCACATGACAACTTCCAAAACTAATGGAGGAGACTGCGCCACAAATGCCGCCTACAGGTGGTCCAAAACTTTTTGACAACATGGATGAACCTGGCATATACCACTTCTTGTTTTCCATTAATTGACTTGTGAAAATTACACTCCATATGTGTCACATATTGTCTTTGAATTTATTTATAAAAACGAACTTAAAGATTTCCAGCTACGGCATAGATAGCCAAAATTTCAGAAACTTAGCCGTACTGCCTGTGTTCAAAAAGGTTTGAAGTTTGGTTTATTGTGCATCAGCATGCCTATCCATGCAGAGCACGATGTTGTTATGACAAATCTGTCCATCTGTCCGTCCGTCATACGCTGGTATTGTATCAAAACGAATGCATAATGCACGTCATCAAACTCTTGCACCGTCTGGTAGCGGAATAACTCAAGTTAGCGGAATGACTCAAGTTTTTGAGGCCTGCCATGGTTACAAAATTACAGAACTCCCTCAGCAGGGGCATTAAATACACAGAGGGTGGGAAAAATTAGCAATTTTCGACAGAAATCGACGTTTATCTGGGAAACGGTACGAGATAGGCCCATGGTTACTATGGATAACTAATAGGAAGTCATAGGTAGCCGATCGATCCATGTTGTTTCCAGTGACCTTGAGAGGCGGGACGCGAGGGGTCGTATTTTTCTGGCGGACCTCTGTTAATTATGCTCGTATGTTTTGATTTAGAATGACTGAATTTGGCGTGGTAACACAGCTGGGCGGAGAAGAATGTTTCCAAGGGCCAGCCACCCCCAAATCCCAAGCGAGCGGGGCCCTAGCTTCCCCCCAAAAAATGTTTGGGACCCCAAACGAAACGGTGTGACCTAGAGTGACCAAATTTGATACAGTAATTCGTGTGGACTACAAGCAAGTTTCAGTGGGATCAGCTACACCCCTGTCCTAAGGGGTGCACCCAAATGTCCCTAAAATTTTTGGGACTCCCAACATGTGTCGAAACGGTTAGACCTAGAGTGACAAAATATGATGTGATAACACAAGTGGGGAGGAGCATGTTAAGCAGATTTGTGAAGTACAGCTAGGGGGTCAGCCGCACCCCTGTCCCAGCGTCCCGAAATTTCTTGGGACCCCCTATTGATGCCCAAACGGTTTAACCCAGAACGACCAAATTTGGCAGAGTAACACATGAGCTAGGAGTGAGTTTCTAGGGGGTCAGCCACGCCCCTGTCCTAAGGGTGCGGGGCTAGTGTTCCAAAATTTTTGGGACCTCCTACATGCACGCACACAGTATGAGAAACAACCAAACTTTGCATGGTGATCAAACCAGGTGTGAGGAAAATTTTTACAAGTTGACCGCAAATGCTGGCCTGTGGTAGCTGTGGTCTGTGGTAGCTAACCTTTTTGTTTGTCATGGCAAAACCGGAAAAACTGTTCTTGTCATGTGTGATCATGATTGATATTTTGCTTCTGTTTGAACATTCTTTTTTGTGCACATTATAGTAGTTGAATATATGGTATGTGAATATATAATCAAGAGAGATGCCCAGTTTTTATCTGTTAGACATTATGTTATGCATTCAGTGCTACAAATTCAAGGATAATAATAAGCCAGCTGGCCAGGTTGGCAATACTGGCACCTTATTGATAACCAGACAAATTTGTGGACAAACCAATTTGTGGCCAGTCAATTTGCAGACTGATCAAGTCGTAGTAAGGGTTAAGTCAGTTTTCTAGACTGTCATTTGACTTAATCGCTATCTGTCCGTCCCCATCGAGGCTTCATACTATGTAAGCACACAGTGGCTTTCTGCCCATGTGTGGCGAGTCTACAATTGCTGCTGTCTTTCCAGTGTGATATAAATTTGAACTTATTGTGGGTGCCTGTGTGAGTAGAGTGTATTTTGTGTACTTGCCTGCTTGGTGTGAGTCTTTGAGATGATCCGTCTTGTGGTGAGGCCACGGCTTCACCACGTGAACACATACATACACACATACCCAAGGACTATAACCTCAGTGGGAAGACAGCCGCCAGTATCTTGTTAAGCAGTGTAGAAGACATGCTTAGAAATATGACTTCCCGATTGTGTCTATGTAAATTGATTGTATGGGGTGCGCTACTGTAAGGAGTGGAAGAGAAAGTGCCAAAAGATGGACAGTGATTAAGAGAAAAGGAATTGTCATCGTTGGTACTTAACAACCAGTGTAGCTTATTCATCAGATGATGCAGTTACTTTACCGTTGATTACGGTGTATGGCCAGGGTCATGCTTGCCATAAGTTTGATTAAAATATTTCCTAGTGCACATATCCATGTTGCTAAATGTGAAATTAATTTGTCACTTGTAGATTAATGGAGAAAGATGAGACAAAACGACCATCAGCGACACAATTACTGGAGATGCACTACCTCACACTGCATCGACAGGTATTGTCACAGAAGGTGTATTACTTTTGAGACAGAGTTAATCATGTCATTTGTATTCAAGTGCTTATTTCCCAGTGCTTTAACAGTAACATCAAGAAGGGCACCTGAACCTCTAGTCTTGCACCGGTACTCTCCTAGCGTTTTGCTATAGACCTTTGGGTAACCTGGCCTAAAGGAAATCAAGAGTTATGTTATTAATTTTAAATTGTTTGCCTTTCACACTTGGTGGACTAAAGATCAGATATTTCTTTTGCACTTCCAACTCAAACCCTCTTGAGGGTCTGCAGGACTCCCAACTCGACGCTCCTATTGCTGAGCTAATTAATAACTTTTTGTCAGCATTTTGGCGGGTCTGCTTCCATTTAGATCTCGCTTTTGTCTGACCTTCATGTTGATTATACTGACGACCTTGTCATCGACTCTACCGACGTCAACAACCGTCTCTCTCGTGTCAAAATACTCAAGGCATGTGGTCTAGACGGCATCCCGAATTTGTCTCTACATGACTTCAACTCATTCCCATCCCATGCGAACCACTAGCAGGCATTTCTAATGCAGCCATTAGATGGATTTTTTCACACCATGTTATGATTCTGATATCAGTCTTCAGATAGCCCTGTGACAGCCACTGCCGACGTCAGTGTTCTCTTCTTACTATACACTGCAGAGTAAAAGCAATGTGAAAGTGATCTGTGCTGCAGCCGAGATGAATAACTTTGATTCACTGTGTGTATATTATATACCCCGTAAGTCAAAAAAAAAACAGGACATTCTACTATTGCCCATAACTTTGCTAAATATTGACTGATTTTCAAAATTCTTTAACCGGCAGACTCAGCAGTGATAGTCTGATGGAATGATCAT
>Ga0049107_10000434_pt1 | contig 12440 bp, 5 predicted proteins | sample WorMetilPIANOSA1_FD_61187 | JGI IMG/M metagenome (GOLD analysis project Ga0049107, IMG submission 61187) | Marine gutless worms symbiont microbial communities from Max Planck institute for Marine Microbiology, Germany - Olavius ilvae PIANOSA.1 | ecosystem: Host-associated > Annelida > Digestive...
CTTTGCCTCAAACAAATCTAAGTTCTACATGGCTTTTAATAGCCTCTTTGGAAAAATTGGACGTAACGCATCAGAAGAGGTTTTGTTTGCTTTAATTAAGTCAATGTCTGCCAATTTTGGTGTATGGTGTTGAAGCATGTCCGACGAACTCAGCAGGTAAACAATCACAGCAGTTTACAATGAACAGAAACTTTTTAAAATTTCCGGTGCCACTCTTATCTGGAAATGATTTTATAATAAATAATAATTTCATGAAATGGCAATACGCGATGTTTCAGCCAGAGATATCAATCCTTAATCTTCATGTTTTGCTCAGCGGTCTCGCTTTAGCATGGTTTTTCTTCTACTGTTGTTCTGCAATACTATTCCAGAGCTGTTTTTCTTTTGGGCTACGATTCTCAAGTACAGTAATTATAATGTATACGCTCAGCCAAAATAACACTACGATGCAATCACGTAACACTGTAAATAACTGATTATGACTATAAATATTTTCCGAGTGTGTGAGTTATTGGCAGTCATCCAAGATGACGTAAGTGGACCACGTCACGCAGGTATCACCTGCTGTCGTTATAGCTTACCTGGGCACACCGTCAGTGATTGAGTCGTACGCGACATTACACAGGAATGCCAAACAGGCCACCTATAGACTAAACGTGTGCATATATATACACCGCGAGGCAATAAAAAGCCACCGCGTTTTATTACATGTACTTCGACAATAGAGAAGGTAATCCGCAGTATATTTTCAGCATGTCTGTTTTTTGGGGGTGTCGTCGACAAGTTGGGGGCACAAGATTTCAGGTCGGCATGACTGGAGCTGATCAACGTAGGTATCTGCTGAATCTGAGGCATATATATTTATATATTATGAAAATCGTACCGAGTACACATGACAAGCAAAAACAGAAAAAAAACTCGTGATTAAGTTGCTAATTACGCAGGAATGCATCGTAACAATGTCAGCAGGATTCAGAAGCACGTTAAAATGAAGCGACTGGATCGGGTGGCGAGATTGGTGAGCGGTCCAATGAATGCGCAAGTCACAAAGTCGACGCGGATGCCTTTTTATTGGCTCGCCGTGTAGCCAACACGGGTCGCAGCAGCAAGCCTCGCCGTCTGACAACGCGATCCATTTAATGTATTCTTTGCGAGACGCGACACATACCTTACTGCAGTTCGACATTAAGTCAATGCATCTACGGTCTAAACCCTACGTAGTAAGGTTGGAAGACAGCCCCCAATGATAGACCCGGCCGACTAACTCTACTTTCTGTCTGGCCGAATAATCATTTCCTCGCCTTTCAACGTCAGTAAGATCTCAGTGTTAAACCGTTAAAATGCTAGACGCACGCGGGGACCGCAATCGTCCACCGAGGCAGCTGATAACCCCGAAAATCCCCTAAGCATTGTGATCATTGTTTGTGGAGTTGGCCACAATTGTTGTCTCTGTCCCGCATGGGCTCCCTTCCCGTCAATTTTCAGCATCCTAAGCCCTTCCGTCTCGACTTAGGGTCAGGCACGGGACAGACAGACAGACAGACGACAGATGTCAATGCATAATGCCCCCACCCTAAGGGGGCGGAGGCATAGTAGTAGCAGTAGTATTGTAAGTAATAGTAATACGGACGTCGATTGCTCGTTTAATGTGCTTTTAAGCGAAAAACTGGAATCCATATATTATCATTCTGACAGAGAAAAACCTGTTCTGTTCTGTCTTTGTATTATCGGATTCTGATGCGCTGTGATTAACAGTGTCGGCCTGAGGATTTGTAGCGCCCGGGGGCAAACGTCGTGTCGTCGCGCCATCCCCCATCAACGTCACATAATGATTTATGAGTTCTGTGGCAGAAAGAGAGAGAGAGAGAGAGAGAGAGAGAGAGAAAGACAGTCGGTCGACCTAACCAAGTAACTTCAAAAACAAGGTAGCGTCTTTATCCCCCGACATGGCGGAGGGGGGGGGGGGTGATGCGATGATTAAGATCTGTGTGTCTCTCTGTACGTCGGTGTATGTGCACAAAAACTCAAAGATGTGGGCGAATTTTGATGAAATTTCTTGTTGGGACAAGGAAGACAAAAGCGACCTCTTGGGAATGATCAGCTGGAGAAGACCACAGGGCCGCCCTCGCAACACGGCCCAGGAGGATGCTAACGCCCAACCGCTGTCTACGCTGTGGAGATCTGAGATCGCCAGGGATCATGGAGCCGCGCAACGGTCGATGATGATGGGAATGATCCACCTCATAATCCAAATCACCGGATAACGATGTTTGCCGTTACGTTTCAGTAGGCAAATGTTTTTAAAGTTTTTTTTGTGTATAAGTTTTGTTTTCGACATGTAACAAGCTGTGCGGGAGGCCGCCACAATATGCCCCCGCCCCTGCAAGTTGACCTTTGACTTTTGACCTTGAAAGTGGTGTCCGAGTCACTTGTGACATGGGCTACCTCTGTGCCAATTTTAGTCTTTCTAGGCCTCTCTATTCTCGACTTAGGCCCGATTTACGCGACAGACAAACAGATAGACAGACGTCAGACGTCAGACGTCAGACGCGCTTCATCGCTTAATGTCCCGTACCCTAGGGGCGGGAACATAATAATGTCCTCTACGATGTGCTGCATCGAACTTCTGTTTACGCATTCGTTATAGCCTATGCCAAGTCAGAAACCGTTCATCTAAGCCTGTTATCGGCGTACAGCACTACCGCCTGTCGAATCAGATTACAACGTTCGACTTCTTGCGGTCGCCCACCCAGTTTCTAGCCCCGTGAACTTGACCTTTGACTTTCTGGACGCGTCAAGATGCATCGAAATCATCATACGTACGGTCACGCCCTACCCTTGTTCCATAGAATGGGCGAAGGTAATAAGTAACTATATTAAAGTGCGCCCAAAAGCCAGCGGAGCTGGCTTAGTCTGCCGCACTGACCAATATTTTCAATGCCAGAGACTTACGTACAGTAAGAGACTTACATACGTAATAGGCCTAAAGACTATTGCTAGATTACAACAGAGAGAGAGAGAGAGAGAGAGTACCATTAAGCGTTGGTTGCAACTACTATTCGACTTCAATTGGACGACCGTTCGACGGCGATTCGACAATACTGTAGGCCTACTGCACAGCGTGCAACGAGAACAGTCATAGCAGCGGCTGACAACAGTTTTGTGCTGCCGTCATTATCCTTTCTAAACAGAGCCATTTTACATCAAAAATGCAACGATGTCATCGCAAAGATCACGACGTGACGTCATTAGCCAAAAGCCGCGCCTTTGCTCTGCCTAAAAATCGTGCACAACTCGAATCGAAGTCGAACCGTAGTTGTAACCGCTACATTACGTCGTACGTCGCTGATGTGGAAATAGTCGATTTTTTCGTCATTCTACAGGCTTTACTTACGCGATGGTTACAACTACGATTCGACTTCGATTCGACGGACGTTCGACTGCTTATGAAAGGTCATTAAGGTCACAGTGACTAACGCGGGCCGCTGACCCGCTAGCCGCAGTTACGCTGACCTGTTTATTTATCTTGGCCGCAGTACAGCAGCCCGGTCGTGACCTATGTCGTCCAACGGGCGTATAGCACGGTTGAATTGCAGCCGAATCGCAGTCGAATCGTAGATGTAGCCACCGCTTTGGACGCTGTAGTCGCCGCTGAAGGCTGCAGGGTTAACAACGCCCCATGGGCTCCTGCCGTATGCAAAAGTAGGTCAGTCGCTAACCATCTTGACCTGATCAGCGTACTCGTTGCTGTCTTTCGCCGTGGGAGTCTGATTGTTTACTGTTTATTTATTTCACTCAGAGCAGTAGTATTACAATACGGGCTACAAAACGCACGCACTAGAACAATTGAGAGTTCAACCCGGACAGCAGACAAGGCTCGGTTTGTAAAAGCAAACAACAGGTGCCCTAGCCGTGCCTAGTTACCGCGACGTTGAAGATGCTTGTTTAAAATAACGTTAATATTGCTCCTGCATCTCTCTGCCCAGGGACGCTTAAAGCTGGGGGCCCGAGTATACAAAGTAATATTATAAACATGGTTCAAAGATATCGTGAATAAAAGAAGGGCCGAAGAAGTTTATTTCCAATTTCTTTCGGTTTAGGGGTTTTGGTGTTTAGGTTTAGTGATAGTTTTCAAAAAAGTTGTTCGTAATTCGCGGGGTCCGTCTAAATATTGACACGCTGAAATTGATTGCAGAGTAAAGTAGGTATAATGATGACTGTCAATGACTCCTGCTAAAAATTAGAAGAAGAAAAACTTTAAAAGCTGTGTAGTTACTTTGGGTTTTTAAAATAGCACCTAAACGCAGAACGGCGACTGAGACGCAACGCTTTGTGGGGAAACTGTGGCAAGCGGAAAGTTCTAACGTTTATTCACATAGTGATATCACTAATTGTGAATAGTTACGCCTGCCATAGTGGTGCAGCCTATATATCACTGCTACACATGAGGAGTTCGAACGCATTTGTCGCCAGGTCTGACAGGCTGCGGCTGACAGCTAAACCTTATTTATGTGTCGTAGTAACCGTGTCTGTGTAGCTGACTGAGTTGTTTTGCTCACGGAACCATGACCCCGTCATTATCAACATCATCTTTTTTAAATTTCGTTGTAAACAGTAACAGTGTATTATTTCGTCGCATGCATATTGCCTACATGTCAGCCTGTATTACCTGTCGTAATACGAAAACAGTGACACCATGGCTCGTAGAGCTGTTTAATTTTCTTCGTTGGTAGTCTAGATTGCATTGAGCCAGAATTGCGGGCCCCTAATGCGGTGGTTACAACGACGATTCGACTTCGATTCGACGGCCGTTCGACGGACATTCGACTGTTTATCAAAGGTCATTAAGGTCACAGTGACGTCAGAGAAAGAGATAATTTAGAGAGAGAATTTATTTGCCAAGATAATAAAACAATAAAAAGTACAATGGCAGGTTGCCAGAGGGAGTATCGACTCCATCAATGCTGGCCACCTATGTCAACATAACTAACAATGTGGTTAATGACAGAAAAACAAACAGAGCAAAGCAAAGCAAGCAGAAAACAAACAAAGCATGACTGTGCCATCACATACCGGTACATCAATAAATCAATGTAAATAAGCCTATTAAACATACATTCATAGACGAAATATAATCAATTAATACAAATACAGACTGATCATTAAACCCAAGACTGTAGCATAAATTCTTGTATTTTGTTCTTAAAAGACTGCAATGATTTAGTTTCCTTAATATCGACAGGAAGATTATTCCAGAGTTTAATACCTTTATATTTAACCCACTATCCGCAGTCATGCACGCCGACTCATTTATTTATTCAGGCCGCAGTGCAACGGCCCGGTCGTAACGTAGGTAGTCGAATGGTCGTAGCGCGGTCGAATTGCAGTCTGAAGTCGAATTGTAGTTGTAACCACTGCCTAACAGGACAAACCTTATCTCTGTCGATTACAAGATCTGAACTACAATTTGTTAACGCGTGCATCAGTCGAACATCCACGCACTGTCGACCGATAATATTCAATCAACGACTGACTGATGTCATGCACGGACTTGAGCCGCGTGTTATTGATATGTGAATGGCGTCCAATTTCTCAAGACTCAAGACCAGGTTTTAATGCAGAAAGAAAACATTTCAAACAGACGTTGTCTAGTTTGTTGTGAGTTTCGTGCCTTTGTCACGATTTGCATTACTGATATTTACACTGCGCGCTAAGCTTAGCGGCGCAGTGTATTGTTATCGGTCCTGTCTGTGTGTTTGCGTGTTTGCAACGGGCGGGCGGGCGGGCGGTGTCCGAACGTTACTACAGCCAGCACGCGCGAAGTGTTTGCGTCTCTCTGAGCGCTTTTTTAGATTTGTTTTGCTGAACCGATATACTGGTGCAGTGGAGATCCGGTTATATTAGGTTATATTTAGAGTTTTTTTTAATTTTTAATTTTGTTTTCTAAATGCAGTCCAGTTGGTATTTGATGCCTTTGTGCAAATAATGAATGAATGAGTGATTTAATGAATGGTGTTTTTATAGTTCAGTTTCGTGTACTTTTTTGTCCTTTTGGATATTATGTTCTTCCTTATGTTTAATTGTGTGTTTTTGTCTGCTTTGTTGTATGTTTTGCTGCCTTCTGGCTTAATAAACCATGTATGTATGTATGTATGCATTAAGCTCCGCTTCTGGGATTCTGCTTTTTCCCAATTATTAGTTGCTATTTATCACAGTTGTGCGATGATGTTGTATGCATAGGCCTAATTATCACACTGCGCGCTAGCTGCGGCGCAGTGTATTGTAATCGGTCCTGTCTGTGGGTTTGTTTGTTTGTTTGTGGGTCTGTTGCCACGATAACTCGAAATTGCGTGCATCGATCTTCACCAAACTGGGTTTATAGGTAAAGGTAGTAACCATCTCCAACTGATTAAATTTTGGCCGTCCCGCGCTCCCGGGAAGGGGGTCTGCGGCGGGGCGAAAATTTTTGGCTTCGCCTTACTACAGCTAGCGCGCAGTGTTTGCGTCTCTGAGCACTTTTTTCACTGACGTGTTATGGTTATTGTTAAATGGCAAATAAACCTTCTTCTTCTTCTAACTCGAGATCTGAACTTTTACAAGCTATTGCGGCAACATACGTTACATTGTGGTGGCGATATAATTCACCATTAATGGCCGGCCATAATGAAGATCCACCACAGCCAAAGTTTGAGTAGGGATTGGGCTTAAGGTTAAGGTTAGTAATCGATAATATCAGTTTCACTCATCCGTTTGCCGCTGGTCATAGCCGACATTCGCTACGGCGGACCTAAACCAATACGTCTGCGTGTGTACATCCTTCCTCTGTCGAGCATTGAAAGAACTATTGAGAAATCTGTGCACATTTGTCGCAGTTAGTGTCAGTGATGTGAGGCCTCGGCTTTGAAGGTCATGGCCTTGGCCTGGGCACGCATGCCAGACTCGCTGGAGACATTGACGACACTGTATTTCTAGTGCAACAGTGATGTACGACAGCATTGAACGAGCATTTGCATATGCATAATGCGTTGAACATAGGAGTTGCTTGAGATTTCCAAATGTTTAGCAAGATAGGCAGTGCTAAGCTTTGATCAGATGACTGCTGTGGCATTTTCTGACATTCTTGGTTTTCGCCTTGGCTTTGAGGGTTGTGGCTTTGTTAACGTCACTGGTTAGTGCAAAAAGACTGGACCGGTTTCTTTTCCGGTTAACAATATATGCTATTGTAGTTCATACCTTTCGGACTGCTACTGTTATGTGTAGAGCTGGGATCCGACCAACTTCCTGGTCGATCTTTCCGGTCATCACGCGCACTGCAGGGCGATACATCATACGCCCGGAGTGAAAGAGATCCATCGCAGAACTCCAGCCGGAGAGTCGATAGTGGGCGCGATCGACTACACCGAGGGCAAGGGGAAAGATCGGCAGGCGATCGACGGATACATACAGGAGGTGATCAAGCGCTGGGAACACACCAACCAATTCTACGATCAGGTAAGAAGGTGCTTCAGTAAGTAAGAGCACTGGCGGAACTACCACCCGTGCAGACCGGTGCCCGCGCTCCCGAAGTCCCATACGTGCTATCTTAAGTATTTGTTCACGTTTTGGCGAACATAGCACACATCCTTCTGGGCCCCATGCATGCTTAATAAAGAGCAGAGGGCATGGACGTTGATCCAGACAGACAGAAGAAGGTTAGAAGCCTTTAATATGCGGATATGGAGAAGAATGGAAAAGATCAGCTGGCTTGATGAAGTTACTACTGAGAAAGTTCTCAGGAGAGAAAGTATAAAGACGGGCAAAATACTGAACTCTAGTTGGCAAAGGAAACGTCGATGGATTGACCACGATTTGAGACAGGATGGACTTTTGCATGAAATTACTGAATGCAGAATGAGAGGTAAACCAACAAGAGGGAGGAGAAGAATTCAAATGCTACATGATTTGGCAAATGATTATGGCTATGTTGCACTCAAACGGGGAGCAGAGGACAGAGAAAGATGGAGATACAGAAAATGGATGTCAAAAACCTAGTAGAAGACTACTGACGAGCAGAAGACCTCGCACAGGCCCTGCGTGATGTTTTCTGCAGGTGGAGACAGGCAAAATTTTAAGTTTCGCCACTGAGTTACAAGAGAACAGAATTTTTTGACCGGCCCCTAAAAGAAAAAGTCGCGGATCGCTTCAAACGAGAGAGGATGTTATGCGAAGCGTCTGTCTGTCTGTTTGTGTATGTTCGAACAGGATAACTCAAAAAGTTGTGGACCGATTTCAGTAAAATCCTCGGAACGACAAGGAAGATATGATCAACTTGCAGGATTGATCCCGATCCCGATCGTATTCCCGATTTAGAATCACCGTGTTGCGGGTTGCTTTGACGGTCGGAGATTTGCACTCTAATGAGTGTCCTTCTGGTTTTCGAAGTCACTGCGCCACATCAGGTCGCTGCGTGTTTGCAACGATGAGAATTTGCTGTCGCAGTTTGCGCTGTGCACCTGTATTACTTTTGAAGTCTTATCCGTGCAGCGCATTCTAAGAATATTGATAGACTAGAGGATAAAGAGGATAGAGGATAAATCCTAGTGCAACCCTGATTATTCTTACGCCGCTGCGTTCTGTGACCCTCGGATTGTAAAAGTTCGTGTCAAATTTCCAAATTGAGATATGGACTCCGCCAGGGATCTCAAAACGCTTCTAACGCCCCCTATCGGCTAGGACTCCCATCCCTTCTACTCCTCAAAGACACTCCACTAAGTGGTTACAGCTACTCTGAGCCGAAGTTATACTACATTATCACGATACGTAATGATAAAACGTGTTGATTGTGCGTATTATTGTTATTATTATTATATGCCCCCGCCCCCATAGGGCAGAAAGAGGCATTAAGCGATGATGCGCGTCTGACGTCTGACGTATGTCTGTCGCGTACATCAGGCCTAAGTCGAGAACAGAGAGGCCCAGGAAGACTAAAATTGACACAGAGGTAGCCCACGTCACACGGGACTCGGACACCACTTTCAAGGTCAAAGGTCAACTTGCAGAAGGCGGGCATATTGTGGCGACCTTCCGCACACCATATTATGCCCCCACCCCTAATAAGCGGGGGCATTAAACGATGATACTGTCTGACATCTGTCTGTCTGATGCCTGACGTCTGTCGTGTACATCGGGCCTAAGTCGAGAACAGAGAGGCATAGGAAGACTAAAATTGGCAGAGAGGTAGACAACGTCATACATGACTCGGACACCACTTTCAAGATCAAAAGGTTAAAAGTCAAGGTCACCAGGCCGCTTTACACACCGCGGCGTTAATGCATCAGGCAGCGGCAGCGGTGAGCGTGGGAGCGTTATTGAGCGTGAGAACCTACTGCTACGTTGCGGTCTGCAGGCGCAGTCGGCTGGGCAGCGCGAGGCGCTTCGGCGCCCACAGAGGGAGGAGAGGGACGGGGGCATATTGTGGCGGCCGCCTGCCTACAGCTCGTTATTATTATTATTCCTTCAGAGCTTTGACGCTATTGGTTTGATGATAGAAAGGGCATCCGTACTCCAAACAAATCTCGCACCAACGATCTCCTTTGGAAGACTTATTGGAGAATGAGCCTGACCGGAATTATCCGAAAAAAAATAATCCGGTTAAGCCTTGTTCATACGCCCGATCCGACTCACCTATGAAGAGGCTCTGCGAAGAGGGCTTTTCACAAGAGCCGCAGTTATTTTTTATATGCATTGTCTACGTATATTTTGTGTGTTGTTGCTTTTTATCTCTTGCACTATCGGTATTGTATAACTTAGGACTGCTTTAAGAGCTCTCAGCGAGCCTTGCATGTCCTGTTCGCTGACTGTTCATTGCGTGATTTTATGTTACATTTTTATGAACGAATAAATGATGATGATGATGATGTCGTAGGAACAGTCGAGATAGTAGTATTATTATGCCCCCGCCCCATAGCGGGAGCATAAAGCCATGATGCGCGTCTGACGTCTGTCTGTCTGTCTGTCTGTCGCGTACATCGGGCCTATGTCGAGAACAGAGAGGCCTAGGAAGACTAAAATCGGCACAGAGGTAGCCCACGTTACACGTGACTCGGACACCACTTTCAATGTCAAAAGGTCAAAGGTCAACTTGCAGGGGCGGGGTCATATTGTGGCGGCCTCCCGCACAGCTTGTTTTCTTGATTGTGCGCAGATCAAATCGGCTCGATATGTCGGATGTTCGGTGCGACCTGGCTGCAGCGGTCAAGTGGTCGTCGCTTGCCTCTTCAGTCCGACTGGCAACGCGTACGTTACGATGGTGTGACGAATAAAATTTAAAATTTAAACTTTAACTTAAAAGTTTAAACTATACACATTACCACGGATTGCTGATTTACGTTAGCGCGGCCGTACGTTTGCTCCGTCCCAGTGTCATTAATGGTAAATTGTACAAGACTCGTTTGTAAATCATCCTCTGTTTAAAGTGTTCAGAACTGTGGATTTATCACACTGTGCTACTTCTCTGCATATGCATGCACTGCTAATACCATACAAGTTTGTGTACCTGCAGGGCTTGATGTAGGAGTGTTAGCAATGTTCGGCCGTACAGCCCCTCCTCCTACAAATTTATTGTCTCCCACATTCTGAAAAGTACTTTTCCGGGATTTTGGATCACATATACTGTTCAAAAATGCAACTACAAAACGCATTTTAGTTCATAGAGTGATGTTTCGCAAGGACACGTGTCCCTGGAACGCCAATAGATATTTGTTGAACAGTGCGATCGTGATGTACGCTATTATTCTTTCCGTCGTCGTGTTGTCAACCCTTGGAACAATTTACCGTCTGAAACTGTTGACTTTTCCACATTGGAAAGTTTAAGCGCAGCCTACAAAGAGTTGATTTCTCTTAAGTATTTGACTTATCGTACCGATTAGGGCAGTTGTTAGTGCTCCTTGGAGCCTTTCTGTCCGTGCCCGACTGGTTGTAATTGTTTATTGTATACGTATCTTATGTGTGCACGTATGTCAGTGCTAAATGTATAAATATATAAATAAACAAATAAATAAATAGAAGGGCATCACTAAAAGGCAGAAATGGAAAAAAGGAAGTAAGGGTCAGGCCCCCCGCACTTGTATCGAACATTGTCCCAAGTTTGTAAATTCGACATTGTGTACCTGATTACTGCGAGTTATGCTATGAAGAACGCGTAGTGTTTGATAAGAAAAACGCAGAAGCGTCAAGCGAGGCGCCATCTGCCGAATAAGATTCGTGCCATTAACTAACGGATGGACGCAGATTGCTTTCTGCAGCTAAAAAGTCTAGTTAGCTTCATTATTTTGCTGTTGTAGTAATTTCGAAATGAATCCAACGGCGCCTCCAGGTATGGAAGAATATTTTCGATTTCATTTCGTAGTATTAACAGGAACACAGTCTCCAATTGAAGATACAAATATTGTACAGTATTATGCGTTAGTAATTAGAATGTAAATCACGGATTTAAAACAACTAATAAATATGCTTAGGAGAAAATATGCCCAAACACCCCAAAAGCTTACAAATATGAATACAAGAATCATACAGTTATTCCTGTCTTAAAAACTAGAGCTTATCACAAGAAGTCTTGCACTTCAAAATGTCTAAAAAGTTTCAATGCAGTGTCATCGTAATTGAATGGGTTGCTTTTAATAATATTCGCGTTTGTCGATTTGCTGAATTTAGTTTTAGCGAAGATTTTCGCTGTACATATAATCGTACTAAAACGACCACACTTGGTATGGTAACATATGTGGGGAGAGGCGCATCCTAGGGAGGTGGGGCCCCAGCGTCGCAAAAAAAATTTGGACACCCTACCGACATCTCTGCGGTTTGGCCTATAGTGCGACCAAATTCGGCTCGCTAGCCGACCTCAGTCTGAAAGAATTAAAGGAATTCAGTGTTGCGATTTTAGACTGCATTCTTTTATTCTAGTTCGGAATTGCTGCTACTGGAAAATTACACAGCAGCAAGAAATCAAATCAAATTAGAGGAAATCGTTTATTAAATTCTGGAGAGCCATGAGGCTGGATTAGCAAGATAAGCTAATTAAGCTGGATTAAAGATAAGCAAGCTACACATTAGACATGCAGTAAGAAATAAAACACCCGCAGCTGCGCCCGAAAGTCGGTTAATGCATGCATTATAAAACATTTTATGGGCATCTGTTCGTGTACGTTAACAACTGGAGATTTGTTATTTGATCTATAATCACAAGTCAACTGATAATCCTTTACAATAATAACATTTCCAAGTAGCAGATATGAGGAAAATCAGTCGTTTATTGCGATTTTACAACCCAGATATTATATATATATATATATATATCTTTATTCATCAAAAAAATGATAGCAACCAAACAAATAAAAAGAATGAAAAACTAGACAGCGGACACAATATAGAACATAAAGTAACATACACGCCTACGTAACATA
>Ga0049107_10000435_pt1 | contig 12427 bp, 8 predicted proteins | sample WorMetilPIANOSA1_FD_61187 | JGI IMG/M metagenome (GOLD analysis project Ga0049107, IMG submission 61187) | Marine gutless worms symbiont microbial communities from Max Planck institute for Marine Microbiology, Germany - Olavius ilvae PIANOSA.1 | ecosystem: Host-associated > Annelida > Digestive...
CTTCAATGAGTCTGGCACCATTCCATTTGTTAATGACAAGTTATATATATGTAAAAGTGGTGGAACAACAAAAGGTGTAATTTCTTTTAATAAACGAGGACCAATATGGTCATGACCTGGGGACTTATTATTTTTCATGTTATTTATAATTTCATAAATCTCGGCAGCAGAAACTGGCATAGAAAACATACTATCTTTTGGTGATGAGGGCATATAAGATTGATAAGCAGTTGATGAGCACGTAATATTTTTCTGAAGAGAGTCACCAATTGTGCAGAAATAATTACTGCAGGAGGGCTCATACTATTGGAGGGGGCTCAAATCGGAGCAGGGGGCTGAGCCTCCCTGACCCCCTCACTTTAACCACTGCTAGTCACACATCCCTGCACCCCTCAAAAATGTTTCATCACCGTGTGTCGACGAGTTTCTGAGTTATCCTGCTGAGAGACAGACAGTCTGGCAGACAGAAAGTAACGGTAAATGGTGCCACGCCCCGAAGGGGCATAGGCGTGGGTGCTCATCTCCCTGTCTTTGGCCGTTGAGCCCGTAGGTGGATAAATCACGGTGTCTGTGACGCATGGCCAGCACGACGTCAGACCTACGGTTAGCTTCTAGCATACACCGGTACCAGACCTATACTGCTTGGTGACAGTTGGCAGCTCAGGATATTAATCCTGACAGAAAGACAAAGGTAAAACATAACATTATTGACGGGTGTAATAAAATATGCACATTATTGACCGACAAATTTGCAGTTCATTGAATCCAGACACGATTCCGCAACAGTGCACTTCATAGATACGACGTCGGTGCTGCAAGATCCGAACGAGGTCGATCGAATGTCATGACTTAGTCGATGTTAATTCTCCAACAAGCACGACTGACGTATCACAATCATCATCATCATCGTCGTCGTCGTCGTTGTCGTCAGAACATCAACCAGAACACCTCACGAACTCCGAACTCGATCACCCATCAGTCGTATCAGATGACGTGTGATCGTATAGATTCTCAACAATAGCGACCAGGTGTCCGGTAACCAAAGAAAAACCGAACTAGAAATACAAACACCGCTTCAATACTAACAAGTACCGCACTTGGGGAGTTTTGTAACACGGTTAATTCGCGATGTCATTGGTCATCACAGGCCTCAGTGCTACGCGTTTAATGCCTCCTTTGAAGATATATGAAGTGAGGCAACCGTCAGAATTAGGTTAGTGTAATTAAATTAATCAGGTGTAGACTGTAGGCTATATCAGGGATGGCGAATGACAGCAAGCATGTATAGGCGTAGCAGGTTAGCTCACAGTAGTGGTGGACATGAATACAGTGTTAGACAAAAATTCTATTTCGCAGGCTTGTCTTAAGGTAAATTATTCTCACAACAAAATAGGTTTAACGCGACTTTGAACTTTTTGAATCAAAGCTATGTACATTGGAGGCCTTTTATTAGTAGCCGACCGGACCGCGTACAAACCCACACACTAATGGCTTTTCTTGCCATCTGTTCGGGTGAGCGTAAATCATCGTTTAAAGCTACGTGTTTGGATTTTGAAAATCTTTATTCACCATAACTGGTAGCAATAAATAGAATGATGGAGAAAAAAACTTGGTTATTTGCTTTTTCGTTTTAATACAGATTCGGAGGAATCGGAGGAATGAAAACCGGGAAGACGTGACATCGACATGAATGGCAGAAAACTTGATCAATTTACGATGTTTTAACTCTGTGCATGTTAATGCTTTTGCTTGAAGTCAACGCTGAATGAAATTGACATTCATGATTCAACGTGTACTATGTACGTGTACGCAGATTACATAGTAGTTACAAATTAAAGTATATAGTGTGAATTAACGTTACTGTCAGATGCGGGCATAGAGGCATAGAGGGGCCTGCGCTCGTAATTCCACTACGTCTACGTCTACACGTGCGAATAAATACGTTAAGGCGCTGTATTCTGCGGACAGTTTGAATGCATTTTACGCAGAATTGGTGGCGCACATACAGACCACAGGCAGCGCGCATCACCGTAGTAACGGCGACACCTCAAATCACTGGGAACTGGTGAATTTTGAACCCCCCCTTCTACAGAATCGAAAGACTTGAATTGATTACTAAAAATTGCACAGATGATTATATCCGCGGGAATACCCACACGTCAAACGAAATTGGATACACTGGCGCGAATTTTGATTTCGACCATGGTCACGTGACGAAAAAATCGTATTTTTTTCAAACCCAGTTTTAGTTTTGTATATTTATGCACAAAATACTGACTGGCTCCATCGTGCCTTAAGATCAAAAATGGGCGTGATCTTGACGGTATGAAATACATAGAAGGTAACAATAAAATGGGCAAATATAATTGTACAAAACTGCAGTTTATACACGTGTTAAGGCGACACGCAGAAAGTTCCACATCTCAACAGCAAAAAATCATTAACAGTGATATTTCTTGAGCAACATGTTGACACCGGCGAGGTGCAGCTCTTGACCTGCGCTGTTTTAGATGAGTCGCATTTTGCATGTCGCCGTTAGCACGTTAAAAGCATCAGTTTTGTACATTTATTGCACAAAATAACCGAACAGATTTTGTGGAACGTGCACGAGAATATTTAAAGACTGTGACTGTGTTTAGGATTACATCTAATGTCGTAGGTCAGCAGCGCGTGATCGACGGGACGGCACTTGATACTTCGAGAAAAAAAAACTTTAGTAGACCTTTTGATTTTGAAAACGCACACGACCCACGATATTCTTTGCTGTAATGAACAACTTAATATTTTGACGCTATAACTGGCTTATTTTGACACATAGGCAGCCCTGATATCAACGAGCGTTTGACATGTCTAATAAATATTACTTACTTACTTACTTACTTAAACTTTATACGACAATAACAATAATACAACTACGATTCAACTTTGATTTGACCATCGTTCGACGGTCATTCGTCTGGTTAGTGTGGTCACTTTGCAAAGTGCACGGTTTAGTTGTACGTTTCACGGACTCCCTGAAGGATTGTTTAGTACGAAACCGCGGGGGTCAAAAAACCAGTGGTTAAAGTGGTTTTGTTAAGCAGGGGGCTCACCTGACGAAGCCAGGTTGGAGCAAACCCTATACCCATTCCAACCCCACTAATTTGGCGTTATTTAGGCATAAAATAACACTTTATAGATTCAATCAGGGGGGCTCATACTATTGAGGGAGGCTCAAATGGGAGCAGGGGGCTCAGCCCCCCCCTAGCCCCCTCACTTTAACCACTGAAAAAAACTATAGTGATAGCGTTGCCGGATCGAAAGAACTATGACGATATCTTTAGCCGTGTGGATACAATATATCAACGTGAGAGACAGACGGACAGACAGACGGACGGACACCATCTCGTATGTTGACGTCCTTTGTCACGACATCTGATGGAAGCCAAAAGAAGCTTCATTTCATGCAAATGAAGGAGACAAGCTTCGTCCACGAAATATTCCAAATCAAGCCATTTGCAAGCACTTCACTTCACACTATGTCTCTTGTCTTTCTCAGTCTGTCAAATATCGTTCTGTTCAAGCATTTTTTCCGAAAATTATCCCTAAAACACGCTTGTAACACCTTAACGACTTAGTATGAAACAGGATAACTGGTTAGTTTGGAAAAGTCACATAAAGTCACTATTAACTATCGATCGCTATTGTGCTCATTTCTGCATCTGGGGATTTGAAACCTCACCAAAAGTCCTTTAGTACGGAAACCCGTCATTTCCAACCCTTTCCGTTGCCAATGGTCCAAATTCTGACCATGAATCGACGAAGGATTTTGTGATATCCTTCGTGAAATCGACGTCGTTCGTGTCGCGACAGTGATCGCGGCGTGGAAATTCTCTACGCCGAGCGCCAAGCGCATTCGGATCGCGCTCGAACTGATTGTGGAAGAACATTGCTGAAGAAGGTATCAAAAACTGCACTGCTTTGCTTCTTCAGTTGCTTTCCCAACGGGTTGGTAACGTGTAATTTGCATTGTATTGTGGTAAACATTGCATTCATCGTACTGTAAGCCGGTACCATAATTATCAGGCATTTTCTAACCGTATTCCACCAATTTTGGGATGAAGGGCTACGGAAACCGCACCACCAGATAAGGAGGGTCACAGCGATCTGCCGGGTGAGTTAGGTTTCGCCCTAGCGCCCCGGGAAACCGATCCGGCACCCGTAGAGACTCGGATGGACATCATGGGGCCAAGCCAGAACGCAAGCACAGAACAGAAGCAAGTGGCATCGTATCAAGGCCTTATGCGCAAGCGGGCGCGAAGAAGGAAGGTGAAGGTAACGTTAGTTTGCATTTGATGAGGAAAAATTCCCTTTTTTATCGATTCATAACACTGACCTGTGTGTACTCATCATGAGTTACATGGATTTTGGATTTTGTCATTCAATGTATAAATATGCGAGACGCGTTACGCGTTCTTCACACAAAATCGGCCCGACAAATCGGCATAGGCCTCACTATAATATGATAATAGGCGCTCCCGGAGAATTTCACCTGTCCACGGTTTTCAACTAATTACACTTCAGACAATCCAAAGTCACCGTAACGTGCCCTAATGTATTCAGCCGTAACCGGAAAACCTGCTTTAAACATGTAATTTGAGTTTCATTTACAGAAAATTACCAATAAAACATCAACAATAAAGTCCAAAGAATGTCAACCAATATATCAAGAGACACGCGCACTAGGCGTACAGGGTTGCGCAAAAGCCCAATATCGGTACACAGTACTTACACAGTCACACTGGATACTGGCGGCGAACTGCCTTCAGTACGGCGCAGAATGCATTCGGCTGTCCATTGTTGCAACGCCACATTTTACTCGTCAATGTATGAGGGCAGGAGGTTGGAAAAAATTGGCTATTTTCGACGGAAATCGCCGTTTATCTCGGAAACTGTGCTAGATAGGCCGATGGTTACTATGGAACGTTAATAGGAAGTCATGGGTGCCTGATTCAACGATATCATCTGAGTGACCCTAACCAGGGTTTCAGGGTCACTGTTTACTTACAAATCGAATATCTCAAAAATGGTGCGTTTTAGGGAAAAAGTTACTAAAGAACACTAATAGGAAACTATACACGATCTACCGAATGGTGCCACTCAATGACTCTGAGTGACCTCTGACCCCGATTTCAAGGTCTTGACAATTTTCGACATTGAATATCTCAGAAACGACACGAGATAGAGCCATAATTACTGTAGAACATCAATAAGAATATGCGCTCTATCGAACGTGGCATTTCCAATGACATTTCCATTGACGGACCCGGTTTTCAAGGTCACGGCATTTTTGAAGTCGAATATGTCAAAACGGTGCATCTTAGAGACAATGTTTCTATAGAACACTAATAAGAAACCATACGCAATCTATGGTACCACTTTCAATGACCTTGAATGACCTCTAGCCCGGATTTCAAGGCCACGACATTGAAGTCGAATGTCAGAAAAGTGGCACGTCTTAAAGACAAAATTACTGTTGCACAAGAGGAAAGTATACCTAACATATGGAATGGTACTATGTTTGGTGACCTTGACTGACCTCTAAACGCGTAGCGCGGGTTTGTCAGCACCAGCTGAGCTTCTTGTTTTGTTATAAAACATTAAACATTGACATATTCAGCTTCAATGATAGGTATACATTATTTGAAATCATATAAGAGATAATACAGTAAAGACTGGAGAGAGAAGGTGCTCCATCACACATTCACTCATTCATTCCAGGCTCAAAACTCAACTTTTCCACATATCTTTTCCACCATAGTCTGCTAGCACCCACCTGGACTGCCTTCTCGGACTATACTGGACCGGATTTACTCTGCTCAATGGTTTTTCATTTTTAGTTTAATTTTTTTCCTTTTTTATTTTGGGTCGTGCGGTAGACTAAGCTGGCTTAACTGTCAGCTTTCGAGAGCACGTTTATATAGTATCTTTACTTACTTACTTACTCGCAGCAGATGCTAGAAAAGCTGGAAATGCAAGCATTGCAACCCGTCTAACTCGGAGACGCCCTCCTTGACAGGCAAGTGAGCCTGAAGCCATTGACCATCTGAATGTTTGGAATTAATAATATGACAAAAACAACAACGACAACGACGACGACGACGACGACAACAACAACAACAACAACAACAACAACAACTGCAATAATAATAATAATAAAATATTCTGGACTACCTTTTTCAGCCAACTGGGTCGAGACTCTCGGCCCAATTAATGAGTCGGCCTCTGACTTTTTCTCACTTCTGGCGAAGAAAATAATTAGTCATCACTCCGGCGACGAGCGAGAGACAGCTTTTTGTTGCAGCGCGTTTCCGTGCTAGTGCAGCGATTCAAACGATTCAACGGCGTGCTGCTACACGATTCCTTTGTGTTTGAGGACTGCCCGGAGTAATGGTCACTCCGACAATAATATCTTCTTCTATTTTTTTCTCCAAACCCGAGGGTAAAAAATAATCATCATGATGATCATCATCACATCGTCACTTATTATTACACAGCATCTTTAGTGCGCTAATTTTTGTTGGAGTCTCAGGTCAGAGTTGGGCATGGATCAATTTTTAAAACCCAAAATTGAACCCAATCCCACCAACCGAAGCCTGCACCTGACCCAACCCAACCACAGATATTCTAAACCCAGAGTATCTTAGAACCCAACCCATCGTCGACACGCGACGTGGCAAGTTTAGTCTGAGAACAGTGTACTGCAGACACGAAACAGCGATCACTAACCACATAATTGCTATTGCTAATTGACTGCTGACAGTCAAGTGATGACCAGTGTGTCCACGAAAATCTACCACTTCTCGCCCATGACATGTATGCTTTCGAAAATACCATTAACTAAACAACAGCCAACCCAATCGAACCCCACCCAGCGCACAGATGGACTCAAACCAGGGTCTATTTTAAGGATTTTTGGACTCTACAACACTCCCCTCCCCTCCTTTCCCCTCCCATTAGAAGTAAGCCACCTTAAATCCAGCTAGGAGGTCTGGGGGAGCGCTGCAAGCTCCCCAGCGGGGTCTAGGGCGAAGCCCCAGCCGAATTTTGGATTTTGGTGCATTTTAGCCTTAAAACTGACAACTGATGGCAACAGTTTAATGATTTTCCTGAGAATCAACTGACCAAATGCTATTTTGGACTCCACATTTTTCTTTTTGGACTCCACATTTTGGTTGGACTCCACGCTTAAAATAGACCCTGACTCAAACCCATGATCGACTTTGTTCAGATGCCGGACGTGACTGGGGTCGGTTGATAGATCTCGTTTGACATCACTTGTCGGCTGCCGATGACCGGCTGCGTCTGTATCTGATGCGGGTTTCTGCTGAGACGAGCCATCAGACGTCGGACGCCCTGTTGGAATTCCTCGTACTTGGCGGCGTAGATGAAAGGGTTGATACTGAGGCTGAGGAAAACTTGCGCCTACAGTGACCGACGACATAACGAACATTAATTTTGTGTGTCCAAGCGTCAGCCAGTCAGCTCAGTAACCTTCCACAACGTCAATGAAAGGGTTGATACAGCTGTTGAGGTACACCAGCACGGCACTCAATTGGTAGAACCAGTAAGCATAGACAACGTGAAATTTAAAAGAAGTTATATAGTCAGTCAGAGTGAGATAGTGTAAGTGGTAGGCCTACTGTGGTCTTGTGGCCCCGTGGTCTGGTAAAAAAGAAGCCAAAGTGGTAAAGATTAGAAAATGTGCTTTAAAGACAGTTTGACCCAGGAAAACCTAGATAAAATGGTAAACCATAATAGAAGTCGATATATAATAATTGGCACTGGTTTAGAAAGCGTGGCGTTAATGTAAATTTTCTATTTTAAGAGGTTAGATACAGTTTGATAACAGTATCCGATATTATAGGTAAAATAGATTATAAAACGATAAATAATAACTGGCAAAGATTAGAAAATGTGCTTGAAGAATAAGTAATCCAATTAGCTGTTGTTGCCGGCACCGGAAAAAAAGAAAAAAAGGACAAAATAACAGTTGAAGGCAATAGGCTGATTCGTGGACAGATTATAAAGATTTTGAAGTTATACGTTGATAGAAAAATATAATAAATCTCTACTCTAAAATTCAAATAAACTTAACACGACAGTATGACCGACTGGCAGGGTAATAGAAAACAAGTAGTTGAAGGCTATAGGCTGTCGATGACATAGAAGAGAAAAGGCTGTAAGGGAATACGGCCGATATTAGACATTGGGCTTGAAGAATAAACAGAGGCAAATGACGCCTATTAATTGGTAGAACCAGTGGGTATGGTCGATGTCGCATTCGATGAATCTGAGAAAGTAGATGATCTGGTTTGATGACCAGCAAACGATGAATCCCAAACACACGATCATTGACGTCACAGTGGCATTACGCCCGGCTTTGTTGATATTTTCTGTAGAAGTCACCTAAAGTTTAGATTATTATTATTATTATTATTATTAAAGGAAGAAAAAGAAGAAGTCGAAAAGTCAACCAAACATAAACACGATATATGCGGAGACGCATTATATAGCATGTTAGTGGAGTGCGATGAACAAGTCTAGTGAATCTAGCAAAGCTATCTGCATACGTTTAAGGTCAAGGCAAAAGTGAAGCGTGTCATGTCTAGGAGAATCGTAGGCGGGTTTCTCTCTCTCTCCTTTAGGCCGTTGAGCCCGTCGTTTGACCCAGCTTACTACTGGTCTGTCTGAGACGATGGCCAACGTGACGCCAGATTAACTTTTACCAATTCCCAACTTACAAAGGCAGTCATTGCACCTACCCACGGAGGGACGGCCAGGCTGAGTTGACCTGAGTGGCTGTTTAAATGCCAAGACCAGCATTAACCGGACGCAACGTAAAGCTAACTTTTCTGATCGAAACGTCCGCTATATCTATATCTATACCTTTGTTGATTAAGGCACATCGTTAAAACCCGTCTCTGCAGTTTACTATAATTGACAATTGCCGGCATACAAACCATGCATTCTGGAAATAATGATTCCCCCTGACATAATATCCCCTACCCTGGTTCGTCCAGAGTGGCCATGGGTCACTTTTTCAAAACCCAACCCAACCCAAAATATATGGACCCAACCTAACGCACAAGTCTTCATCCGACCCAACCCAACCCATCATCGAAACTTGGTATGGCATATTAGGTTATACCGAAAACTTTATACAACAACTGTTACCCTATATTCAGCTTGCTGACTCTACATTCTACAAGCCAACTGTCAACGAAAGTTATTATTCAGCTGCAGTACTCATTAACAGACAGTAGAGTATTTCATGACGTTAAAAATATCACGCAGTCAAGTCTCCACGCAACCCAACCCAACCCACCAAAAATTAAAAAAAAACTCTGACCCAACCCAACCCAACCCAACCCATGGATGGACCCAACCCATGACTAACTCTCGGTTCGCCAGATGTGAAGGAGCGCCTCTGATGAACGTCTATACATCGTGCATTTACCTTTGCTTACTGCGTATTAGCATAGGCAGTAATGTGCTCTGAGACCGTCTGTCTTAGGATAAGACCGGTTTGAGGCCAAAAAATCGGTCTTGGTCTTGGTCTTGTACGCTGTGGTCTTGGTTTTGGTCTTGTCATGCTCGTCGTCATAATGATCTTGAAGGACGCAGCAACTTTCCAAGTACTATCTACAGTTTTTCTATTCTGTGCTTGGAACATCACTACTGAGGAGATTAACAGTGGCGTTCACTTACTTAAAAGTTGCCCCCCCCAAGTGCCTTTGTTTACTTCCGGTGGTCTTGGACTTTTTATTTTGGTCTTGGTCTTGGTCTTGTAAGCAGCGGTCTTGGTCTTGGTCTTGTTACTTTGGTCTTGGTCTTAGTCTTAAGAATTTGGTCTTGTTTACATCACTGGGCACAGGGTCCATAATTTGGCACGCTAACCAAAACTAAGGGACAGGCGATTTTCCGCCCATCGCTAAGGCCTTCAAAAATAGGCCAACTGCGCATAGCGGTAACCAACTATGGGTGAAGCACGTGGGTGAGTCCAGAGGGTCATGAACTCCCGGATCATATGCCAGCGGATTGCTGGTAGAACACTAGTAGGAAACTACCTAAATAAGTAAATGGTACTAAATGGTGCCAGTTTCAGTGACCTCGCGCAAAGCTTGAGTCACGCATGTTTTTTTTTGGCCGAAACAAGTCGCTGGCGTGTTGTCCGTACATCCGCAAAGTAAATGGGCAACTGTTAATGTTTATGATTATGGGAAAGATTAACCTTTGTTCGAAGTGCGTGGACAATTCGAGCGTAGCAGAAAATCATCATCGCCAACGGCAGCAAGTAAGTAACAAAGACTGAGAAGAATCCGATGCTCTTCTTCATGGCGTAGCTCTGATAGACACCAAACCGTATACATTTCCCCTGCAGGATGTCCGTAGTCACGGCGGTGAATGTTATTTCGACTGCTGAAATAATGATCCAGACGAATGCGATTGCTCCGTACACGAAATACTTCTTACCGGTGTTGAGCTGCAAAAAGTCCAGCAGCAATGCGGAATAATTTCCCGATAAATTTTGGCCAGTTTGTCGTACGGCTTGCATTTGGCAACGAACCCAAACCACGACGAAAAATCGAACTCTAACAAAATGCACATGATGATGATTTAATCATGAATATACTCCGATAATTCGTGTCCATTAAATACCCGGGATTTCTTTGTTTTTCTGTGTGTCTGTTTGTTTGTTTGTTTGTTTCTTACTTACTTACTTACTTACTTACTCACTCACTCACTCACTTACTTGCTTTTTTATTTATTTATTTATTTATTTCCAGAAGCGCTACTTCTTCCCCGATTTCGTTCACATCATTCTGCTTTCACGTTTACGAGATTAACGTGAGCTGTGTTTATACGACTTAGAGCAGTATCTGGCGATTTCTGATAAATTCACAAATAAAGCATCAAACGAGTCGCCATTATTAGCACCACTGCCGTCGTAAGTTTTTGCGTCAGTATAAGACATGACATTTGACCAGTCGTGTTTTAATCTACAGTAGTACATTTAACCTCTTTTTAGTCAGATATGTGCATTAGAATTTTGAATGCATGTAGGTAGGAAAACGTTGACGAAATGTTTATATAACCACAAGGGCACCTCATGGAGCACATATCTCAGCCAAGGTCCAATAGACCCCTTTAATTGCTACTAAACAAACGCCTTGTAAAACAAACCCAGTGTTGAGGGGTATGACTCGGCCCTCATCTAACCGGTGAAGCTTAAAATCAACGAACGCATTGAATATAAACTTCTTTCTCTTACCTATGAAGCTCTTACCACTGCTCAACCTACTTATCTGCACAGCCTAATCTCTGTTCCTCCCCTCGTGCTACTCGCTCCTCATCTGTTGTCACCCTTTCTCGACCACCTACATCTTCTTCTCTAAGAATCACCAATCGATCATTTCGTTATGCGTCACCTCATCTCTGGAATCAACTTCCTGTCTCATTCCGTAAGCCTTGTACAAAACACCCTGCTGATGATGTCACACTTTCTAATTCACCTCCTACCTGCTCACCACTCTCACCCTCCATCACACATTCACTGTTTCATTCCAGGCTAAAAACTCACCCTTTTCCACAAATCTTTTCCACCATAGTCTGCTAGCACCCACCTGGACTGCCTTCTCGGACTATACTGGACCGGACTTACTCTGCTCAACGATTTTTCATTTTTAATTTTTTTCTTTTTTATTTTGGGTCGTGCGGTAGACTAAGCTGGCTTAACTGCCAGCTTTCGAGCGCACGTTAATATAGTACCTTTACTTACTTACTTACTTACTTACTTACTAACCGTAACACAGTCCTGCCGAGTGTGACGTGGAACGTCAAACATAACCCTAACCCTACCCTAATCCTAACCCTAACGTAACGCGATCCGGATTACCACCAAAATCTAATGGGTTCCTCGGTGGCCCATGTGCCATATTTGTACCGAACTTTGTAAAAAAAAGAATCTATGAGTAGTTTTTGCGAAATCCTGCTTAGTAAGTAAGTAAGTAAGTAAGTAAGTAAGTAAGTAACTATATTAAAGTGCGCCTAAGTCTGCCGCACTGACTATTATTTTCAACGCCAGAGACTTCCGTACACGTGCAGGATAAAAACCGTGAAATCAGTCCGTTAGGGAGAGAGGAAGGTTTCGGGGGAAAGGATCTGGAGAAAAGATGAGTTTTAAGACGAGAATGGAAGACCCCGTGAGACACTCCAACCACCGATTTAGGAGCAGAGTCGGAGCCTGGCAATGGAGGAGAGCACCCTGAGGTGGCCGACTGACAAGGAACGCGAAGAGAAGGAGGAAGTTTGTTCCATAGGTGAGGTGCCGCATACCGAAAAGAGCGGTTAGTGATTTTGAGACTCGACTGAGCTTGTGGGTGAA